>VFQU01001585.1_pt1 | contig 12828 bp, 12 predicted proteins | sample 3512311 | NCBI WGS metagenome assembly VFQU01 (sample SAMN10412377, study PRJNA504923) | tailings metagenome | isolation source: Relicate 3 Philex TSF3 active mining site | place: Philippines: Tuba, Benguet | collected 2017-08-29 | reverse complement strand
CACATGCCATTGACCACATCAAGTTTGAACGGCTCCCCTGGGTGATTACCGAGGAAGTGCTGGACCACGCCTTCGCCAGTTGTTTCACGACAGTGAATCACCTCGAAGATTAAGCACTTTTCGTGTTTCCATAGGATAGGAGGGACTTATCCATGTGGAAATATGCATCCTTGGCCTGCGTACTGAGCGCTGCGCTCTGGGCCGATCAGATTGTGCTGAAGAACGGTGACCGGGTGACGGGGGTCATTGTCAAAAAGGATGCGAAGTCGATCACGATCAAGACGGACCTGTTCGGAGTGGTGACCGCTCCCTGGGACCAGGTGGCGAGCATCGTGGCGGACAAGGAAATCAATGTGGTTCTGGCGGATGGCAAAACGGTGGCGGGAACGCTGCGGCAGGCAGAAGACAAGATAGAAATCTCTTCCGGCGGGCAAACCCTGGCAGTGCCACGTGAGGAAATCACGGTGCTGCGGGATGCAGCCGAACAAAAAGCATTCGAACGGCTGCAGAACCCGGGCTGGACAAGATTGTGGGCGGGCACCGGAAGCGTCGGCTTTGCCGGCACAGCGGGTAACGCACGGACCAGCACCTTTACGACCGGTCTGCAGGCGGCGCGCGTCACCAGCACGGACAAAACCACTGTTTACTTCAACTCGGTACAGGCATCCGCCCTGGTGGAGGGACGGTCGGCTGGTACGGCGCAAGCGGTTCGCGGGGGCTTTGGGTACAGCCGGAATGTGGGCAACCGTACTTTTTTAAACACGTTCAATGATTACGAATATGACAAGTTCCAGAATCTGGACCTCCGCACGGTATTCGGCGGCGGTCTCGGTTACAAGGCCATCCGGCGGGACCGACTGACGCTGGACCTGCTGGGCGGTGGTGCGTACAACTATTCGCGGTTCAACACCCCATTGGTCCGGAAGACCGGTGAAGTCTATTACGGCAATGACTTTACCTTCAAGATCAACGGCTCAACCTCGATGTTCCAGAACTTTCGCATGTTCAATGACATTCAGAATTACGGGAATTACCGCATCAACTTCGACATCGGGGCAACGACGAAGATTGTGAAGTGGATGACGTGGAACGTCTCGGTGAGTGACCGCTATTTGAGCAACCCGGCGCCGGGGCGCAAGACGAACGACCTGCTGTACACGACGGGTCTCGGCATCAGCTTTGCCCGCTAGAGGCGCTTGACGCGGAGTTTGCGGAACCAGGCCTCATCGCCATGGTTCTGAATCAGGATCGGGCTTTTGCGTTTGGGTTGTTCGACGAGCAACTTGTAGACCGGATGGGTTTCGCCCCAGCGGGCTTTTGCCCCTGCGGCGATGGCCGGGCTCTTCAGGCTGGCTTTCAACACGAGCTCGCCGTTTACCCAGTGTTCGACATCGTGACCTTTCACCACCAGCCGGGCGGTGTTCCATTCGCCGGGCTTGCGGGAGGCGGCTTTGGTGGGTGGGATGAAGCTGTAGAGAGCACCCGTCTTCTGGTCTTCTTTCAACTTGTAACTGTAGTTGCCATCGTCAATCAGTTGGAACTCAAAGGCGACGGTGTAGAGCTGACCATGTTCTTCCGGCTTGAGCTTGGCGCGGTCGCTGGGGCGACGCTCGTATTCGTCGCGCAGGGTTTCCTCGAACTTTTTCACCGGCCGGGGCAGGCTTTCGTTGAGGAAAACCGCATCCTGCAGCCGGTACTTGATGCCGCTGTTGCCACCGGGGCTGATCTTCCATTCGAACTCGAGTTCAAAATCCTCATACTCGCCGAGCGAGAAAAGGTCTTCGTTGATCCAGGGCTTCTTGTTGGACTTGATCGCGCCATCCTCAATGGAGAAGGCGTTGCCAGGAACATTCAGCAGGCGAACGTCACGCCAACCGGAGAAGGTCTGGCCATCGAAAATGGGCTTGAACTTGCCCTGAGCGAAGGCGAAGCCCGCCGCCAGAACCAGCAGAGACAGAAACGGTTTCATCGTTGCCTATCATATAGGGGCAAGGCATGTGGGATCCAGCAAGGCCCAGCGAACAGACCGCCAGACCCATTACGGACAGTGGCGCGCCCACCAGCGTGGAGGAGTTTGTACGCCGGGCGACGGCACAGATGCCTTGTTTTGCTGTCGCCGTAGAAGAACCTTGCCATCTGGCAGCGGCCTGGGCCCAGTGGCAAATGCTGGCCGCGGCCCTCGTCGAGTTGCAGGCAGGCGACAGAGGCTTGGAGCGCGTGGTTTTTCAACCGGCCGGGCACGTGAGACTTGCCTTCCAGGATGGCGTGCTCAAGGTGGGCTACGACCCTGCTGAGCCCCCAATACCGTCCGCTGAGTTAGGCCCGCTGCTTGGCGTCATTTTCTAGCACGATGGCCACGTTACGGTTATAGCCGTCCACTTTGGTGCGCGCCACTGGCGTGTGGCGAAATTTGGCGCGGAATTCCTCGGCAGACAGTTGACGCAATTCCGGAGTGGCGTTGACGGGCTGGAAGCCTGGCTCAGCGGTTAGGGGGGCACGACGATTCCAGGGGCATACGTCCTGACAGATGTCGCAGCCAAAGAGATGAGTGCCGAAAGCGGCGCGGAGTTCCGCCGGAGCGGACTCACGGGCCTCGATCGTCCAATAGCTGATGCAGCGCTCGCTGTCGAGTTCCCAGCCTTGCGGGCCTTCCACCAGCGCCGCCGTGGGGCAGGCGTCGATGCAGCGGGTGCAGGTGCCGCAGCGGTCTGGCGGAGGAAAGCCCCAAAGGTCTACCGGAAAGGGTAAGAATAATTCCCCCAGGAAGTACCAGGAACCCGTGCCTTCGTGGATCAGGCACTGGTTCTTCCCAATCCAGCCCAACCCGGCCTGGCGGGCGTAGCTGCGCTCCAGCAAGGGAGCGGTGTCGACGCTGACGCGATAGGGGAAGTCGCCGAGGGTTGCCTGGAGGCGCGCGGCCACGCGGTGGAGAGATTCGCCGAGCACCTCATGATAGTCACGGCTACCCCAGGCATAGCGGGACACCCAACCCTGGCCGGATGGGAGGTCCGAAACAGAACCTGGCCCGGCGGTTTGGTAGAGCTTGCCGACACAGAGCAGAGTTTCCGCTGCCGGGAAAATTTCGCGGGGGTCCTTTCGGACGGCGGCTCGATGGTCCGTCAGATAGCCCATGCCAGCAGCACGGCCCCGCTCCACCCAACTGCGGTAGCGCTCGTAGTCCGGATGCGGCCGGGCGGGGGTAAGTCCTGCCAATTCAAACCCTTCGGCATGGGCGGCGTCCAATAGAAGGTGGGCAGCTGCAGTCAAACAGATTCGCCTTTTCTTCGTATTCCCGACTTGCCGTTCAGGTCAATTTTTTGCAATTCAGCCCCCAAAATCTGCCGTTGAACAAAGAGTGACTGCATTTCTCGATCACTTGCCTTACCCTCCAATCTATACGAGTGGGTAAACCCACCACATGATTGCGACTCATCAAAAGGAAGACAATGTCTAGAACCGTAAAGCTCGTTGAAAAGGCAGCCTCCCTGGCCGCCAACGCCACTTGGGCCGTTTTCGAAAAGATCAATTCGATCAACCCCAACCCTTCCTTCACTCCGAAGTGGTCGGACAAGCCCCTGCTGAAGTCCTACCAGAAGTCCAAGCCCCCGCTGGGCTGGCCGCGCACCACTGACTCGTTGTGCCCGAAGTGCGTTCCGGAGATCCGGAACAAGATCATCAACGGCGAACTGCCGGTGGAGATTCTGAAGAACCAGAAGGTGGGCGAAATCAAGGCTCAGATCATTGAGCGCGACGGCAAGATCCTGATGGTGAAGGATTGCTCGATCCACGGTCATTTCGAAGACGTGATGGCGATCGACGCCAAGTTCTTCAAGCACCTTGAAGATGTTTTCCCGGGCCGCGACATCCGCGCCCACAACGACGAAGACCTGCACAACCATGGCTCTTCCACCATCAAGCACGGCCGCGGATCGGTGCTCACCATCGACCTCACCAACCGCTGCAACATGATGTGCGACCCCTGCTTCATGGACGCCAACCAGGTGGGCTTCGTTCACGAGCTGTCGTGGGAAGACATCACGACCATGCTCGACAACGCGCTGAAGATCAAGCCGCGCCGCCAGATGTCGGTGCAGTTCTCTGGTGGCGAGCCGACGATGTCGCCCTACTTCCTCGACGCCGTCCGTTATGCCCGTAAGGTGGGCTTCAACTCGGTGCAGGCGGCGACGAACGGCATTGAGTTCGCCAAGAGCGTGGAATTCTCCAAGCAGGCCGCTGAAGCGGGTCTGCGCTATGTTTACCTCCAGTTTGACGGCATCGGCAACGCCGCCAACTCCCACCGCGCCGTCGGCAACCTCTTCGACGTCAAGATGCGCGCCATTGAAAACTGCTGGTCCAACGGTATCGACATCGTGCCGGTGACCACGATCGTGAATGGCATCAACAACGAGCAGGTGGGCCGTATCGTTGAGTTCGCCCTCGACAACCCGAAGAAGATTCCGTTCCTCAGCTTCCAGCCTGTGTCATTCACGGGCCGCGACGAAGAAGTGACCGAAGAGCGCCGCGCCGCCCAGCGCTACACCCTCTCGCATCTGGCACACGACGTGAAGAACCAGACGGGTATTGGTGTTCCTGAGCGCGACTGGTTCCCGATCTCCTTCATGAGCACCTTCGCTGACTTTGCCGACCTGGTGCATGGCCCGAACGCCGACTGGGGACAGCTCTCCTGCGGTTGCCACCCGAACTGCGGTATCGGCATGGCCGTGATGGTGGACAAGGAAACGAAGGAAGCCGCTCCTGTTACCTCCTTCCTGAATGCCACGCAGTTCTCCAAAGACGTGGCCAAACTGAACGACGCCGCGCGCGGCAAGTTCTGGTCGCTCTTCGGTGTGTCGATTGCGCTGATCCGCAACTACGACCCCTACAAGGCTCCCACGCACTTCCGCATCATGGACCTGCTGAAGAAGTTCGACAAGTCCATGGGCGCCACCGGCCGCAACTATGGCAAGGTGACGGGCGACCGTACGATGGCCGACATTGAAAAGCGCCGTCAGGACCGCTGGAACTTCCTGTTCATCGCGGGCATGTGGTTCCAGGATCTGTTCAACTACGACTTCCGCCGCACCGAACAGTGCATCATTCCCTACGCCACGCAGGAAGGGGAAATTTCCTTCTGCGCCTACAACACGGGCGTGGGCTGGCGCAACATTGTGGAAAAGATGCACATGACGGCCACCCTCACCAAGTGGTACGAAGAGCATGGCCGCCACAAGATCTACGCTGGCAACAAGAACGTGGATATGGACTCGATCGAGCACTCGCTGATCCTGAACCAGGAAGCGGTCGAAGCCGGTAAGCAGACCGACCTCGATGAAGCGGGTATCGCCAAGAACGCGCGCGAAGAAAAGCTTCGGGCCCGCGCTCAGAAGCTGAAGGAACTCGAGTATCACAAGGAAATGGAAAAGCTGTACCGGAAGGAAGTCCTGAAGGAACAGACCGCCGAGAACTTCGTTTCGCTGGGCGACATCAAGCCCGCCGGTTCCATCGCTCCCAAGGGTCTGGTGGGTATTCAGCCCGCCCCCAAGAAGGAAGAGACGGCCGGCGCCATGGGCGACTAGCCAGACACGAATCCGAACAAGAGCTTACGAGAGTCGCAATTTCGTTAGTCTCGCTCCGGGCCGCTGCATTCATGCAGCGGCCCTTTTTCTTGCCCGGCGAATGGTAACCTTGCGCTGATGCGTCTGCCCCTCGCTGTACTCCTTGCGTTGCTCGCTGTCGCGGCTGTCTCGCGCCTGATTCCCGGCCGCCAGTCCAGCGGCGACTATCTGCTACCCACCGGACAATTCCTCCGCCCGGCGGGGCTGCACATCGAAGTCAACGACCGCCCCCTCGGCCTCGCGATCTCCCCCGATGCCAAACTCGCCGCCGTCGTCACCGGCTCCAACTTCGCCCCCCGCGCCCTGCACATTCTCGACCTCGACAAACAGGCTGTGCTGCAGAACCTGCCCATTGGCGACTCTTTCGTTGGCGTCGCCTTCGCGCCGGACGGCAACACGCTCTTTGTCGGCGGTGGCCAATCGCAACAGCTCAAGCGCTTCACCCGCAACGGCAACAACTTCACCGAAATCGCGCCCATCGGACTCAAGGGGGCGCCTTCGGGTCTAGCCCTCGCCGGCGATGTCCTGCTTGTGGCCTTGAACCAATCTCACGAACTCGCCTTCGTGACACCCGCTACTGGCGAGGTCCAGCGCCTGCCTGTCGGAGCTTACCCCTACACCGTCGTCGCCCGCGACGGCAAAGCCTGGGTCTCCAATTGGGGCGGCCGCCGCCCCGGACCCAACGACCCCACGGACGGCGTCTTCCCCGTCATCATCGACCCTCGCACCGGCATCCCTTCCTCCGGGACGGTGATGCGCATCGACATTGCCTCCCGCAAGGTGGACTTCGAGATTGAGACCGGCCTGCACCCCAGCGCGCTGGCCATTTCCCCCGCCGGAGACCGCCTCTACATCGCCAACGCCAATAGCGACTCGATCACCGTCGTCAACACCGCAAACGGGAAGACCCTGGCCACGATCAACGCCCGCATCACGCCCAAGGCCCCCCTCGGCAGCGCTCCCAACGCCCTCTCCCTCTCACCCGATGGCGCTACGCTCTACGCCGCCAATGGCGCCGACAATGCGATCGCCGTCATTGACACCCGCCGCTACACCCTGCAGGGCTTCGTGCCCACGGGCTGGTACCCCACCGCTGTTGCCGCCCACCCCACTCAATCGCTCCTCCTTGCCGCCAGCGGTTACGGCTTCGGCTCCCTCGCCCCCACGCAAGCCGCCGGCCGCTCCTACCGTGACCGGCGTGGCGTGATCTCCTTCATCCCCATCCCGGATGCCGCCCAACTGGCCCGCTACACCGCGCTGGTCCGCCGGAACGACCGTGGCTTGCTGGCCCAGGGTCTCCGCGGCCGTATCGCCCCGATCCGCCATGTCTTTTACGTCATCAAGGAGAACCGCACTTACGATCAACTTTTCGGCGACCTCCCGCAGGGCAACGGCGACGCCCGCCTTGTGCAATTCGGCCGGGAAGTCACCCCGAACCACCACCAACTGGCAGAAGACTTTGTCCTGCTCGACAACTTCTACACGCCCGCCGACCAGAGCGCCCTCGGACACCGTTGGTGTACGCAGGGCTACGCCAGCGATTGGGTCCACAAGTACGGCAACGGCCGCAATGACCAGAACCCCATGCTCTTCGCCCCCAATGATTTTCTCTGGGATGCCGCCAAGCTGCACCGTGTCACTGTCCGCTCCTATGGCGAACGGGGCCTCAACACCATCGAGCCCTCAACAGCCACCTGGACTGACATCTACAACGACTGGAAGAACGGCACCGCCAACGTGCGCATTACGCCACGCGCGCAGATTGTGGGCTTGCGCGATATCTATTCTCCCAACGTTCCTGCCTATGGCCTTACGATTCCCGATCAGGTGCGCGTGGACAAGTTTCTTAAGGAATTTCGTGAGCATGAAGCCCGCGGCACCTTACCCCGCCTCAACATCATCCTGCTGCCGCAGGACCACACCTCCGGGACCAGCCCCGGCTTCCCTACCCCGCGCGCCATGGTCGCTGACAACGACCTCGCCCTTGGGCGCCTGGTCGAAGCGATTTCCGGCAGCCGCTACTGGAAAGATTCCGTCATTTTCGTCACCGAGGATGATGCCCAGAGCGGTCTCGATCACGTCGATGGCCACCGCACCATCGCGCTGGCCATCGGCCCCCATATCCGCCGCAAGGCCGTCGATTCCACCTTCTACACCACCATCCACCTCTACCGCACGATTCAGCACCTTCTCGGCCTCCCTCCGCAGAACCAGTTCGACCTCGCCGCCGAGCCGATGTTTACGCTGTTTACCGCAAAGCCGGACTTGACGCCCTACAAAGCCCTGCCCAACCGGATTCCCCTCGATGAGATGAATGCGCCATTGCGTAGGCTTTCCGGGCCCGCCCTCGAGATGGCCCGCCAATCTTTGGCCATGGACCTCGACGAGCCCGATGCCGCCCCGGCCGACTTACTCGATCGCATCATCTGGCATTCCGTCAAGGGCATCCAAACCCCATACCCGCAGGCGCGCTAACTTGCTGTCTCGCTCGGGGGAGTGACTCTACTGCTGAGGCCCTTTGCCCATGTGGCGGAGTAGTTCTTCGGAAACTTCGTCAGCCGGAAAGAGACTTTCGAGCCGTATCTCATCGGCGGTCACGTCCTGTGCGGTGCCGAAGGTGGAGATCACACTGAAGAGACTGAGGCGCTGCTCGCCCCAGGAGAGTACGACCGGAAGAACCGGCAAGGGGGAGAGTTCGCGGTCGAGCGGGCCGACGGCGGGCTCGAGTTCCCGCAGCACTTCACCCAGTTCGGGATAGCCCGTGGATTCCCACTCCTGCCAGGCGCGCTGCCACAACTTGGGCGCCGCCTCAGGCCAGTTGAGCACCAGACTGCGAACGCCCGCGGGGTGAAAGAAAAGGCGCAACAGGTTGCGTGGATGGGCGCCCAGCCGCAGCCACAGATCTTCACCGAGAAGGAAGCAAATCCGCTCGAAGGCCTGGTTGGCTGCCAGCAGATTCCAGGCCCGGTCCACGGCAACAGCGGGATAGGGTTCCTGGCTGCGCAGCATCCACTCCACGGCGGCGCGTACCGGCGTCATCTCCGGCGCATGCAGCGCCAGTTCCGTGTAGGCCGGCGCATAGCCGGCGGACAGCAACCAACGGTTGCGCTCACGCAAGGGCACATCCAGACTTTCCGCCAGCCGCAGCACCATCTCACGGCTGGGCTTGGCCCGGCCGGCTTCGAGAAAGCTGAGGTGGCGTTGGGAAACAGCCGCGCGCAAAGCAAGTTCCAATTGGGGCCACCGGCGCTGCTGCCGCCACTGACGGAGAATCTGCGGAAAGTCCATTCTCTTTATTACCTCAGAGAGAATTGCTGGTGGGGAAATCAGGTCGTCATCCTGAGGGTATGAATACCCGTCTGATTGTTCTTTCGCTGGTGCTGCTGGGCTTTGGAGCGCTCACAGGCAAAGCGCTGCTGGAGGTGGGAGTGCAGGGCATCTTCTGGGTGCTGCTTGGTTCTCCTGGTGGCTGGCAGGTGTTTGCCGATCTGTCGATTGCCTTGATCCTGTTTCTGATCTGGATGCGACAGGACGCGCGGGAGCGGGCACTGCCTTTCTGGCCCTTTGTGGCTCTGACGCTGGCGACCGGTTCGTTCGGGCCGCTGCTGTACCTGCTGCTGCGCGAAGGGCGAGCCCCAGCCGCGATACGATAGGGGCGATTATGCATCTCACCCGCCGCCAGATTCTCGCCGCCAGCACGGTAGCCGCCGCCCCTTTATTCGCGGCCCGGTTGAAGACTTTCGGAGCTCAGCTATACACCCTGCGTTCCATCATCAACGAGAAGCCGCTCGGGACCCTGCAGGCATTGGCCGCCCAGGGCTATACCGAAGCCGAGGTGATTCGCGGCAACATGGCGCAGATCTGGGACGCCTTGAAGCAGACGCCGCTCAAGCCCGTCAGCCTGCATATCGATACCAGCTATTTCTTCAAAGACATCGACAAGCTCAACCCGACGCTGGATGAAGCCAAGGCCAAGGGCTTCAGCTATGTGGTCTGCCCCTATATCGCGCCGGCCGACCGTGGTGGCGTAGAGGTGATCAAACGGCTGGCCGACACGCTGAACAAGACCGGCGAGCGCGCCCGCGCGGCCGGGCTCACCCTTTGCTACCACAACCACGCCTTCGAGTTCGAGCCTATTGCCGGCACCAATGACCGCCTGCTGGACGTGCTCATGAAGGAAACCGACCCCAAACTCGTCGGCCTCGAATTCGACATTATGTGGAGCCAGGTGGGCGGCGTGCCGCCTGTGGACATCTTCCGCAAGTACAAGGGCCGCATTCCGCTGGTGCATTTGAAGAACGTGACCGCCATGGCGCCCCAATACAACGAACGTGTACCGCGGGAGGCTTTCCAAAGCGTGGGCACAGGTGTCATCGATATGGCCGCCGTTCTGAAAGCAGCCGCGATTTCCGGGGCAAAGCATTATTTCGTCGAGCAGGATCAGACGCCGGGCAATCCGCTGGACAGCCTCAAGCAGTCGGCCGAGTACCTCAAGAGCCTGAACTACTAGAACTCTGCTCCAGGGCAGCCACATTGGCTTTGGTACGCCTTGCCTGGGTGGCAGGATACTCAAGGATTCAGTACAAGCCGATGAGCATGAACTTTGACGATGCTGAGGAGCAGGCGCTCGCCAGGGAAATTGCCTCTCAGCGGGCTTTGGATTTTGAGGCAGGGCAAGGCCGCGCCACTCGCCGAGAGGTTCGCTTAGTGATAATGCGCATCCACGCATTGCCCCGCTTGGGCACCGCTATCGATCATGCTGAGCTTCTATACGACGAATACGGATTACCCAAGTGAAGATTGACACCCTGGCTTCGTAACGTCCAGCCCGCCCTGCTTGATTGAGGAAGGCCGGAACCGGCGAGTAAGGGCATGACGCCGGGGGCGGCTGGCCACAGCGGCAAAGTGATTCGCGCTACCCTGATAGCTGGGTATTTCTGCTTGAAAATCGGTTTTGTAAGTCTTGGCTGTCCGAAGAATCTGGTGGACAGTGAAGTCATGATGGGCCAGTTGGCCGCCCACGGACACCAGTTAACTGCCTCTCCGGAAGAGGCGGAGGTAATTGTTGTCAACACGTGCAGCTTCATCAACCCGGCCAAACAGGAATCGGTGGACACCATCATCGAGATGGGCCGCTATAAGGAACTGGGCCAGGCGAAGCGGCTAGTAGTGGCGGGCTGCCTGGTGGAGCGCTTTCGCGACGAAATCTCGGCCAACCTGCCCGAGGTGGATGCACTGGTGGGCACCAATGAGATCGAGAAGATCGTGGAAGCCTGCGAGGGTGAGAAGTTCACCCCAGATTCGACGCCCTATCTCTACCACGACCTTTCGCCGCGCGTGCTGACGACCGGCCGCTACTCGGCTTACATCAAGATCGCCGAGGGCTGTGATCACCCCTGCGCCTTCTGCGTCATCCCGCAATTCCGCGGGGCTTTCCGCAGCCGGCGCTTCGAATCGATTGTGTCCGAGGCGACGCGACTCTTTGGCCAGGGCGTGCGGGAAATCAACCTGATTGGGCAGGACACGACCAGCTACGGCGAAGACCTCGGCATCAAGGACGGGCTGGCGCACCTGCTGGCACGGCTGGCGCAGATTGAAACGCCCTTCGAGAAATGGGTTCGTTTCCTCTACTGCTACCCCAATCGCGTGACACAACAGTTGCTGGACACCATTGCCGAACACGCCGCGCTGGTGAAGTATATCGACATGCCGCTGCAGCATGCCAGCCGCAATGTGCTGAAGCGCATGCGCCGCGGCCAGCACGCGGATGCGTTTCTGAAACTGCTGGAACGGATGCGGGCCACCATTCCCGGTGTTGCCATTCGCACTTCCATGATTGTGGGCTTTCCCGGGGAAACGCAGGCGGACTTTGAGGAACTGGTGCAGTTTGTGGAAGCAGCGCAGTTTGACCGCCTGGGTGTCTTCAAGTTCTCCGACGAGGAGACGGCGCGCTCATTCGAACTCGATCAGAAGGTGGATGCGCGCACGATCAATAACCGGCAACGGCGGCTGATGGCCGTGCAGCGCAAGATATCGCGCAAGATCAATAAGGGCCTGATCGGCCGGGAGTTTCCGATTCTGGTGGAAGGGCCCTCCGCTGAGACTGACCTGCTGTGGCAGGGACGGCTGCCGTCGCAGGCGCCCGAGATCGACGGCGTCTGCCTGATCAACGATGTCTCGGACGGCGCTATGGCCAAAGGACAGATACGCCGCTTCCGCATCACCGAAGCCCATGACTATGATCTCGTGGGCGAGGTATTCGGCGCCCCGGAAACCAATCTGCCGCGCATCCCCGACAATCCCTTCCCCATTCTGAACGCTGGCCCACGGGCACAGCATCAACATATCTAACGCCATGCCACTACAGGCCAAATGTCCGATCTGCCGCAAGGTGTCAACGCACGGAGAAGAGTGCTTCCCCTTTTGCTCGGAACGCTGCCAGATGATTGACCTCGGCAAGTGGGCCAGCGAGGAATACCGCATCGCGGGCGAGCAGGCCAACGACCCCCAGCAAGAGAATGAAACTCGCGATCGCTGAAGTAGTCGCCACCAGTTTTTATGCCGGCTACGCGCCCAAGGCACCAGGAACAGCCGGAGCGCTGGTGGGAGTATTGCTTGTATTTCTGCTGCACCGCTATGCCTTCTTTACCAGCTGGCATGTGCTTTTCTTCGCACTGGCTTGCCTCGTGCCCTCCATCTGGGCCACCAATCAGTTGATAGCTGCACTCAAGACCAAAGACCCGCAATGCGTGGTGATCGACGAGGTGCTGGGGCAGATGCTGGCCTTTGCCGGTTCCACCCTCGATCAGCCCTGGACCTATCTGGCGGCCTTCGGAGCCTTCCGCTTCTTCGATATCGCCAAGCCTTTTCCCATACGGCTGTTGGAGCGCCTGCCGGGCGGCATTGGCGTAATTGTGGATGACCTCATGGCTGGCGTCTACGCCGCGGCGACACTTTACGTGTTACGAAACTTCCTGAACCTTCCTTTGTGAGAATAGAGTTGCAAGCTCATGTCCAACATTCATATTGACCGTGTCAGTCCCGCGGCAGCGCTGCCTGGAGGCGAGTTGTCCATTCGGGGCGAGAACCTCGGCGGAACAACTCGCCCACTGGTACAGTTTGGCGATACGCCTGGCTCGGTCATCATTGGCAGCAATCATCTCGTAGGGGCTCGCGTGCCGGAGGCGAAAGTATTCGGCGACCTGACGGTGAG
>VFQU01001584.1_pt1 | contig 12847 bp, 10 predicted proteins | sample 3512311 | NCBI WGS metagenome assembly VFQU01 (sample SAMN10412377, study PRJNA504923) | tailings metagenome | isolation source: Relicate 3 Philex TSF3 active mining site | place: Philippines: Tuba, Benguet | collected 2017-08-29 | reverse complement strand
AGGTCGGTGTGGGCCAGCAGGTTGGCCGTCATGAAGGCGCCGTAGCTGTGGCCGCCGACGCCGACGCGATCAGGGTCCGTAACGCCCATCTCGACAGCTTTGTCGATGGCGGCTTTGGCCGAGGCCGAAAGCTGTTCGACGTAGGTGTTGTTGGCTTCTTCGGGCGCGCCGACGATGGGGATGGTGGCACCGTCGAGGACGGCGTAGCCCATGAGCAGGAAGAAGAGATGGGAGTAGCCGTTGATGGTGGTGAAGCGCTTGGTGGAGCCGGTGACCTGGCCGGCGGTGTCGGCATCGTCGTACTCGACGGGGTAAGCCCAGACGACGGTGGGCAGGCGGGTGCCCTGCTGGTAGCCGGGGGGGAGATAGAGGGTGAAGCTGAGGTCTACCCCATCGGGGCGTTTGTACTTGACGAGCTGCTTGGTGATGCCACGGAGTTGGGGAGTGGGATCGGTGAATTTCGTGAAGGCCTGGAGGGAGCCGGAGCGGGTGTCGCGGATGTAGAAGTTGGGGACTTCGGTGGGAGATTCGCGACGGGTGAGAATGCGGGTGCCGTCGTCGCTCAAGAGGGCTTCGACGGTTTCGTAATGGTCGGGGTCGCATTCGAAGAGGCGTTCCTTCTTGCCAGTGACGGGGTCGAGGCGGTCAAGGAAGGGACGGTCGCCGGAAGGAGAAGCGCCCTGGCCTTCGAGGAAGAGATAGCCGCCGCTTTCGGCGAGGACGCGCTGGCCGTTGGGGAGGGTGCGGGAGAGGAAAGCGCCGGGGTTGCGGTAACGGTCCAGAGTATTGCGTTCGCTGAGGAGCTGCTTTTCGTTCTTGGCGGGCTTCCAGAGGTAGGTACGGAGCCAGTTGCGGCTCCAGTCGAGATCAGTGAGGATGGCGGAGTTGCCGTCGGCGCTCCAGGTGAGGCCGGAGAGGCGCTGTTCGACGACACCGAGTTCGCGGGGCTGGCCCTGGAAGGGAGCGGCGATGGCGAAGAGGCGTTCGCGATTGGGAACCTTCTCTTTGGGGTTGCCGCCGTCGAGGGCTTCGGTCCAGTAAAGCATGGCGGACTCACCGGGCTTCCAGTTCAACTGGCGGGGACCGGTGGAGACGCCGCCGATGGGGATGCGCTCCATCATGGGGAGGCTGGCGACTTTGTATTCCATCTGGCCGGCGCGGCTCCAGATTTCGACTTCGCGGGGGAAGTTATTGAAGGGCAGAACGTAGGAGAAGGGGCGGCGGACCTGGCTGACGAGGAGATGCTGGCCGTCGGGGGAGGGGCGCTGGTCAATAAACATGCCGGGCTTGCCGACAGTGGTGATGGCGCCGGTGGTGACGCTGATGAGGGCGAGTTGGGACTGGGCGAAGTGTTCGAAGACCTGCTCATCGTAGGGATTCTTGAGCATGTCCTGGTAGGTGCGGGTGGCGCCGGCCTTACCCGAGGATTCCTGAATGCTGGGGGCGGTGGGCGCGGCGGGCATTTCGGGCATCTTGCCGCGGTTGGCGGGAACGAGGCGCACGAGGAGGGTGCGAGAATCGGGCATCCAGGTGATGGGATCACCGACGGAAGAGTTGACGGCTACCTTCTCGATGCGTTTGACGCGGCCGGTAGCGGTTTCGCCCACCCAGAGTTCGACGGTGTTGGCAGTGTTGTTCAGGACGGAGAAGTAGCGGCCGTCGGCGGACCAGTCGAGCGAGGTGAGCCGGACCTGAGCGGGGAGGTCGAGCTTGAGGATCTGGCCGCCATCGATGCGTTGCAGGTAGGCGGATTTGGAATAGCTGGTGAGGTGGGCGCCGGAGGTGGCAGGGTCAATGCGGAAGCCGGCCAGACGGAGCATGGGCCGGGCGAGGTCAGCAATGGTGGGATTACGCACGGGTTCGAGAAAGAGAACGTGGGTGCGCGTGGGATTGACGGCCGCTACGGGAGTGGCGGGCGCGTTGAGGACATCGAGAATTGCCTTGGGGGGTTGCTGGTAACCCGATTGAGAAAGGCCGAAGGTTGCCATTGCCATGAAGGAGAGAAAACTTCGAAGCATAGCACAGAAGGTAGCATGCTTCGGAGCTTCGGCGTGGCTAGGCGCGCATTTCGATGAGGGTGCGGCGGAGTTGAGCGGCGAGGTCGCTCATCTGGTTGGAAGTGCCGGCGGTCTCTTCGGCGGCAGAGGCGAAGTTTTGCGTTTCGGCCGAGATGCGTTGCATGGATTGTGAGATTTGTTCGATGCCACTGGCCTGGGTGCGGCTGGAGGCATTGACCTTTTCGACCAGGGTCTTCATCTGGTGGGTGGCCTGGTTGAGCTCAGCGAACTTGCCGGCGACGTGATCGATATTGTGGGCGCTGGATTCGACGCGTTTGACGGAGTTGGCAATGAGGGTATCGATTTCGCTGGTGGCCTCGGAGGTACGAACGGCGAGGTCGCGAACCTGGTCAGCAATGACGCCAAAGCCACCGCCGGAGTTGCCGCTGCGGCTGGCTTCGATGCTGGCATTGACGGCGAGGATGTTGGTCTGGCGGGCGATGTCCATCATGAGATTGACGATGCCAGAGATTTTGCGGCTCATCTCGGAGACCTGCTTCATTTCCTGATTAACGCGTTCGAGCTTTTCATTCGCGGCCGCGATTTCGGCGACCGTGCGCGAGATGTTCTCTTCGGTGTCAGTAGCGGAGGCGGCATTGGCGGAGAGTTCGCGCCGCATACGGTCGCTGGCGTCGGCGATCTGGTCAACCATGCTGGCCTGGGTGGCGGCGGATTGGGCGAAGTGTTCGACAAAGCCGGCGATTTCGCGGGAGCCCATGGCGACCTGGTCGGCGGTAAGGTCCACCTGTTCTTCGAGGATGCCGCGCATGCGGATGGTGGCGGCAAACTGGTGGGCGATGAGGCAGCAGATGATGGTCTCCACGACAACGAAGAGGGCGTGCACGGCGACATCACTGAAGCCAGCGGCGTAATTGAAGACCGCGCTGGGCAGGAGCCACCAGCCAAGGAGGTGATGGAGGGCAATGATGGCCGCCGCCGTGATGAGAACCCATTCGCTGGCAAAGTAGCAGAGAACGGCGAGGAAGCTGAAGATGTGGAAGTGGGACTCGATCTTGCCGTCGGTGAGGAAGATGAGCAGGGCGGACTGGCCCATGGTGGCAGCGCCGATGGCGAGGGAGGCGCCCAGGCTGGTGGGGTTGAGGCCAACCAGGAGAGCAGGGCCGGCACAAAGGGCCAGCGAACCCAGTAAGGCTACCGGGACACTCCCGACGCCAAAGGCGGCGAGGAGCGTAAAGACGGGAACGTGCAGCAGCAGGACGATCAGGAGGAAGCGATTGGCGCGGATGCGGTGTTGTTGTTCGAAGGAGTTCATTGCCCGTTGACCAGTTCTTTCCAGCGCAAGGCCGCCGAGGCCGCGCGTATTTGACGAGAGGTGGCGCACCCGGTGGTGGACAGGCTGGCCTGCCGGAAGCGATGTTCGACGTTGTAGAGAATGCGTTTTTCCCAGCGTGGAGCGGGTTCATAGCCGCCAGAGTAGATGACCTGACCCTGTGAGGAGCGGACGACCAGCCACGGAGCGGCGAGGATGCCACTGGCTTCGGGAGAAGACTCGTAGCGCACGTTGTAGCCAGCGGCGCGCAGGGAGTCTTCCTGCGCGAGGTGAGGGCCAAACCAGACGAGGGTTTCCTGAAGTCCAGGCTGGGCACCCCGCGTGAGCAGGTAAGCCACGAGGCGTTCCGAGCATTGACACTGATCGGAGGCAAAGTGAATGAGCTCGCGGCCATCGGCATTTTGCAGCCAATTTTCACGCAACGAGTTGGTGAGCGGGGCGTGTGAAGCGACGAGGAAAGCGCCTGCAATCAGAGTGAAGATGAGGGTTGCCGCTGTCAGGATGCCATCGCGCAGTGAGTGTTTCATCTCACTGGGGCATATCGGTCAATCTTTACCGGGCGTGATGGAATCTTTCAAAAAGGGAATGGCGGCAGCGCCATCGGTACGGTGTTCGCCGTCGAAGAAGGCGAGCTGGCGGAGGCGAGGCGACTTGACGTAGTTCTTGAGGCGGTCGAATTCGTATTCCACCCACTTGTCTTCGCCGACGGGGTCGCGATGGCCGCGTTCAATCAGGAAAGGGGTTTTGTGGAGAAGTGGGGCGAGGGCGGCGAGTTCGGCATGGCTGGCGAGGTTGGCCTGATTCCATTCGAAGATTTCGTACTCGGCGGTGTGGACGTAGCTGTAGCGGAGGGAGGGGTCGATGAGTTTGCGGATCCACTCGTTGAAGTTGCCGCCGCAGACGATGGCGCGGAAGCGGGCGTCGAAGATGGGGACGCGGAGGGCGGTGGCGCCGCCGTAGCTGAGGCCATAGTAGACGATGCGTTTGGGGTCGATGCCGGGAAGCTTTTCGAGGTAGTCGAGCAAGCGGCGGTATTGGGCCTGGATGAAGCTGAAGAGAGAAAGACCGCGGGGATGGGCCAGTAGCTGGAGGCCACGGAAGTCGCCACTGTAGGGGTTCTGCGGACAGAAGACGATGAAGCCAGCGGCGAGAAGGCGTTCGGCGAAGTTGCGGTAGGTGCGGTATTCGGGGGAGTCGAGGGGTTGGCCGAAGAGGCTTTCGGGGCGGCCCATGAGGCCGTGCTGGACGATGACGAGGGGGCGGCGTTCGAATTCGCGGAGGCCTTTGGGCTTGAGAAGAACGCCCTGGGCGATGACGCCGGGGAGAGCATCAATGGTGAGGGAGGTAGCGGTGTAGGCGGGGGTTTCGGCCACAGTACGTTCCCGTTCGCGGAAGGGGCCGCTGTAGGGCGGGAGTTGGCCGACGACTTCGGTCTGCCAGCGGCGGGCGATGGTGGCAGGGCCAGCAGTGCGGAGGAGTTGGGCGCGTTTCTGTTCCGCACCGGGGATGAGTCCGAGGAGGTGTTGCTCGAGACGGGTGGTGTCTTCGGTGAAGCGTTCGACAGTGCGTTCATCGTGGCGGCGGATGCTGAGGCCGAAGGCCATTTCCTGCGGGCGGGGCTTGTCGACGGGGCCGAAGAGTTCGTTGAGGGGCGGTTCCAGCCGGACACGATTGCCGTAGCGCTGGCGGGCTTGTTCGTAGTGGGCCAGTTCAAAACCCAGAGGCACGAGAGCGAAGGGGTAGCCCATGCGGCGAATGCGCTCGCGTTTTTCGGGGGCGATGAGGCGCGGGGCAATGACGGTGACGCCCTTGTAGGCATTGCAATCGAGGCGGCGGTAGGAGAGCAGAACGAGCACTTCGCGCGCCGCGGGAGATTCGCAGCGGTCGGCTTCGAGCAGCAGGGGGTGGGCCCCGAGTTTGCGTTCGAGCACGGGCAGCTTCAGGAGATAGTCACGCAGGCCAGCGTGCATTTCGCCTAAGGGGCCCTGGGCCGCGGCCGTGGCCAGGCTAAATAGAAGTGCGGCGAGTTTTTTCATCAAAGACAATGCGCTTGCCGGTGCGGAGGCTTTCGATGGTCATGACGAGGGCGATGGCAGTGGCGAGGCCATTTTCGACGGTGGCGTTGGGGTCTTTACGAGTGCGGATGCAATCGAGGAAGTTGCGGATGTGGTCGCGGGTGGCACGGGCGAAGTTGCCCATCTCGACATGCTGGCGGGTGGGCTTGAGATCGGGCGTGGGGGATTCCTCATAGAGCCACCAGCCTTCGCGGTTGACATCGAGGCGGGCCTTGTCGCCGTGGAACTGCTTGAGCTGGTCCTGGGAGCTGTGATAGCGCATGGCCTTGTAACCGAGTGTGAAATTGGCGAGATAGTTCTCAGCGAATTCGAGAACGATGGTGGCGGTGTCGGGAATCTCTGAGCCCTTGAGATTGAGCTGGCCGCCGGCGGCGGTGACGGCGACAGGGGCCTTGGAACTCATGAACCACTGGATGGCGTCGAAGATATGGGCGGCCTGGCCGATGATGAGGCCACCGGAGTAATCGTAGAAGTAATACCAGTTGAAGAAGCGAGTATTGTCGACGGGACGGGCGGGGGAGTTGCCGAGCCAGCGTTGCCAGTCGAGGTCGCCGGTGAGTTGAGCGGGGTTGAGCGTGCGCTGGTGGTTGAGCCACCAACTGGTGACAAGGCGCACGTCGCCGAGGACGCCAGAATCGACGACGCTTTTGGCCTCGATGAAAATGGGCGAGCTGCGGCGTTGGGTGCCGACCTGCACGACGCGACCGGTGCGGCGTACGGCCTCGACCATGCGGTAGCCTTCCTCGATGTTGTGGCAGAGGGGCTTTTCGACGTAGACGTCTTTGCCCGCCTCGACGGCATCGATGACCATTTGCGCGTGCCAGTGATCGGGGGTGGCGACGATGACGGCGTCGACGCTTTTGTCGGCGAGAAGCTGGCGGTAGTCGGCGTAATCTTTGGCGCCGGGAGAGGCGAGCTTGAGCCCGGCCTCGAGGTTGGGACGGTAGACATCGCAGACGGCGGGGATGCCGAAGCCGATCTCCTTGAACTCACCCGCGAGGAAACGCCCACGGCCACCGGCACCGATGAGGCCCACGTTGACACGTTCATTTGCTCCGCGGATTTGCCCGGCGGCCAAGGCAGTCATTAACCAGCTGCGACGCTCCATGATACAAACAGTCTATTCAAAGCCATGCTGCGCCGTGAATTTCTTGCCACCCCCGCTTTTCTACAGGCCCCGCGCCGGCCGAACATATTGTGGATTCTGGGCGAGGACATGGGACCGCAGCTATCGTGCTACGGGCACCCGCTTGTGAGGACGCCGAACCTCGACCGGATCGCGAATGAAGGGGTACGCTTCACGCGAGCGCATACGACTGCGCCGGTGTGTTCATCGAGCCGGAGTGCGTTCAACGTAGGGCTGTATCAGACCTACACGGGGACGCATGACCATCGCAGTCACCGGGATGACGAGTATCAACTGCCGGGGGGGGCGAAGACGGTAGCCGAGCGATTAGCGGCCGCAGGTTACTTCACGGCGAATGTGCTGGACATTGCGCCGGGAGTGCGTGGGTCGGGCAAGACCGATTTCAACTGGCGGCAGCAGGGAAAGCCCTTTCAGGGAACGCACTGGAATCAGCGGGCGGCGGGGCAGCCGTTTTTCGCGCAGATCAATTTCTCGGCGCCGCACAAGGGGCCCTCGTTTGAAGCAGCGCGGAAACGGGCACAACGGATAGACCAGAGCAAGATTGAGTTGCCACCGTACTACCCCGACGATGCGCGGATCCGGGATGAGGTGGGGACTTTCTATGATGCGATCCAGTTGCTGGACGATCAGGTGGGGACGACGCTGCAGGCGCTGGAGACCGACAAACTGCTCGACAACACGGTGATCTTCTTTTTCGGAGACAACGGGCGTTGTCTGATTCGCGGCAAGCAGTGGCTGTATCAGGCCGGGACGCATGTGCCGCTATTGGTGCGGAACCCGGGGGTATTGAAGCCGGGAACGGTGCGGGAAGATCTGGTGCTGTCGCTGGACATTACCGCGCAGACGCTACTGTATGCCGGGCTGCCGCTGCCGACGCCCTTCCATGGGCAGGCGCTGTTTGGGGCGAAGCCGAGACAGACGCTTTTCACCGCGCGAGACCGCTGCGATATGACTGTGGACCGCATACGGGCGATACAGGACACACGCTACAAGTACATCCTGAACCTGATGCCGGAGAAGCCCTACACGCAGCACAATGACTACATATTGAAGGAATATCCGACTTACAGCGTGCTGAAGGAGTATCACGCAGCGGGCAAGTTGAACGCCGTGCAAAGCCAGTTCATGGCCGCGGAGAAGCCCCGGGAAGAACTGTATGACCTGAGCCGCGATCCGCATGAAATTGAGAATCTGGCGGGGAGTGTGCGGCAACAGGTCACGCTGGCGAGACTACGCCGGCAACTGGCGCTGGCGAGGCGCCAGTATGACCGGACGATGAACTAAGCGAGCAACTGGCGAATGTTGGCCAGACACTTTTCGGCGGTTTCGAGCTCGGAGTAGCGGCTGCCTTCCTGTTCGACAAGGAGATGCTCGACGCCACCGGTTTTGACGCAGGCATCCACGATGAGCTTCCATTTGGCATCGCCTTCGCCGAGCAGCACCTTGTAGCCATCGTGAGCCACGGGCAGGCCAGCCTTGAAGTCTTTCATGTGCAGGCTCTTGATGCGGCCGGGGTTGGCTTTGATCCAGGCGATGGGATCCGTACCAGCCTCAATGGCGGTGCCGACGTCGAGTTGGAGGACGACGTCGGGGGAAGTTTCCCTGGCCAGGACTTCGATGGGCTTGACGCCGTTGAGGGGACGGAACTCGAGAGCATGATTGTGGAAGCCGGTGCCCTTCTTGAGGGGACGCAGCTTTTCAGCAGCGAGGTTGAGCTTGACGGCGACTTCCTTCCAGCCGTCGAGGGATTCGACTTTGCCGGCGCTCGACATGATCATGAAGCGGCTGCCGAGGATGGTGTTGAGTTCAATGACGCGATCGAGGTGTTCCGGGGTGAAGTACTTGGCGCCGGTATGGGCGGATAGGCACTTGATGCCGAGATCGTCGAGGAGTTTGCGCGTGGCGCGGGCGTGATCGGGGGTCCATTCCGCGTAAGGGCCGAAGAATTCGACGCCATCGTAGCCCATTTTGGCCACGGCCTTGAGGGTGGCAGTCTGGTCTTCAGCGAAGGCCTTGCGGACGCTGAAGAGTTCGAGACCGATGGGTTTCTTCACGGCGCCCAAGGCGAGGGGGGCGGCAGCGGCAGTGGCCAGAAAGGAACGGCGATTGAATTGCATCGCCCCTTATTTTATCTGGGCTAGCGGCAGGTTGGCCTGAGGCTTGAGATCGAGGCCGCTGCGGAGGCCCAACTGCCAGCGGTAATGGCCGGCCAAGGCGATCATGACACCGTTGTCGGTGCTCCAGCGGGGTTCGGGGAAGTAGACCGGGAAGTCCCACTGGCGGCGGCCGACCTCTTCGCGGAGGCCACGATTGGAAGCCACGCCACCGCTGATCACGAGAGCTTTGGCGCCAATGCGGGTGGCGGCCTGGCCGGCGCGGTTGAGCAGTTCGGAGATAACGGTGTACTGGAAGCTGGCCAGCATGTCGAGGGTGGCGGGGTCGGTGGTGGGGTCGAAGGGGCCGTTGAGGCGGCGGGCTTCCACCCAGCGCAGGACGGCAGTCTTGAGGCCGCTGAAGCTGAAGTCGCTGGGGTTGCCCTTGAGCTTGGGCGAGGTGAAACGGACGGCGCGGGGGTTGCCCTGGGCGGCGAGGCGGTCAATGACAGGGCCACCCGGGTAGCCAAGGCCGAGGAGTTTGGCTACTTTGTCATAAGCTTCGCCGGCGGCATCGTCGCGGGTTTTGCCTTCGAGGCGGTAATGGCCTTCGGCGAGGCATTCGAAGATATGAGTGTGGCCGCCGCTGGCGATGAGGGCCAGAGCTGGGTATGCGATATCAACGCCCAAGAGGGCAGCGCGAATGTGGCCTTCGAGATGGTGGACGCCGATGAGGGGGAGGCCCTTGGCGTAAGCGAGCGCCTTGGCATAGGTGAGGCCAACGAGCAGGCTGCCGACGAGGCCGGGGCCCTGGGTTACGGCAATGGCGGTGAGGTCTTCGAGGCGAGTTTGGGCTTGTTCCAGGGCTTCGCGCACGACGGGGACAATGGCGCGGACGTGCTCGCGGCTGGCCAGTTCCGGCACCACGCCACCGTAGCGCTGGTGAACTTCCAGTTGGGAGGCTACGCTAGAAGAAAGGACTTTCGTGCCATCTTCGACGACCGCAGCGGCGGTTTCATCGCACGAAGATTCGATGCCAAGAATTCTCAAACCTTCAGCTTAACCTGTGCCCCCACGCATTGAAGATTTCCACTACGAACTGCCGGACGAACTGATTGCGCGCTACCCGCTGGCTGAGCGATCAGCATCGCGGATGCTAGTGCTGGACCGCGCCAAGCAGACTATTCACGACGATGTTTTCGTCAATTTTCCGCAGTATCTGAAGCCTGATGATTGCCTGGTGCTGAACAATACGCGGGTGATACCCGCGCGGCTGTACGGGCAGCGGCCGGGGACTACGGGCAAGGTGGAGCTGTTTCTTTTGCGCGCGCTGAACCCGGAGGGCAGCCGGTGGCGGGCGCTGGTGCGGCCGGGCAAGAAGTTGCTGCCGGGCACGGAGGTGGTGCTTTCGCCCACGTTAACAGCGACGATTACGGCGCATCTGGCGCAAGGGGAGCGTGAGTTGGAGTTTCGCTCGACGGGATCACTGGCCGAGGAGTTGGAAGCGATTGGCCATGTGCCACTGCCGCCATATCTGAACCGGCCGGATGAGGCAGCGGACCGGGAGCGCTACCAGACTGTCTTTGCCCGGCACGCGGGCGCCGCGGCAGCGCCGACGGCGGGTCTGCACTTTACGCCCGAAATACTGACGCAAGTTCCCTGCCCCATCGCCGAGGTAACCCTGCACGTGGGGCTGGGCACCTTTCAACCGCTGAGCGAGGAGAACCTGCGGACGCTCACGCTGCACCACGAATTCTATGAGGTGTCACCGGAAGCATCGCAGACGCTCAAGCAGGCGCGGCGGCGTGTGGCGATCGGGACCACGAGTGTGCGGACAATTGAGACGACGATCGAGCCGGGTACGGGCGAGACGAATCTGTTCATCACTCCGGGCTACGAGTTTCGCGCTACGGGAGCGATGCTGACGAATTTCCACCTGCCAGGCTCCAGTTTGCTGATGCTGGTGGCGGCGTTTGCCGGGTATGAACTGGCGATGACCGCCTACCGGCATGCCGTGGCGGAGCGGTACCGCTTTTTCAGCTACGGCGACTGCATGCTCATCGTCTAGATGGTGAGCAGCAGCTTGCCGGAGGTTTTGCGGCTTTCGAGGTCGCGGTGGGCGTGGGCGGCATCGGCGAGCGGGTATTGCTTTTCCACATGCAGCCAGAGGGCGCCACTGGTAAGCCAGGAGAAGAGATCGCCGCTGCGCCAGAGGAGTTCGTCGCGCGTGGCGGCGTAATGAGCCAAGGTGGGTCGAGTGAGGAAGAGGCTGCCCTTCTGGCTCAGCTTGAGCGGACTCACGTCCGGCACCGGACCACTGGCGTTACCATAGGTGACCATCATGCCCCGTGGGCGGAGTGCGTTGAGGCTGGCTTCGAAGGTGGAAGCGCCGACGCTGTCGTAAACCACATGAGCGCCCTTGACGCTGAACTCTTCGTAGTTGGAGATGACATCCGCGCCTGCTTTCAAGGCCAGTTCATATTTGGCGCTGCCCGGTGCGGCGCTGGTGGTGCCGATGACAAAGGCGCCGCGCATTTTCGCGATTTGCGTCAGCAGCAGGCCAACCCCGCCGCCGCAGGCGTGAACGACACAGGTGTGTCCCGGTTTGAGTTCGAAAGTGGAGTGGGACAGGTAGTGCGCCGTCATGCCCTGCAGCATGACCGCGGCGGCAGTTTCCAGACTGACGCCCTCCGGAACCGGTACGAGTTGCCAGGCAGGGACGACAGCGTATTCGGCATAGGAGCCAATGGCCATAGCGTAGGCGACACGCTGTCCTACGGCAAGACCTTCGACCCCTTCGCCCAGGGCTTCGACAACGCCGGCGCCTTCCATGCCCGGAGTGAAGGGAAGCGGTTGGGCGTAGAGGCCGGTGCGGTGGTAGACATCAATGAAGTTGACGCCGCTGGCGGCCAGCTTTACGAGTGCCTGGCCCTTGCCGGGTTGCGGCCTGTCTTTGTCGCTATAGACCAACTGGTCCACGCCACCGGGTTCGAATACTTGAATTGCTTTCATAGGCTCCTCATCCATCTTCGACCATGCAGCCAGGCCGCGTAGGCGGCGAGCCAGGCGAGGCCAACGGGAAATACCAGAAGTCGCAGGGGCAGCCAGACGCCATTGTCGCCAGTCATACCCGCGCGGAAAGCCATGAAGTGAAGGATGAGCTTCCAGTTGGTGTAGTCCACCCAGAAGTAATCACCGTTCTCATTCATGACAAAGAGCTTGGATTTCAGGGCTGCCGCCAGCAGCCATTTCCACTTGGCCATGACGGGCACGCCGGTGCACAGGATGCCCACCACGGTGGGTTGCTTGGCGCGTAGTTCCTCGGCGAGGCGCTTGGCGCCATCCCAGCCGCGATAATCCTGTACGCGATAGATGCGTCCGTTTTCCGGACGGAAGCCGCGGGGTTGCCCAGCATAACAGGTGACCAGATCCACCTGAATGTGGGCGCCGTGGATCTCGTAGAGAGAGCCGATGAAGTCGTCGTAAAGGGGCCGGGGTCCGCTCTCGACGAGCACGACACGAGTGAGGTGGGGAATCCGGCGGCTGAAGAAGAGGTCCAAACTTATAGGATATGACCCTTGCCCGGCTGGAAGAAATCATGGGGCCGTTGCCGGCAGCGGCCCGTGGCGTGCCGCGCCATACGGTAGATGCAGAGGTATTGGATGGGCCGCTGCGTCGCCGGCACATCACACTGGACGGAGAAGTGCCGGCCTGGCTGCTGGAAGCGCCAAACCCGGAAGGCCTGCAAAGGGCGGCCATGCTGTGTCTGCACCAGACAACGAAGATCGGCAAGGATGAGCCCGCGGGCCTCGGTGGCAACCCGCACCTGCACTACGGACGGGAGTTGGCCCTGCGCGGGTATGTGGTGTTGTGTCCGGATTACCCCAACTTCGGGGAGTACCAATATGACCCCTATGCACACGGTTATGCCAGCGCCACCATGAAAGGCATTGAGAACCACATGCGCTGCGTCACGTTTCTCACAAAGCTGCCCGGCGTGGACAGGCGGCGCATCGGCGCGATGGGCCACTCACTCGGTGGGCACAACGCGCTGTTTCTGGCAGCTTTTGACAAGCGTGTGCGGACGGCGGTGACCAGCTGCGGGTTCACGAGCTTTGCAAGGTACAAGGGTGGGGACTTGCGTGGGTGGTCACACAAGGGCTATATGCGAAAGATTGCGGGGC
>VFQU01001583.1_pt1 | contig 12849 bp, 11 predicted proteins | sample 3512311 | NCBI WGS metagenome assembly VFQU01 (sample SAMN10412377, study PRJNA504923) | tailings metagenome | isolation source: Relicate 3 Philex TSF3 active mining site | place: Philippines: Tuba, Benguet | collected 2017-08-29 | reverse complement strand
TTCTTTTTGAATATTCTTAATCTTATAGTTAAAATATGATTTTATTTCTATCTTGGAGATGTCTAATAAACTTCAGAGGTTAATAATGAAATGTGAATTTGATCAGGTATCGAAACTGTGTGAGCAAAGCACACTAGAGAGCGACCTGAAAGCAGTAATCAAGAAGACTAAGACCACCTCTACGCTTAAGTCTTATGCTGAGGCTTCATCTGGTGCAGAGGATGCAGAGGATGATTTCCGTCCGGTGATTATTCTTGCAGAAGGACGGTTAACTCAGAATATTGACTTAATTGAGATGCAGTTATCCCAGACAAAAGACCCACGGGACAAAATTTATGTGCAAGGTGGGCAAGATGGTTATTACTTAGTGCGCCTGTTACGGGCTGTCCCCGACCATCGTAAGCATTTGATTGAGGTGTCGCCCGATGCAGATAGTCTGGATTTACTTACAGTTGACTCATTGTTGTTTGAGTTCAACAAACGGTTTCGGTTTGAGCGTTGGGATAGTCGCAAAGAGTCTTACAAGACTTGTGATTGCCCCCGCACGATTGCGACCCACTTCCTTCAGAAAGGAGCCTGGCCGCATCTCCCCCGGTTGACTGGTATCTCTCAAATTCCATTGCTGTGTCGAGATGGTCAAGTCATTACCAAACCGGGCTATCATGCCGAAACGGGAATGCTTTTACAGTTCAACCCATCAGACTTCCCTGCTATCCCAAACCAAGCCACGAAGGAACACGCCGAAGCCAGTTTAGTAAAATTGCGAGATTGGTTTAAAGAGTTTCCTTTCCAGAAACCTGAGCATGAGTCGGTTGCTGTGGCTGAAGCATTAACTGCGGTATCCCGGCGCATTCTGCGACAAGCCCCATTATTTGCTACCAGTGCAACAAAGCCGGGAAGTGGCAAAGGAACTAAGGCAAAAGGCATTTCAACTCTGATGATGGGCGGTCATCCCGGCACAATTCCTTACACAGGCGACTCAGAGGAGTTTCGGAAGAAAATCACTAGCATTCTAAAGACTGGTCAGCCTTTGGTCTTGATTGACAATGTGACAGGCATTTTAGGGGGTGACGTTTTAGAGCAAATTCTGACTGAGCCATTCTTCAAAGACCGTCTCTTGGGTGGCAACCAGATGCCTAAATTCTCAACTCAGGTGATGCTACTGGCTAACGGTAATAATTTGCGCTTCAGTCCAGATATGCCTCGGCGAACAATGTTTTGTATCTTAGACCCTGAGATGGAAGCGCCTGAGACACGGAAGTTTCAACGTGACTTTGAGAACTACACACACCAGCACCGGGGGGAATTGGTTGCAGCCTGTTTGATCATTTTGAAGGCGTACATCCAGGCCGGGTATCCTGATCAACTTCAGCCATTGGGCAGCTTTACCGATTGGTCTAATCTTGTCCGTTCTGCCTTGGTCTGGTTAGGAATGCCTGACCCAGTGCTGACTCAGCAGGAAATCCGTGAGCAAGACGACCATCGCACTACGTTAGGGGCATTCCTCCAGGCCTGGCTTGAGGAATATCCTCCACTACAAGGGCGACCTGTTCAAAAAACCGCACGGGATATTTGCAGTGAAGCAACTCACAGGGGCAAAGGCGATTTACGAGACATTCTTTTGGAAGTTGCATTAGACCGTTCCGGCGATATTTCACCACGAAAACTCTCTTACTTCCTGCGGGCCAATCATCGGTCAGTGGTGGGTAATTCGCGGCTAGAGAGCGGGGAAAAGGATCGTTTGGGTTATGCCCTTTGGTCGGTGGTGACAATTTCACCCATCAACGGAAAGCATCCTCAGCATCCTCTGCGGAAATAGTTAAACCCTAGGTAAATCAAGGCTTTGATGCTGCTGAGGATAAGCTTCAGCAGTCTAATGCAACTGTCCTTTAGTGAGTCGATTTTACCGATTTAGCTTTCTACTCTTTTTCTACAGACTCGGTTTTTTTTACTAGACGTGGTTTTTTGTTCACCTTAATTAAAGGAACCACCCATGCAAGAACTACGCCCCTATCAAGAGGACATAACTACACAAGTCCATGCATCCTCATCTAAGCGATTAGTCGTATATGCCCCAACTGGTGCAGGCAAAACAATAATTGCTTGCCAGCTAATCCAAGACTTCCTTGCTCAAGGTTTACGAGTCCTAGTCCTAGTGGATCAGGTGACGCTGATTGGACAGACTAGCGAAAAGCTCAGTTCATGGCATATTTACCACGGCTTTGTTAAAGCGGGTAAGCCAGAGGATCGTACTGCATCTGTTCAAGTGGCAAGTACACAGACCCTGATCCGGCGTGACTGGTGGAAGCAACACCCCTTTGACGTTGTGATTTTGGATGAGTGCCACACTACGAGCTTTAGTAAGGCAGCTAAAACCTTACGGAAGATCATGCCTCAAGCCCGACATATTGGGCTAACCGCTACCCCAATGCGAGCGGCTAAACATGAGGGCTTGGGAGATATTTTCGATACACTTATCTCCACTCCACTTCCATCTGAACTGATGGACATGGGTTATCTAGTTAGACCCACCTACTACAAATTGGCAGAAGTCGATTTGCAAGGGGTCACTGTTAAATGTGGAGATTATGACCCCCAACGCTTGAGCGTTATTTGCAACACCCCAGAGCAAGTAGAGCAAGCCATTAGTGAATATCTCAGACTAACTCCTGAGCAGCCTGCATTGGCTTTTGCAACCGATATTGCACATGCTAATGCACTGGCTGAAGAAGCCCAACGTCAGGGGATTAAGGCGGCTGCAATTAGCAGTAAGACTAAGGCTAAAGACAGGGAACGCTATCTTCATGCTTATGCTTCGGGTCAACTGACTTTATTGGCAAGTTGCGGCTGTCTCTCTGTTGGATTTGATCAGCCCAAGGCATCCGTTGCGCTTCTTTGCCGTCCGACTAAATCACCAATTATCTATCAGCAACAAGTCGAAAGGGTATTAAGGACTTTGAAGGGCAAGGAAAAAGCCTGGGTCTTAGATTTTGCCGGGAATGTCTTCAAACATGGACGAGTGGAAGATATAACTGCAATGTCTCTGGATTATGGGGAGAGCATGACCCGTGGAAGTGGGAAACCTCCTATCAAAGTTTGTCCAGGTGATAAAACTGACCGAAATGGGAAGGTGGGATGTAGTGCCATTATCCCGCTGTTTAGCTCTGAGTGCCCACATTGCGGTTATCTGTTTGGCAATCCCAAGGTTATCCCTACTGGACGGCTACAGCAGGACAATAAGTCAGAGATCGACAGACTTTTTGCTATTGCCGAGAAGTGGCCGGATAAAGCCAGGGCTAAACGTTGGCTTTGGGCTAACCTTCATAAATTACCTGACCTGTCCCAGGCTGATTTTGAACATTACGGGAAATTGATGGGATACAACAACCCGAAAGGCTGGGCCTGGTATCAAGTCAAAAACCTAGAAGCCAAGACTGCCTAAAAACCCTAATGCTTGATAGCCCTCTAGTCTCTTAGGGGGCTAAACACACACTAACTGGTCTATGGCGAAAATAACCCAATTTACCCCCTGATCAGCCAATAAATTCATAGGGTCTGTATCATTTATATTCAAGTAAAAGCAATTACTGTCAGTAAGCGCATTCAAATGAGAATGACAGAGTGAGTCAAGGATGTGATCTCAGTTATAAAGGCTTTCTTATAAGTGATGAGTATAAATATCTAGTCAACTTTTTGGTTGTAGTTCAGCTATAGCTGCGGCACTTATGACACGCCTTAGCCATTCAGTACGTTCTGTTGCTGGCATTGGTTCTAGTAGCTCATAGACCGATACTGGCAACCTAATCCCGATCACCTTCTTGCTTAATGGCTCATCTCCTGCCACTGCAAAGCGTCCATTCACGTGGCTTTGCTTGGGGTTTAGCAATCCCATGACTCAATAACCTAGTTCTACTCTTCAAGCATAGTCTATGAATGTGTTAACGCTATCTTGAATGATAAGCAATCCCAATCATTCAAATACCCTAAAACACTTGCAATAGACGTGTTAACGCTGTATTATATGTATATAAGCAATGAGAGAGACACCGCCTGGACAGCTTAAGTCTCTCCCAATCCACTAGAACAATGGAGTTTCTATATTATGAGCCCGGAGTATAGTTTTCTACTTGATCAACAATCCCATGCTTGGGAAATTGCCCAAGATGAACAAGCCGAAGAGTATGAGTTTTTCCGTAGCCAGTTTGATCAAGGGCATCTGGACTGTTTAGAGTGCAGCCCACCGCCTGAGTTTTTAGAAGATACGCCCCAATAATTCCAACGCCTCTGGGGATGGGCTTATATCCCCGCTATTCGCCACACCTAGTATTTTCTGAGAGGGCATTTATGAAATTAGTTAACGCTACGGTCAAATTCCAAGCTCGGAACGTCAACACCAAATTTGGAACAAAGTGTAATGCTGTGTTTACCTTGGCTGATGGGGAAGAAGCAACTATCTGGGCTCCTGCTAATCATCCGCCGTTATTTGTATTAACCACAGGACAGTCAGTGCAGCTTGGCTTAAACAGCAATGGCAAATACAGCCTTGTAGAACAGCCTGTAAGCCCTGTGAAATCTCCAGTCCATCAATCAGTATCAACACATGGATTGAATGCAGTTAACGACTATTTAAGCAATCAAGCGGCTTTATATCGTGACTGTTATCTCGCAGCAGTCAACGCCATGTCGGGGCTTATGGAGTCTGAGGAGTCGCTTCGATCAGTTGCAACAGCCTTGTTCATCCAAGCTCAAAAAGAACTACCCAACCTTAAAGCCCGTGTCGAAGAATTTACACCTGTTAAGCCCGTGACATTAACTCCTGTAATTAATGGCTACGCTCGGCATTAGTAACAGAAATTCAGCAAGCCTGGATAGCCCTTTACTGTTCAGGCTTTCTATCCATTCATTTGAGGATGTAAAGATGATCAGTGGTTTGACTTCTGAGATAAGGGAAGAACTCCGAGAGGAATTAGAACATTATTTACCGGAGACAGAAGAAGAAGAAAACAATTTAAAGATTTTCAAGATGGGTTTTGTTGCTAGTGACGCACTCTTAGAGTCTTATGAATTCGGGGATTGCTTTGCTTTGATTAACTTGAAGCAGATTGACTTTGTATCTTGGTGGTTTCTAGGCGTTATTCTGGCTCTATTCCCCATTGAGAAGCCCATTGAAGAGGAGTTTAATGTCGCTTGGATTGAACCCCAAGAATGGCTTCAGATAGAACTAGGGAAAAGGTATGTCTTTGGTATTCTGAGAAACTTTTTAGACGAGGCTGGTTAAGCTTGATAACGTCCTAGGCATCATTCGATAAATGAGGCAAAAATCCCTAGAACTCTGAGCTAGTAAGGGTTTTGACCATTCGATACGAGAAATCAACGCTTTAGACTGATAACTTGAAGCCTAAAAAATCGCTGCATCCCTTGCAAATAAAGAGTTTTGACTGATAACTATGATGAAGTTCTCACCATGTCCAGGTCTAGGCGGCATCAAACTCGACTTTCTGGACTGCATCAAGATTGACTGACTGTCTGGCTTGCCAGAGGTCATAGTTATCTTGCATCAATAACCAACTCTCTGGTGAGCGTCCTAGGGCTTTAGATAACCGTAGTGCCATTTCTGAGCTAATACCGCTTTTGCCACTCAGGACACGGGTAAGCGTGGAGGGAGAGACACCTAGCTTCTCAGATAACTGACGACCGGATATATTGAATGGCTCTAGGTAAACTTCTCTAATAAACTCTCCGGGGTGAGGTGGGTTGTGCATTGTCATTAGTGGTAATCCTCATAGTCGAGTACATATACATGACCGTCTTGAAACTCAAAAGTGATGCGCCAATTTCCGTTAACCGAAATAGACCAGCGACCCTTAGCATCTCCCTTCAGTGGATGTAGCTGAAATCCTGGAATATCAATATCGTCAATGGTGGTAGCAGTATCCAAGGCTACAAGCTGCATCCTCAATCGTTTTGCATGAGCAGGCTGTATCCCTGAGGTAGTACCTGTTTCATAGAACTTTCTCAACCCCTTATGCCGAAACGACTTGATCATGTCATGATAATAGCGTGTTGCGCACCATGCAACAAGTCTCTTTTGAGTTTTACTAAGAAAATCATAAGAAAAAATAATGTAGAACAAATATTTTGACAACAACAGCTAACATCTGTAACTACCTGTGGAGTCCCACAAAGTAATGAAAGTATTACTTTATACAATTTGTTTTTGCATCTATCTCTAGTGTTGCCTATGTTCAAGCCAAGGGAGAAATACTGAAATCAATAACTAAGAAGAATTAAGAATAGTACTTTTCTTGAAAAAGTAATTATTGTTTACCGTCTATAAAATTTCTGCCAAATGAACACTAACAGAAAAACACTTGAAGATGCGGCTCAAAAAGCCATTTCAGAAAGCTTTGATGAAATGGAGTGCATTCGTAAAGAAGTCGGAATATTAATTGATCTATTGAAAGACTCTCGTGGTCAACTAGAAAACACTTCTCGACATAGTGAAAATAGTTATAGTCATACGATCTCAAATATTTTAAGTGAGTATGAAAATGAAATAAGAAGACTTATAAATAAACAATATGAAGTATTCAAAACATTTAATATAGTTTTTTTTGGACGCACAGGTGCAGGGAAGAGTTCGCTAATCTCAGCCATGACCAGAGCAAATGGTGAGTTGGTATCTCATGGAGAAAGTGATTGGACGACAGATGTAGCCCCAAGAGAGTGGCATAAGTGCCAGATATATGACACACCAGGAATTAATGGTTGGGGGAGGACTCAAAGTAGAAAAGATTTAGAGGAAAAAGCAAGACAAGCTGTGGAAGTGGCAGATTTTGTTTTAGTTTGCTTTGATAGCCAAAGTCAACAAGCAGATGAATTTGCAAAGCTTTCTGCATGGGTTAAGTTCTATCAAAAACCAATAATTGCAATCTTGAATTGTCGCAACCACTTGTGGCGTATGCCTACAAGAGTTAATGCAAAAAGTGATAGGGAGAGTCTCTCAAGGTCGGTTAGGCAACACGCAATTAATATCAGAGATGAACTGGCAAAAATTGGTTTATTTGATGTACCAATCATTGCTATCAACTCAAAACGAGCACATTTTGCCAGAGCCACATTGCCCTTTGAAGGGCCTGATGCAATAAGCTTTAATAAGCTCCGAAAACAATTTGGAGCAGATATGCTTGAGACTTGGTCAGCATATTATCGATTGGAAGAGCTTCTTACTCAAACAATTTTAGATCATTCTGTTGAATTAAGAATTGGAGCACTAAATAATCAACTAAGTGGTATTTTAAGGGGCATTCATGACGCTCTGAGTGAGCAAGTCGAAATTGTGAAGCAGCAAGCTATTTCAATAGAGAATACTTTAATAGCTCCAAGGTTTACCCTTTTAGGTTATCCAGCTCAATATGATGAGCATCGTAGAAATTGGTTCAGGAAAAATGACAGAAATCTATTAAATGAACTTGAAGGTAAAAGAGATGGAGCATTTCAAGCAGATCAAGAAGGTGATTTTAGAAGATTTATTATTCATACATTAAATTCAAAATTAAGAATTCTTAAGTTACGTGCCTTAGAAGGTTCTGAAGATTTAATTATTCAAGCTTTTGAAAAGGGTGAAAATCTAAATTCTAAAGATATTAAAGAAAAGAGTATTAACAGCTTAGAGTTGAAAAAAGAAGCAAAGGAAACTGTTGAGCAAGGAATAGTTTTTTTAAAGAAAAGTATCGATCTGACTAGTCGAGATTTTCAGATAGACGTTGAGATTTTATCTCAAAATTTCAACAATGTTGATGGTAGTTCAGGAGATGGCTGGAAATACAGCTCATGGGCAACAAAAGTCGCTGGAGCTGTAGCTGCGGTCGCTACTGGAGCTGTAGCTGCGGTCGTAATTACTAATATATGGAACCCTGTAGGGTGGGCTGTAGCTCTGGCCGCAGGTGGTACGTCTGCACTAGTTGGAACTGCTTTTACAATAATGGGTGAAAAACTTAGAGAAAAAGCTGAAAAGGAACGATTATCTGCACGAAGTAAAGCAATAGCTGATACAAGGAAAATTATTCATGAAGTTTATGATCAACTTGAAAATGATGTCATATCCAAGACGGATGAATTTATATCAAACAACATCGATCAATTAATACTAGATACAATACAAAATGCTTTAGAATTTCGAGTTATAGAGTCTAGCCTAAATGCACTTTGTTCAAGAACTTCCGAGCTTAGTAATCCATTAAAGCCACTACAAGACCCTCAACCAATACTTTGGAATAAAGCCAGGTCTCTTGAACTCAAGGCATATCCAGATGATCCAAATGCAATGGCAAAATACTGGCTTGGAGAAGATTGGATAACGGATACGACTGGATTAGAGAGCATAACTGAAGATGTATCAAAAAATAAAGCAACAAAGCATTATGATCCTTCTATTTTTGAATTAATCTTTAGCCAAATTAGTAACATTTTTAGCTGGACTTCAGATGGTATAGAGTACGAAACTGCTCAGAGGTGGCTAGTGAAGGCATTAGAGAAGTGTTCTGCCTTCCCAGATGCACTGACTCAACTAGCACCACTTATGGCTATTACTCAACCCAAGATTTACTTAGTTGGAGATTACAATGCAGGGAAAAGTAGTTTTATCAAACGTTTATTAATTGACGCAGGATTACCAATTCCTGACACATTGGAAACCCGTGCTAATCCAACCACAGAAGTACCGCATGAGTATGATTGGTTGGGCTTCACTCTGGTTGACTGCCCTGGTTTTCAAAGCAGCAACAAAACTCATTCCCAAAAGGCAATGGAAGCGTTACCTGATGCATCTCTTGTTATTTTTCTATTTCAACCAAACCTTGTCTTAGGGGATGATAAGAATATGAAGCTTATCTTACAAGGATCTAAAGATATAGGCTTAGTGCCAAAGAAAAATCGAATTTTCTTTATTATTAATCGGTCTGATGAGCTAGGTATTGATCCTGAAATTGAACCTGAGTCTTATAAAACTCTGGTTGAGCGTAAAAAAAATGAGCTTTGTCTTGCCTTAGGTTCTCGAAATATCAGTGTTACCAAAAACTCTATTTTCTGTATGGCAAGTGATCCTTATGGATTAGTTGGAAATCGTCAAGATGTCAATTCTACTGCTTATGACAGGTTTAGACTATGGGATGGACTTTCATATTTTAGAAAAGCCTTTAGTCAAAACAAAGTTAACTTACTTAGATCAGGTGTTGCACACTCAATTCTCGAAGGTGGACTATCTCGTTTAACTGAACTAATAAATTATTATCAAACAGACATTAATACTCTAGAAGCTCGTGCTAAGGCTTTGGAACGCATTAAGTTACAAATTATTGAAGTTATCAGAAAGGGAGAAATACTTGCAGCCAATCAAGAAGATGCTCTTACCAATGCACTTCGAGAACAGGGTTTTAAGCTGATCGAAGAAATCCTTTGTGAGCATGACAGTAAGCGACTTGAAATCTTAGGTCAAAATCTTAGTGAATGGTGGAAACAAGATATTTGTAAACAGGAGATTGAGCGTTGGCTAAATACAACCTGTAACTTATTAAATGACTGGCATAGAAAAAGTTTGGAAGAAATCGGTCGCAGGTTTAACTCTCAGGAAATCAAAGCTGCATTTGGCACTTATAGTAAAGAAGCACCAAATCTCAAGTTTAATAACAAAGGAAATTTTTTAAAAAATACACTTAGAGAGTCGAGCAATTTTCTTAACAGCGTAACTAGAGATATCGTATACGGAGCTGGGAAGACTTTTGGAGTAAAGTTCCGACCATGGGGTGCAGTTAAGCTTACTAAAACCCTTGGTAAAGTAGGAGTAGCCTTAGGTGTTGTTGCCGTTATTGTAGAAATTGCTCTAATTCCACTTGAAGAAAATCGTATGAAGAAGATTGATAATTACCGACTTGATTTAAGAAAGTATGTGAATGAGGTAATTCCCAAAGTTGTTAATGCAGTTGCATATAATTCAGATGTTGAACCTGATAATCTTCAGAACATAACTGAACCTGGTCTACTTCAAATATTTAACTGTAAAATATCGGATTTTTTACACGATATTGGAATATATGACATTGAAATCAGAGAGATTAGGAGTAGTATTAATCACGCTCTGGAAATAGTTGACATATATCAAAAACTCTGTGATGAGGCTATTTTAATACTCGGAAATCCTTGGGAGAACTAGCTATGTCTGTCGATATTAAAGACTGGACTAACAAGATTTGGAATATTCTTGAACAACTACCAGGAAGCTCAGATGTTGTTGCAAGAGAGCGTCAAAAGTGGGAGGTTTTTGAAGCTAATGCTCAAGTTAGGATTGTTATTTTTGGTGCTTACGATGCCGGAAAAAGCTCTTTACTAAAAAGAATTTTGGTTCAGTCAGGAGTTGATATTCCTAGTTGGTTAACTGTTAGCAGTTATCATGAAACCTTTGAAGTTTGCCAAGTAGACTGTGGACAGCTAACTTTTTTGGATACTCCAGGGCTGGCAAGTGGCAATCTAACTCATGACCAGCAAACTCTAGAAGCGATGAAGTTGGCTGATGCGTTTTTATGGGTGCTTCCTCCTCAGTTAATAACAAGTGATCCTGCCTTATTTACAAGGGTATTATGTGGAGAACTTATGGTTGATGTACCTGATAAAGTCAAGGTCGTGAACTCTACAATCGCTGTTATTGCCAGAATAGATGAAGCAGGAGTTGACCCAGAAGACAACCTAACTGGCTTTCTGGAACTCAGTCAACGAAAGGTATCAGAACTACGCCAAATTTTAGAAAAAGAGGATACGAATAATATATTATTGAACACTTTTGCAGTTGTAGCTGATCCTTATCAACTGGTTGGAAATGATCCAGACCCCAGCATTGAGGATTACCATATCGCATCAGAGTGGGATGGTATTGATGCATTATTATCAAGTCTTAATAATTTATCATTGTCATCTCAAAGGCTAAGACAATATGCTGGTGCAAGATATGTTGCTATTCTTGCCTTTTATATAAAAACTGAAATTCAAACAATGTTGAAAGACAATCAATTCTCTCTATCAATCATAAATAATGAAATTAGTGCTACTGAACTTCAACAAGAAAAATTAAATAATTTTACAGAAACTACACTTAGGGAACTTGAATTCTTAATTGAAGAAGCACTTAGCCATATTGTTCGTTCTTTTTCTAACTTTTCTGATGAGTCTCTTATAAATCTCAAATCCTCATTAGAAATGATAATTGATAAGTGGCTAGAAAATGCTTATGGCGAAAGAAATTATCTTGCTAATGAACTTGAGTGTGAATTTAGAGAGAGAATAAATCGTCCTAGCTTTCGGAAACTTAGTGAAACTATTGATGAAATTATTGAGCAATCCTCTGAGTCACCAGAACCCGATAAAAAATTAGTAAAAAACGCCAAGAAGATTTTAAGTGTTGCTTCGAGGTTTCGTGATGGGTTTCAAGCATATGCCAAAGCTGAATTGGGTATGTCCCTAGAAGCCGCTGCATCTCGACTTCGAGATTTAGAGGCATCAGGAAAAACATTACAGGAGTTTATTAAGGCTCAAGGTAAGTCCTCTACTTTCAGTGGTTTAACTCATTTTAAGAAAGCAAAAGATTTAGTCAAGTGGGAAGAAATCTTAGACTATACTAGCCCTTTGATAGAGCAGCTTGCCATACTAGCTCTTGAATTGACTGATGACATACTTTCTTCACAACAAGCTGAGGAACGTGCAAGTAAAAGACGTGAGCTAAGAGAAAAACTGAGAATACAAGTCCAAGTCATTAAAAATGAGGCTTCATCTGAATTTATAAGGAGTTGCCAAGTGATTGAAAGTTGGATGTTCAAAAACAAAAATGGATATTTAGCAACTAAGGTCGATCTTGAAAAAATGATTTTCTCACTACAAAGTTCTTTGACTTTGCTAACTACTGGAAGTAAGACTTAATTAATGAAGCCTAAACCTTATGATATTTATTCATTCAATTCCATCTTACCTTTGATGGATCATTGGTTATTGTAACGATTTTATTTTAGCTTGCCCTTGTAGAAGATTTCAGATAGTATTTCTACAGAAAGATGTTGTTTCTATTTATCGAAAATTTTAAGGTAGTCCTTCACACGGAAGGGGTCACTGGTTCAAATCCAGTATCGCCCATAGGTTAGGGAATTATACATTGCAAGAATGTGTGTCACTTTTGACAAATGGTGTCGCTTTGCAAATTTAATCTCTTTGGGTAAATTCCCCGCCCCTATAGCCCTTTGGGCATTAAAGAAAGGGGCGTAATCTTAAGCTATGAGTGAGTATATCCATAAGAGTCATAACGTCAGCGTTTTGTTGTATCACCTTATATTTCCAGCCAAGTATCGGCGAGCCATATTTGATGAAGAGGTAGATTTAGTCTTACAGGAGGTTTGCCTAGAGATTGAGAAGTGCGATGAAATCAAATTTATAGAAATTGGTATCGACAAAGACCATGTGCATTTCCTCGTCCAATCTGTCCCAACCTATAGTGTGAGAAAGCTAGTGAAAATGCTGAAGAGCTTGACAGCCCGAGAAGTGTTTCGTCGGGGCCCACATGTGAAACAAAAGCTTTGGGGTGGTGAGTTTTGGAGTGATGGATATTTTGCGAGGACAGTTGGGAAGCATGGGGATGAGGGAATGATAGCAAGCTACGTTAAGAAACAGGGTAATGAATACTTGAAGCTTTATCGAGATGAGCAGCTTACTCTTTTTTGATTCTGATACCCGTCTGCTTGCAGCGGGCTAGTTCATTCGTATTCACACTATTTCCTTTCGTATAGGCTCTCATGATGATTTGCCCTGTTCTAT
>VFQU01001582.1_pt1 | contig 12863 bp, 11 predicted proteins | sample 3512311 | NCBI WGS metagenome assembly VFQU01 (sample SAMN10412377, study PRJNA504923) | tailings metagenome | isolation source: Relicate 3 Philex TSF3 active mining site | place: Philippines: Tuba, Benguet | collected 2017-08-29 | reverse complement strand
CTGCTCGCCGCAGTCGCAGCGCTGCGAGCCGAACACGTCGCCGGTGAGGCACTCGGAGTGGACGCGCACCAGCACGTCCTTCGCCCCGTCGACCTCGCCCTTGACCATCGCGAGGTGGTGCTTGCCGTCGAGGATCGAGCGGTAGCCGACGGCGGTCCAGTCGCCGTACTCGGTGGGCAACCGGGCGGCGGTCCCGCGCTCGATGAGGCGCTCCGTGCGGCGGCGGTGCTCGATGAGCTGGGCGATGGTGATGATCCGCAGGCCGTGCTCGGCCGCGTACGGCACGAGCTCGGGCACGCGGGCCATGGTGCCGTCGGCGTTGCTGATCTCGCAGATGACGCCCGCGGGGATCAGGCCCGCGAGGCGCGCCAGGTCGACGGCGGCCTCGGTGTGGCCGGCGCGCTCGAGGACGCCGCCGGGCTTGGCCCGCAGCGGGAACACGTGGCCGGGCTTGACGATGTCCTCGGGGCCGGCGTCGGGGTCGATCGCCACCATGATCGTGCGGGAGCGGTCGGGTGCCGAGATGCCGGTCGTGATGCCGTGCCGCGCCTCGATCGGCTCGGTGAAGGCGGTGGCGTACTGGCTCTCGTTCTGCCGCACGACGGGCTTCAGGCCGAGCTGGTCGCAGCGCTGGTCGGTGAGGGCGAGGCAGATCAGGCCACGGCCGTGGGTGGCCATGAAGTTGATGGCCTCCGGCGTGGCGAACTGCGCGGCCATGACGAGGTCGCCCTCGTTCTCGCGGTCCTCGGAGTCGAGGATCACCACCATGCGGCCGGCGCGGATCTCCTCGATCGCCTCCGTGACGGTGGCGAAGTCGGTCGTCCCCTTCGTGCTCATCGCGCGTCTCCTCCCGGCGGGGCGTACGGCGCCGCCAGCGCCTCGACGTATTTTGCCACCACATCCACCTCGAGGTTCACGGGTCGCCCGACGGCCCGGGGACCGAGCGTCGTGACGGCCATGGTGTGCGGGATCAGCGCGACGGTGAAGGCGTCCGGGAGCCGTTCGGCGACCGTCAGGCTGACACCGTCCACGGTGATGCTCCCCTTCTCGACCACGTAGCGCAGCAGGGGGGCGGGCGCCGCGATCTCCAGGATCGTGCTGCTCCCCTCGGGGCGGGCGGCCCGCACGGTGCCGAGGCCGTCCACGTGCCCCTGGACCAGGTGGCCGTCGAGACGGTCGCCGAGCCGCATGGGCCGCTCCAGGTTGACACGGTCACCGGGGGCGGCGCCCCCGAGGGACGTGCGGCGCAGGGTCTCGGCGACGGCGTCCACGGCGAACCCGTCCCCGGTGACGTCCACGGCGGTCAGGCACGCACCGTTGACGGCGACGGAGTCGCCGACCGCGAGGCCCTCCAGCACGACGGAGGCGCCGATCACGAGGCGCGCCCCCTCGTCGCGGGGCTCGACGCGCGTGACGACGCCGCCCTCCTCCACGAGACCCGTGAACATCAGCCGCCTCCCGGCAGGGGGCGCAGGCGCCCGGTCACCAGCACGTCCCCGCCGACGTCCTCGGTGCGGGTGTCGATCAGGCGGGGCGCGGCCGCCAGCTCCCGCACCCCCTCGCCGGCGAGGGCGCTCGGGGCGCCGTCGCCGCCGATCAGCATCGGCGCGAGGAACCAGGCGACCCGGTCGACGGCCCCGGCCGCGACGAGGGCCCCGGCCAGCACGGCGCCGCCCTCGACGAACAGGGACTGGACGCCGCGCGCGCCGAGCGCCCGGAGGCCGGCGTCGAGGCGCCCGGGGGCGTCGCCGGGCAGCACCTCGACCTCGACGCCGCGCTCCCGCAGGGCCGCGACGCGGTCGGCGGGGGCGGCCTCCCCGGCCAGCACGATCACGGGGGGGCCGTCGGCCGCCTCCCGCACCAGGGCGGCGTCGAGCGGGAGCCGGGCCGTCGTGTCGAAGACCACCCGGGCGGGCGGGCGAACGGGGCCGTCCACGTCGCGGGCCGTCAGGCGCGGGTCGTCGGCGAGGGCGGTGCCGAGGCCGACCGCGACGGCGTCGGCGTCGGCCCGCCACCGGTGCACGAGGGCACGCGACGCGGGGCCGGAGATCCAGCGGCTCTCCCCCGTCGCCGTCGCGATGCGGCCGTCGAGGCTCGTCGCGAGCTTGAGCGTCACCTCGGGCCGCCCGGTCAGGGCCGCCGTCAGGAACGGCGAGACCAGCTCGGCGCAGGCCTGGCGCGCCGCGCCCTCCGCGAGGACCACCTCGACGCCGGCCTCCCGCAGCACCGCGACGCCGCCGGCCCGCTCCCGCTCCAGGGGGTCGGCGAGGCCGACGACCACCCGCGCCACGCCGGCGTCCACCAGCGCGTGCGCGCAGGGGGGGGTCCGCCCGTGGTGCGAGCAGGGCTCCAGCGTGCAGACCACCGTCGCGCCGCGCGCGGCGTCGCCGGCGGCGGCGAGCGCCATGGCCTCGGCGTGGGGCAGGCCGGGTCCCTCGTGCCAGCCCTCCGCCACCGTGACCCCGTCGCGCAGCACCACGGCCCCGACGAGGGGGTTGGGGCTGACCCGTCCGCGGCCGTTGAGCGCCAGCGCGCGCGCACGGTCGAGGGCGGCGGCCTCGGACGGCGTGACCGGCGCGGTGGCGCGGGTGGTCACCCGGCCGCCAGCCCCGTCAGGGCGCGGAAGGCGGCGAGGGGGTCGTCCGCCCCGAAGATCGACGACGCCGAGACGAGCATCGTCGCCCCGGCGGCCCGTGCGCCGGGCAGCGTCGCCGTGCCGATGCCGCCGTCGACCTCGATGACCACGCGGTCGGGCAGCAGCTCCCGGAGACGGGCGATGCGCCGCGGCGCCGACGTGATGAACGACTGGCCGGCGAAACCCGGGTCGACCGCCAGCACGTTGACGTAGTCGAGCTCGTCGGCGAGCTCGGCGACGTGCTCGACCGGGGTGCCGGGGTTGAGCGCGAGCCCCGCGTGGCAGCCGGCCTCGCGGATGACCCCGAGCAGCCGGTGCGGGTGCGGGTCGGCCTCGACGTGGACGGTGATGGCGTCGGCGTACGGGGCGAACAGCGGGATCATCTCGCCGGGTCGCGCGACCATCAGGTGCACGTCGACGAGGGCCCCGGCGGCGTGCGCCACGCCGGCGAGGGCGCGCGTCCAGTCGGGTCCGACGGTGAGGTTGGGGACGAAGGCGCCGTCCATGACGTCCACGTGGAAGGCGCGCGCCCCCGCGCCGGCGAGCGCGGCGACCTGGTCGCCGAGCGCCAGCATGTCGGCCGACATGACCGACGGCAGCACCACCGGGTCGCGGGGGAGCGGCAGGGTCACGGGCGCAACCGGGCCACGAAGAAGCCGTCGGTGCCGTGGCGGTGCGGCAACGTCAGGAGCGCCCCCGGGACGCGCGGGTGCGCGAGGCCCGGGAAGGCGTCTCCCAGGTCCTCGATCGTGGCGCCGGACGCCCGCACGACGTCCTCGTTCTCGGCGGCGATCAGCGTGCACGTCGAGTAGACGACGCGGCCGCCGGGGCGGACGAGTTCGAGCGCACGGCCGAGCAGCGCCGACTGCAGGCGGGTGAGGGGCTCGAGGGCCTCCTCCCGACGCCGCCAGCGCGCGTCCGGCCGCGCCGACAGCACCCCGAGGCCGGTGCAGGGCGGGTCCACGAGCACGGCGTCGTACCCCCCGTCGAGCGCGACCTCGAGGGCGTCGCCCTCGACGACGTCCACCCGGGCGCCCATGCGGTGGGCCACGGCGCGGAGCGCCTGGGCCCGCTGGGGGCGCAGCTCCACGGCCGTGATGCGGGCGCCCCCGTACGCGAGCGCCGCCATGTGGGTCGTCTTGGCGCCCGGGGCGGCGCAGAGGTCCAGCACCCGCTCGCCGGCGACGGGCGCGACGACGTGGGCGACGAGCTGCGAGGCGCGGCTCTGCCCCATCGCCCGGCCGCGGGCCCACACCTCGGAGTCCTCCAGCGCGAACGCGCCGGGCAGGACGTAGGCCTCGGGCACGAGCGGGTCGCGCCGCCAGCCGTCCGGCAGGGCGGCCTCGAGGGTCGCCCGCGGGCCGCGCAGCGGGTTCCACCGCAGCGCCGACTCGGCGGGCTCGGCGGCGGCGCGCATGACGCCGTCCGCGTCCTCCTCCCCGAGAGAGTCCACGAGCCGCGCCGCGATCCAGTCGGGCATCGAGTGGCGCAGGGCGGCCGTCTCGGCCCCTCCCGCGTCGAGTTCCGCCAGGCGGCCGGCGGCGTCGCCGGCGAGGCGGCGCATCACGGCGTTCACGAGGCCGGCGCGGGCCGACGACCGGGCCTTCGCGCCGCGCAGGCCGCGGGCCTGGCGGACGGCCTGGTCGACCGCGGCGTGGTCCGGCACGCCGTCGGAGAAGGCGAGCTCGTACGCGCCGAGGCGGAGGATGTCCCGCACCGCCGGCTCGAGGTGGGTCGGGCGGTCGAGGGCGCCGTCGATGAGCCAGTCGAGCGTGCGGCGCCGCTGCACCGCCCCGTAGGCGAGGCGCATGGCGTGGGCGCGGGAACGCGGGTCGAGCTCCGCCCGGCGGGCCTCGGCGGCGAGGGCGCGGTCGGCGTAGGCGCCGTCGTCCACGCGGCGCAGGACCCGCAGGGCGACGCTGCGCTCGCGGGCGACGCCGCCGCCGGCCGGTGACTCGGTGGCGGTGCTCATGAGGTCGTCCAGTCGAGGGGGCCGCGGTGGCCGCGGAGGAAGCTGCCGGCGTCCATCCGCCCGCGCCCGGGGGGCTGCAGCTCGAGGATCTCGAGCGACCCCTCCGCGCACCCGGCGACCAGGCGGCCGTCGGTCGCGGTGAGGCCCGCCGGCGCGGGGGCGTCGTGGGCGGCGGCGCGCCAGACCTTGAAGGGCTCCCCGCCGATGCGGCAGGTCGCCCCGATGTGCGGCGACAGGGCCCGCACGCGGCGGGCGAGCTCGGCGGCGGGCCGTCCGAGGTCGAGGGGGCGGTCGTCGGCGGTGATCTTGGGGGCCAGCGACACGCCCTCGTCGGGCTGCGGCGTCTCGACGGCGCGCCCCTCCTCCATGTCGGTGAGGACCCGGGCCAGCAGCGGCCCGCCCATCTCCGACAGCCGCGCGACCAGGGCGCCGGCGTCCTCCGCCGGGTCGATCGGGGTCCGCTCCACCGCCAGCATCGGTCCGGTGTCCAGCCCCGCGTCCATGCGCATGATCGTCACGCCGGTCTCCTCGACTCCATCCATCAGGGCACGTTCGACCGGCGCCGCGCCGCGGTACGCCGGGAGCAGCGAGAAGTGGACGTTCACGCAGGGCCACGCGTCGAGCACGGCGTCACGCAGGATCTGCCCGAAGGCCACCACCGCGAGCGCGTCGGCGCCCGTCGCGGCGATCTGCTCCCGCACCTCGGGGTCGTTGATGGTCCGCGGCCGGATCACCGGGAGCCCCAGCTCCAGGGCCGCCGCGGCGACGGGCGTCGGGGTGGGCGTGCCGCGCCGGCCCCTCGGCCGGTCCGGCTGCGACACGACGACGACGACCTCGTGGGGCGACGCGACGAGTGCGCGCAGCGGCCCCACCGCCGCGTCGGGGCTGCCCGCGAAGGCGATGCGCACGGGCGGTCAGCCCCCGTCGCGCAGTGCCTTGAGCGCCTCCCGGCGCTGATCGGGCGCCGTGCGGTCGAGGATCAGGACGCCGTCCAGGTGGTCGAGCTCGTGCTGGATCACGCGTGCGGCGAAGCCCTCCGGCTCCAGCTCGATCACGTTGCCGCGCACGTCCTGCGCACGCACCCGGATCGCCACCGCGCGGGGCACCTCGACGCTGATCTCGCCGATCGAGAGGCACCCCTCGTAGTCGTACTCCTCCTCGTCGGAGCGCCACGTGATCTCGGGGTTGCAGAGGACCGCCGGCGGCGCGTCCTCCCCCGTCATGACCACCGCGAGCCGGCGCAGGGAGCCGACCTGGGGGGCGGCGAGCCCGACGCCGCGGGCGTCGTGCATGATCGCGATCATCCGCTCCGCCTCGTCGGCGAGCGCCTCGTCGAACTCGGTGATCGTGAGGGCCGGCGCCCGCAGCACGGGGTCGCCCATCTGGCGGATCTGCGACAGCGCCGAGAGGCGCCGCTGCTCCATCACGGGGTCGTCGAGGGCGCGGGAGGACACGTCCCGACTCTAGCAAGCGCCCCCACCCCGACGGGGCGCGGGACCCGGGGTCAGGAGACGGGCCGCACCTGGGCGCCGCGCGAGGAGGCGAGCGCCGTCGCGTAGGACGCGGGGTCCTCGTAGCGGCCGCGCACGAGCACCGCCCGCTCGCCGGTCGACTCCGCGAGCACCAGCATCGCCCAGCGCTCCGACTGGCCGAGCACGTCGATGATGGTGTACCGGCGGGCGACCTCGCCGATCGCGGTGCCGCCCGGGGCGAGCGGCTCGACGACGTAGTCGTCGTCCTCGAGCCGGGCGCGGACCGCGGCGAGCGCGTCCCAGCCGCCGGGGAAGGCGGTGACCCGGACGCCCGCGACGTCGGCGGCGACCGCGCCGGGGATGGCGACGCCGCCGGGCAGGTCGGCGGCCGCGGCGGCGCTCGCGCGCACCCCGAGGCCGTCGAGGCCGGGGACCGTCTCGGGGAGGGTGACGCGCGGGTTGGCGGCGGGCGCCGGCGGGGGCGTCGCGGGGTCCCCGCCGCCGAGGCCGACGGTGAGGGCGGCGGCGCCCCCGCCCGCGGCGATCAGGCCCGCCACGGCGAGGGCCGGCACGAGCACGGCGCGGCGGCGGCGGCGGCGGGCGGCGGGGGCCCGCCGCACGAGCGCGCGGGTGGGGGCCCCGGTGCCGCCGAGGGCGGCGTCGATGGCGTCGGCGAGCGCCGCGGCCGTCGCGGGGCGGTGGGCCGGGTCCTTCGCCAGCCCGTCCGCGAGGGCGGCGTCGAGGGCGGCGGGGAGCCCGGGCCGCACGTCGGAGGCGCGGCGGGGCGCGTGGTGGGCGTGGGCGTGCAGGACGCCCGCGATGCCGTCGGCGCGGAAGGGCGGCTCGCCCGTCAGGGCGCGGAAGGCGGTCGCGGCGAGCGCGTAGCGGTCGGACGCCGGCGTCGCGCGGTGGCCGGCGATCACCTCGGGCGCGAGGTAGCCGGCGGTGCCGATGAGGGCGCCCTCGGCGGTGAGCGCCGTCGCGTCGCCGCGCAGGGCGATGCCGAAGTCGGCGAGCCACGGCCCCGCGGGGTCGAGCAGGACGTTGCCGGGGGTCACGTCGCGGTGCAGGACCCCGGCGGCGTGCGCCGCGTCGAGGGCCGACGCGATCGCCGTGACGATCGTGGCCACCTCGCGCGGGGCGAGCGGGCCGGCGGCGAGGCGCGCGTCGAGGCTGCCGCCGCGCGCGAGCGCCATGACGAGGTAGCCCCGGCCCTCGTGCTCCCCCGCGTCGAGGATCGGGACGACGCCGGGGTGCTCGAGTGCGACGAGGGCGTCGCACTCCCGCGCGAAGCGGACCCGGAATCAGGGGTCCGCCCAGATCGCGGGGTGGACCAGCTTGAGGGCGGCCTGCCGGGAGAGGACGGCGTGGCGCACGCGGTAGACCGCGGCCTGCCCCCCTCCCCCGATCCGCTCCTCGAGCGCCCAGGGGCCGACGCGCCGCTCCTGGGCGACAAGCGTCACCGGCGCGCGGGGAGCAGCGACCGGGCGGTGGACTGCGTCCACGCGCGTGCGGCGAGGTAGTCGCCGGCGCCGTTCACGGCGAGCCGCGGGCGGCCGTCGCCCCCGGCGGCGTAGCCGGGCCCGCCGTCGCCGCTCGCGAGCGTGAGCGCGAGGCCGTCCCTGCCGACCGCGATCTCGGCCTGCGGGTCGCCGGTCTGCGGGAAGGCGACGGTCGCCGCGCCTGCCTCGTTGCGGATGCGGGGGGCCGGGGCGAGGTCGTTCAGGTCGAAGAACATCCCGGCGAGGCTCGGCCGCAGGTCCTGCGCGATGAGGGGCATGAGGCCCTCGAGCCGGTAGAGCTCGGCGACGCGCGGGGTGAGGAAGTAGTCGGCCTCCCGCAGCAGCAGCAGGTCGGTGCCCTGGGCGCGGCCGCGCTCGGGGCGCTCCTGCACCCAGTCGCGCACGCGCAGCCAGGAGCGGTGGCGGATGGTGCGGCCGTCCGCGCCGGCCCGCTCGACCGCCGCCGGCGGCTTGCGGTCGGGGGTGACCGCGACGACGATCACCTTGTCGTAGGACTCGGCCAGCGCGTCGTGGGTGGCGCGCAGGCGCGCCTCCTCGTCGGCGTCGAAGGCCAGGGTCGCCTGCACCGCGAACGTCCAGCCCGCGCCGCGCACGACGATGTCGCCGAGCAGGTCGTCGCCGAGGGGGCGCTGCTCGCGCACCAGGAGGGCGTCGGCCTCGGGGAGGGACTCCCCGGAGATCTCCTCGACCAGCGCGGTCCGCGTCTCGGGCCCGCCGAGGCCCAGCAGCGTGGCGAGGACGTGGACCCACTGCTCACGGGGGTCGCTGGACGCCTCGAATAGGCGGGGAACCGGCATGGACGAGCGCTCCTTGACGAGTGACGGACCGCACAGGAGCGTAGCGAACCCGTCCCCCGGCGCTCAGGCCGTCGCGCACTCCGGGACGGGCGACCGGCGCAGCAGCGCGCGGACCCGGTCGACGTCGGGTCCGAGGGGGCGGTCCTCGTCGACGGGGGCGACGGCGTCGCACAGCGGACCGGCGAGCCCGGCGAGCCCGGGCGCGGGCGGGCGGCCCCGCAGCGCCCACGCCTGGCGGGCGGTGAGCAGCTCGATCGCGAGGACCTCCTCGGCGAGCCCGAGCGCGCGGCGCAGCGCCTCCGCCGACGCGAACCCGAACGTCTGGGCGTCCTCCTGGCCGAGCGAGGTGTCCACCACCCCGATCGAGGCCGGCACGGCGAGGCGGCGCATCTCGTGGACCACGGCGACGGCGCGCTTGTGCAGCACCACCAGCCCGCAGCGGGGCCCGGGGCGGGGGGTGAGCTGGTCGGGCAGTCCGGTCACGCGTCCGTCGAGCAGGCGGTGCGTCCGCTGGGCCGCGGTCTCGGCCGCCCGCGCGAGCGCCGCCGTGAGGGCGTCCATGCCGGCGGCGAGGCCGATCTCGTGGAAGGCGCCGGTGCTCGTGAACCGCCCGTCGATGAGGGCGGGCGAGTCGTCGGGCACGGCGAGCGCCCGGGTGGCGTCGTCCCCGAGCCGGTCGACGGTGCGGACCAGGTGGGCGATCACCTGCGGCGCGACGCGGAACGACACCGGCCCCTGCGACGACGGCCGGTCCGCGTGGGCGCCGGCCAGCAGCCGGCCGAGGTGGTCGGTCGCCTCCGCCAGGACGGGGTCGGGGCCGAGGCGCCCGACGGCGGGCGACAGCGCGTCGAGAGGGACGCCCGCGGCGTCCGCCGCGGCGGCGGCCCCGGCGGTCATCAGGCCGGCGAGGCGCGCCGCGTCGCGGCGGCGCAGCACGGCGAGGGCGGTGACTCCGGGCGAGCCGGCGAGCAGGGCGATGCCCTCCTTCGGGCGGGGCGCGTACGGCGCGAGGCCCCGGGCGGCGAGGGCCGCCGCGGCGTCCTCGACCTCCCCGTCGCCGGCGAGGACGCGGCCGACGCCGAGCAGCACCTGGAACGCGTGCGACAGGGGGATCACCTCGCCCGAGCAGCCGACGCCCTCGCGGGGGACGGCGGGCGTGAGGCCGGTGTCGAGCATCGCCACGAGGGCCGCGCAGAGCGCCGGGCTGACCCCCGCGGCGCCGGACGTGAACCGGGCGAGCCGCACCGCCACCAGCGCGCGCGCCTCGGCGCGGTCGAGCCAGGGCGCCGACCCGACGGCCCGGCCGATCAGCAGGTTGCCCTGGTGCCGCGCGACGTCGCCGGGGTCGAGGTCGCGGTCGGCGAGGAACCCCTGCCCGGTCGTGACGCCGTAGACGCGGACGCCGGCGGCCAGCGCGTCGATGACGGCCTCGTGGCCGGCGCGGACCCGCTCGACGACGTCCGGCGCGAGGGACACCGGCTCCCCGTCCGCGATCCGCTCGATGTCGCGGGGCGCCGGCGACCGCTCCGCGGTCCAGGTGACCCCGGGCGGGCCGCTCACACGCGCTCCCCCCGGACGGCCGCGTCGAGCAGGCGCGCGGCGGCGGGGTCGAACCACGTGCCGGCGCGTGCGGCGAGCTCGGCGCGCACCGCGGCGGGGGTGGAGCCGGACGCGATCCGCGCGTCCCAGAAGTCGGCGACCGCGATCAGGCGGGCGCCGTCGGGGATCGCCGCGCCCGCGACGCCGTCGGGGTGCCCCGACCCGTCGTGGCGCTCCGCGTGCGCGCGGACCCAGCCGACCTGCTCGGGCGTCATCACGTCGGTGACGATCTCGGCGCCGAGCAGCAGGTGGCGGCGCAGCAGGGCGGCGTCGTCGGGCGCGGGCGCGGCGTCGGCGTGGCGGAGCGCGGCGGGCAGGCCGAGGGTCCCGATCTCGTGCACGAGGCCGGCCTCGGCGAGCATCACGGCGCGGTCGCCGGGCCAGCCGTCCGCGCGGGCCATGCGCTCCACCAGGGCGGCGACGCGCTCGCAGTGGGCGCGGGCCCCGGGCTCGCGGGCGTCGATCGCCCGCAAGAGGGCCCGCGCGACGGCGCCGCTCCCGACGGGGTGCGCCCAGGGCGCCGGCGTCCGGAGGGAGATGCCGGGGTCGTAGGCGACGCAGCGGTCGCGGCCCGAGCGCTTCGCGCAGTAGAGGGCCTCGTCGGCGAGGCGGTACAGCTCGGCGGCGTCGCCGGCCTGCGCGAGCTCGGCGACGCCGATCGACAGGGTGACGCGCCCCACGACGGGGACCGGCCGGGAGGACGCGGCGCGGCGGGCGCGCTCGGCGACCCGCAGCCCGGCGGCCAGGTCGGTCTCGGGGAGCACCCAGGCGAACTCCTCGCCCCCGACGCGGGCGATCAGGTCGCCGCGGCGGCCCTCCGCCGTCAGCCGGCTCGCGATCTCCATCAGCGCCGTGTCGCCCGCGAGGTGGCCGTGGGTGTCGTTCACCCACTTGAAGTGGTCGAGGTCGATGACCGCGAGGGCGAGGGGCCGCCCGTGGCGGCGGGCCCGCCCGACCTCGGCGTCGAGGGCGGCCTGGAAGGCGCGGTTGTTGGCGAGCCCCGTGAGGGCGTCGCTCATCGCGAGGCGCGCGAGGCGCTCGTTCGCCTCGGCGGTGCCGATCGCGATGCCCGCGATCTCGGCGAAGTAGTCGAGGCGGTCCTCGGCCCCCGCGGGGAACGGCTCGTCGCGGGTGGTCGCCACGACCATCACCCCCCAGAGCGCGTCGCCCACGAACACCGGCGCCCCGACCCCCCCGCGGTAGACCGGCGCGATCCAGTACCGGTCGGAGTTCTCGCGCCCGAGGGGGCGCAGCCGCCCCTCGATGCGCACGGGCACGCGGCGGCGGACGACCTCCGGGATCACCCCCGCGGGGAGCATCCCGTGGACGGCGCCGATCGGCGCCGCCTCGACGCCCGACGCGCCGGCGACCATGACGCGGTCACCCTCGACGAGGCGGAAGACGAAGCCCTGCTCGGCGCCCATCAGGGTCGCGACCTCGGACGCCGCCAGGTCGAGGGCGCCCCCGGCGTCGGCGCGGGCGACGACGGCGGCGGCCACGCGGCGCAGGCTGGCGCGCTCCGCGGCGAGCCGCGCCTCCCACCCGTCGAGGGGCGGGGGCGTGCCGGCCGCGGCGGCGTCCGCGGCGGCCGTGGGGAGGGAGGCCATATCGTTCCATCGGCCGGTCGGAGAGGACGCGTGACCGTCCGGGGGCGTGGCGGGCACGGGCGTCACGTCTCCTGGGGGTCCACGTCCACGACCGCCCGGACCCCCGCGCGCCGCAGCGCCGCGTCGTGCTCCGACAGCACGTCCCGCAGCGGCCCGGTCATCTCGGACGCGCGCGGCGCCTGGAGCAGCAACGCGCGCCGGGTGCGCCCGCGCAGGCGGTGCAGGGGCGCGGGGCCGAGCACGGCGACGGCGGGCGCGGCGTCGCGGACGGCGGACGCCAGCGCGGCCGACGCGGCGGCGACGGCCTCCGGCGACTCACCGTCCACGACGACCCGGGTGAGGTGCGAGAACGGCGGGAGCAGGTGGGCGCGGCGGCGGTCGACCTCGCCGGCGAGGAACTCCTCGACCGCGTGGCGCGCCCCGAGCTGCACCGCCCGCGCCTGCGGCTCGTAGGCCTGGACGATGACGCGCGCCGGCTCGCCGCGGCGGCCGGCGCGGCCGGCGAGCTGGACGATCAGCGAGAACGCCCGCTCCTCCGAGCGGAACCCCGCGAACTGGAGGGGCGCGTCGGCGTCGACCGCGGCGGCGACCGTCACGTCGGGCAGGTCGTGGCCCTTCGCGACCATCTGGGTGCCGAGCAGGATCGCGGGCCCGGGACGCGCGAACTCCTCCAGCAGGCGGGCGACCGCGCCGCGACCGGACGCGCTCGACCCGTCCATCCGCACGATCCGCATGGCGGGCACCAGGCGGCGCAGGCTCGCCTCGACGCCCTGCGATCCGGTGCCCTGGCGGGCGATCTCCGCCGCGTGGCAACTCGGGCAGACCCCCGGCACCGGCTCCTCGTGGCCGCAGTGGTGGCACGCGAGCCGCCGGGGGCGCTCGTGCTGGACGAGGGCGACGTCGCAGTCGGGGCAGCGGGCGATCCACCCGCAGCCGCGGCAGAGGGCCATCAGGGAGAACCCCCGGCGGCTGGCCAGCACGATCGCCTTCTCGCCCCGCGCCGCGGCCTCGTGGAGCGCCCGCGCGAGGGGGCGCGACACCGGCCCCGCCCCCTGCAGGCGCATGTCCACGATCTCGACGGTGGGGAGGGCGGAGCCGTCGGCGCGCCGGGGCAGCGAATGCCGCGTGAGGGCGTGCCACGCCTCGGGGCGCGGCGTGGCGCTGCCGTAGACCACGGCCGCGCCGGCGTCGCGGGCGCGGCGGGCGGCGACCTGCCGGGCGTCGTAGCGGGGCGAGCCGTCCTGCTTGTAGGAGGGGT
>VFQU01001581.1_pt1 | contig 12871 bp, 11 predicted proteins | sample 3512311 | NCBI WGS metagenome assembly VFQU01 (sample SAMN10412377, study PRJNA504923) | tailings metagenome | isolation source: Relicate 3 Philex TSF3 active mining site | place: Philippines: Tuba, Benguet | collected 2017-08-29 | reverse complement strand
TTTAGCGATCGTCAAATCGAGTTTGCGCTCGAACCTTTTCGACTTGCTTCGTTGCTTGCATTTGTTCAAACAGCCGTAATGCCTGTTCTAAAGAGTTCTGGCACAGTTGCGATCGACCACTTGCTTGATAAGTTAATCCGAGTTGGAAATAGGCGTTTGCTAAATCACACATTGCTCCAATCGTTTCAAGTAGGGCAATTGCCTGCGTGTGGTACATCAGTGAAGCATCTAAAGCATTTTGGCAGCGACAAAGTTCTGCAAGTCCACTCAGCGTCTTTGCTTTGACTTGGGTGTAATGACTTTCCTCTGCAAATTCTAGGGCGCGATCGTACATTGCCTTGGCTCGCTCAAATTCTCCTAGATTCGTATAGGTTTGCCCTAACATTTGAATGAAATAAGCGAATCGTCCGCTTTGTTCGACTAATTTCTCAGTGACGATCGATTGATAAGCTGCTTCTGCTAAGTGATAAGCCGCCTCGAACTGTTCCAAATAGGAATAGGTCAGGGCTAAACAGACGGCTGCTTTTTCTGCCCAGGGATGATGAGCGGTGTTCTGCGCCAGATCAATCACTTGCTGGAAGGATTGAGCCGCCATTTCTAATTCCCAAAGATCCATCTGATAGAGTCCGATGCTGAGCAGAGCATCAACTTTTAGCATTTGGAAGTAGTAAGCGGTGTGCTGACTGGATGGGGCAGCAGAACGTTTTTGCTCAGCAGTCCCAATTAGAGCGATTGTTTTTTCCTGACAAGCGATCGCGTCTTGAATGCGACCCGTAATCCAGTACAAATCTCCCAAAATATTGTGAAGTTCGCTGAGTTTGGCAGGATTTTCAAGATTCGGAATCACTTGCACGATCGCGCTTAGAACAGGTTGTAACAATCCCATTCGGTAAAGCGTACTGCCGAGGGGTAAAAATTGCCGCCATTGATTGGTGCGGCTTTTGAGAATCACACCCGCTGCCGCTTCAAAGTCCTGGATCTCAATGTAGTGGTAGTGGGCTTGCAGGGCTTGTAGCGCGTCTTGAACAGTCTCGATCGTCAAAACCTGAGTCGTCCAAAATTCTGCGGCTTTGCGGTGGGCGATTTCCCAATCTGAACTTTTTCGCAGTCGAGCGATGGCTTCGGCTTGAATGGCAGGATGCAGCCAGTATTTACCCTGTTCGCACTCGACTAGCGATCGATTTCGCAGTGAGGTGAGTACCTGTCGTTGTTGATCCGGGGGCACATCCCAGAGTAAACAGAGCACGCCTTCAGAGGGAATGGCTGGAATCTCTTGATAGCGATAGCATCCCAATCGACAGAGCAACTGATAAGCAACCGGATCGAGAGCTTGCAGACGATTGATCTGACTAATCACAAGATTTTTCAGATCTCGCGTTGCCAGCAAGTCCTGCCGATGTTCCTGCCAATAGGCTGCCATGTCTCGATCGAAGTCTTCACGAATTGCACCACATAAAATCCCCATTGCTTTGGCATTCCCGCCATAAGCTCGGTGCATCTGCTCAAGGGTCACAGCATCGATCGACATCGAGCGGCTGAAAAAAGTTTGCCATGCGGTGAGGTCGAGTCGAGGTAGACGATAGTGTTCGACTGCTAAATCAGGCTCACACAAACGATCGCGACTCGTGATCAGAGTAACTGCTTGCACTCCGGCATCGGTTAGAACTCGTAGCAATTCGACATAAGCTCGATGTGGTGGAATCAGTCGCCCTTCTGAATCGAGCGCAGGTTCGAGATTGTCAATCAAGATTCCGATGCGCCGTTGGTGCAGTTGGCGCTTTAAGCGTCCGAGCGAAATTCCGTATTCCGATCCGGCTTCTTGTTGAAAGTCTTGTTTTAACCACTCTTCGACAATTCGTTCAGCCGAAGTCATGTTCTGACTTTCCTTGGCGATTAACAATTCCAGCACTTGTTCAAACCCCTGAGTCTGGAGATAGTGCTGTGCTAGCGTTGTTTTGCCTAGACCGCCTTCACCTTGAATGACAATGACTTTGCAGCCTTGCTGAATCAGACGATCGAGATCTGCGATCGCACCTTCACGCCCTAGAAGATTGCTTGATCTGCGATCGTCGATCGGAGACGGTGCAGGTAGAAATGTTGCCGAAACCTCAAATAATGGCTGCGAATACTGCGCTAGCACTGCTCGACAGGTACTTTTAGTAATTCGCTCACCCAATAGCCCAGACAGCAATTTCCAGAGATGGGCACTCACATCTTTAATGTGTCCCTCTGTGTAACCCGAGTGCGCTGCAATCTCCAAATATTTTTGCCCGCGTAGCACCTTGCTCAGAATGTCTCTTTGTAAGACGCTAAGACGTTTCCCAGTTTTTCGAGCGAGTAGCTGATCCACCCACGCCAGTGCAGTTTCAGCTTCCATTGCGGAATCATTGATCAAGAGTTCTATCCATTCTAATCGGTCAGGCTAGTCCCTGTCTCTCCCTCCAACTTTCCGACTTTTCCGACTTCTGCACAGATTCAATTCCCGACTCTCACCGACTGACACGAACCAGCGGGATTGCTTAGGCTGTAGGCGACCGAAACTGAATCTACTACAAAATTACTTTATGACAATTGATTCTCCACTGCTGCATCACACTCCATCAAGTTCTGATCTTCAGCCGCATTTACGGGAACTGCTCAATCATTATTTTTCGATCGCTCACTTAAACGATCGGCTTCAGGACTTACCCCATCAGTTTCATCATCCCCAACCTCGCCCGTGGAACTCGATCGATTGGCAGGCGATCTCTGTTAATCAAATTGTTGGCATCGATCCTGAGGTATTCCTGTCAATTTTAAGGGGTGCAATTAACACAGAAGCGCCGATTCGAGATTACACCCAAACCAGTCGCCAATATTTAGAGCCGATCGATGCTCGGATGGCTCGCTTTGTGGGCGGAGTTGTGTCGGCAGACGGGAAATTGCTCGAACCAGGTCTTTGGGAAAAAGAAGAGCGGCAGCACACGCCTGCATTGCTGAAAGTTTATACACAACTCACGTCTGAAAAACCGATTGTCGAGCCTCACACAGTTCGAGCTTATCAATCGGTGAGTGATCCCGCGATCGCGCTTTACCGTCACGGATTGCATCGAGTGGCAACAGAATACGGGGCAGCGTGTCTTTACCTTTGGCTGATGGCACAGACGACCGGAGCTTTACACGCTGTACTACATGAACTCCTGCTTGACGAAATCAACCACATGGCAAAGTTTTGGGGCTTTGGGGTTTGGGCATATCCTAACTCATCGTTACCGCGAGTGGGATGGAGTTTACTTCAAACCACAAAAGGACGAATGACGTATCAACGCGATCGCAGTAGTTTAGTCGGTACGCTCGATCGCATGACTCAGGTACTAGCCTGGCAAACTTGGTCTGCGAAAAATCGATGGACGTTTGCATTGACCTGCATCCAAGCGCTCCGTCTCTTGGGTCGTTGGAATCGAACGCTCACGCCCACATTCTTGCAAGATGTACTGGGTGCAAGCCCGTGTTACTAGGGAGATTGAACGATGAGTAGTCAAGACTTTTCAAGCTTACCTAAGAATTTAGATCCGACGCGACTGCCTTCCCATATTGCAATCATTATGGATGGGAATGGGCGTTGGGCAACGCGACGGGGGTTGCCTCGCTTCGCTGGACACCGTAAGGGAGCGAATGCTCTAAAAGAACTACTACGCTGCTGCAAAGATTGGGGAATTCCCACTCTGACTGCTTATGCGTTTTCTACCGAAAACTGGAACCGTCCCCGCTCAGAAGTTCAGTTCCTCATGAATTTGTTTGAACAACTCCTCTGTCATGAACTGGCAGAAATGCAGCGCGAAGGAGTCAAAATTACCTTTATTGGGGATGTCTCCAGTCTTTCTACCTCGCTCCGCCAGGAGATGCAACGGACTGTACAGGAAACGGCTTGTAATTCTGCGGTTCATCTCAATGTTGCAATCAACTATGGAAGTCGTCACGAACTGGTGACTGCCTGTCGTCAGCTTGCTCAACAGGTGCAGCAGGGAACGTTAGATGCTTCAGATATTGATGCTTCCCGACTAGAGGAACAGCTTTACACGGCAGGAATGGCTGATCCAGATTTACTGATTCGTACGAGCGGCGAAATGCGGCTTAGTAACTATCTGCTCTGGCAAATGGCTTACACGGAACTGTATTTTACTGATGTGCTGTTTCCCGACTTCGATCGATCAATGCTGCATGATGCTTTAGTACAGTATCAAAACCGCGATCGTCGATTTGGAAAGATTGCCTTGACTGTGCCGCAAACCCTGGTGAATGCGGTATCAAACTGAAGTTCGATCGTTGACGTTCACCTTTTCGTATCAGCCTCTATCAACTTATAGCCCCGTAAGGTCACAACACTCAACATCACAAGCACCGCAGCAACCAAAAACACAATCCGAACCCCTGTTGGATGCTCCAGAGAATAACCATATTGAGAAAAAATGAGCGGTATGATCAGGGTTGAGAACGATAATCCCATCCCGATCGAGAAAGAGAAAATACTGTAATGAAAGGCTTCTCGTCGCTGTCCTGTCACCTTAGCATCCTGCTCTACAACATCTCCCATCATGGCGTAAATTAAGACAAAATATCCGCCCAAAAAAGGTCCAAGAATACCAAAGACGATCGCAGCTTGGAGCGTACTTGAAACATTGATAAACCATCCTACTCCGGTCAGTAATGCGCTGGTTATCGCGAACCCTAGCAAAGAGACTCGCAGCAATGCGCGATCGCGGTAGATTCGGCTCAACCGATTCCAAATCGGCGCAGCAATCAGCATCGCAATTACCACGATCGCTTGATATCGTCCTACTGCTGCCTCTGGCTCGCGCAGAATCAGAGTGACAAAGTAAGGTAGATTCGACAGCAACATTGCATACGCAGTCTGTACTAGAATCGTCGAGCTACAGAGAATCAGAAAGGGTCGATTTTGCAACATTGCGCGAAGACTTTGCCCAAAGCTCATCGTCACGGTGGCATTGTGTTTTGGATGCTCTGGGAGTACCTGCACCGTGAGTCCCGCCGTCACTAGCCCGATCACTCCAATGACCGCCCCCATTGCCACTGCACCCCAGCGACCATAAACCACACTTGCGATCACTGCACCTGCCAACACACCAACGATGCCAAAAATGTTCTTCCACATACTGAGACGAACCCGCTCCGCTGCCGTTGTTGCGAGTTCAGCCAAGCTGCCATCGTACGGAACACCAACTAGACTAATCCCTGTATAAAAGACGATCGTCATCGTAAGAAAGTAGATCGCATTCAGCAGACTAGGCTGTGCAGTCGGAGGCATCCAAAGCAACAGCAGCGAGAATAGTGTGATGACGCTACCCACCATCAAAAAGGGTTTACGTCGCCCCCATCGACTGCGAGTAACATCGCTCCAATGTCCAATCCAAGGGTCAATGATGGCATTCCAAACTCGACCGATCGCCAGCAATGTACCGACGACTGCAACCGAGAGATATTGCACCCCTGCGGTATCGGGTGGCGCGTAGTAATAAAGCAGCCAAGTGGATACAGAAGTATTGATCAGATTGATGCCGATCGAAGTGCAACTATAGAGGAGAGTTTGCCGCAGCGTTAGAGTAGAGGGCATGAAAAAGCTCGCGAGAAACTAGAAGTTGTGTTGCCCAGCAGGAGCTAGGTTTCTCAATAGGATATATTGTTTTCTGGCGGCAGGGTGGCAATTCCTAGCTCTAGTAGCTTCGTTTCAATGCTTTTAATGAAGGCAACATCGGTTTCAGGCAACGTCACGAGATTGATTTCAGATGGCTCTAAAAAGGTGAAGGCTTGTCGGAACTGAGAGGGTGTTGCTGCAATGGGTGCGTCAAAATGGCAAGGAATAATCCGGCAAAACTCCCAAGTAGCAATTTGATTTGCCCACTCAATCACCTGCTGCGGGGCTTGCGGCAAAATTAGCGTCTGTAAGATGGGAGCCACAAAGGGCCGTCCGTTGGCGCGGAGTGCCTGAAACGATCGCTGCCAATCGGCTTGCCATCGCCAGGGAAATAACCCAAAATAGGCTTTTCTTGTGCGATTCGGTGCTTTCAGTGCCTCGCGAACTGCTTGCTTGAGTCCAATCGGTTCGAGCGTTGCGGGACGGAAATACACGGCAAATAGAGCAATGCGCTGCCATCCTTTGCGCCGATTCGCTTCCGTATCTTCGATGGGTTCCGCCGCATCTTCTCTGGCATGAAAGAGTAAGGGATAGGGATCGAGTTGAGCGATCGTAGGTGGGTCTTCGGAGATTGAAAGAAGAGTATCAGTCAGCAACAGCGATCGTGATACTTTGTGTAGCACTGCTACTTCTACAAACGATCCCCGACCGAGATCAATATCGAGGACTGCATAATCAAATTCGTCAGCAAACGGAGCAAGCTTGCTATCTTGCGGCAGAATCTGGGTGCGATCCTTGGGAAAGCCTAGCCAACTCAGGGGAAGATTTACCGGAAAGCTCCACTGATGCGGCGCAACGAACACTTGAGCCGTTGGAAAACACCGCGCAAACGGGCCGACAAACACTTTATGCTCTAGCCCTGAAGCGGTCGGCAGCAGAATATACTTCACATCACCGTGCTCTGCGACCAAGGCTTTGACCAAACGCAAACATTCGGGCGTGGGAGCAACAGGCGCATAAACGAGTAACCCTCCAGCTTCGAGACGCACGACCGTCATCCGAATCGGAGTCACCGTGTAGAGAATGCCATGAAGTTGTTCAAAGCTCCAGATTGTGTTCTCCACAATTTCCCGACAACTGGTTCGGCGCTTGCTGTAGGGATAAAGGGGTAAGGTGAACCAGAAGAACCAAGACCAGTCGCGCTGATCCGGTGGTGAATGGTGGAGTAGTTTTTTTGATTTGGCTCCCCGACCGGGCATCATGCGATCGCTCCTGCAACACTTCCTTTTCTATTTTTACTGCCCTGATCGCAGCAATTGAATTTCTTTAGCTCTAAAGTTTAGACAACTTTGCGATTCTTTTGAAAAGCGTGCAGATAGTGCCTTGTGGCGGAGATCCCTCGCCATCTTCGCAAAGACGGGCAGGATGCAAGTCTGATAGCGCGATGGGAGCCTGCGTCCACACAATTTGCGATGACGATCGAGCTTCAGACGATTTCAACTCGCACTTGCATAAGACAAAAAATAAATCGTAGAGAGCATTAGATACGCATTCTGAAAAGCTGCCTCACTCAACTCACTTAGGAGAACGAAAATGAAAATGTTGAAAGCTGGTGCTCTGTTGACACTGCTGATGGGTTTAGGTTTATCGTCAAGTCAAACTGTGATGGCTAGTAACCCTCGGCTTTGCCCGGTTGATCAACCCTGTTTCACAGAAAGTTATCAGTCAGGGAATCAGGTAATTTTCCGATTTGACGGAATTTCGGGGTGGGACTTTTACAATGTTCGCTACCGCGTGAAGGGAGGCGGTGAGAAACAAGTCGTTAACCGTTCTGGACGCTTCACGTTTAAGAATGTTCGACCTAACCGAATCTATACGATCAGTGTCCAAGGCTGTAATTCACGCTTTTTAGCTCGCTCGACCTGCTCACCTTGGGTTCAGGAATCTGTTGAGACGAGATGACCGTTTGAAGTGCGATCGCAAACTATCGCTGCATAATTCCCAAATTTGAATCGTACTGGTTGAGTAGAAACCACTGACACACATTCCCAAACATCTCCAAACTATGAAATCTCTACATCAGCTTTTCCAAAAACGCACGCTTGGTGTTGCTCTCTTACCGTTTACTGTTTTGCTGACTGTTGGAACGGCTCATGCCAGCCAAGTTGTTTCTGAATGGTACTTCGGTAAATGGAACTGTCGAATTGATGGACGACCTGCCCAAATGCAATGGAAAGTAGTAGATGCTCCAAACACACATTGCCAAGGCGGAGTCTGCTCCACGACTTCGGGAGTAAAAGTGGTCGGGTGGTTTAGCGACAGTGGGAGTGCTTGGGTTCCTTTAGCAAAGCGCTACAGTCGCGGCAATGATTTTGGCATTCGATATCAAGGGAAAGAGCAGGATAATTGGTTCCTTCGCTACGATCCGCAAACGCGATCGGCAACAGGTTGGACAACGTGGCGCGGGAATCGCTATCCCTTATCATGTCAGAAACGGTAGAAGCTCATCAATTTACTTGTTGGGCGAAGGTTTGAGACGCAGGCGAATCGAGTTGAATAGACTTTAGCAGGAAATCTCGCAGAATTGATTCTACCGCTGTTCTTGTGCTGGCATTTCCGCTCCCCAAACGCCTGCCTTGCGAGCCTAGTCAATTGGATGACAAGTATACGTCCACTGTCATCCCCGCACCTCGTAAGCGTTCTGCTAAAACTTCGCCCAGTCCAGTTGCGGGTGTGAGAATTCCTCCTCTTGCTGAACCTCCTGGGAGTTCATCTGCCTGAAGTGCTAGACACAAGGCAGACTCGCAGACGAATTTGACCGTTGCACGATTGCCCGGATCGCCCTGATCTCGAATCGTGACTTGTACCTTTCGCCCGTCGCTCGCAGTTCCAATTAATTCACACGAGAACCAGCCATCATTCATGGTTTGCTCAGATGGACCACTACCAGGTTGCGGCAAGATGGGTTTTATCAGCGATCGCAATTGTGGTTGTTGGAGCACTCCGACCATTAATCCCAGTGCTGCCGTCAGTCCAAAAGCAGACAGTGGCTCGTTAAACTTCAGATACTCTTGATAGCTAAACTCTGCACCATATGACTCCTGCCAGTCTTCATACAGTCCAGCACTGCGGCGCACAATGCGAGTGTTGACGACACCCATGAAGAAAGGTGCTACCCAAGTTTTCAGGTCAGCATCAAAAAATGGCAATTGCGGGTCATGGCTGCGCTCGATTTGGCTTGGAGACTGATTTGCAGATGGATTCAGCAAAAAGGGGCGGCTCATCTGCGCCAATCCTTTTGAATCGTAGAGATTGAATGCGGATGCCAAAGTGCCCCCGTTAAAACCGCCTGCCGCTTGAAAATAAGCCTTCACTTGCTGACAAGAGAGCTGGAATTCTTGTTGCAGATAGCGAACAATCAAGTAAGCGCCTAAATCCGATGGAACCGAATCAAAACCACAGCAGGGAATAATGCGAGTTCCGTCGAGGGCAGCTTGAGAATGATAGCGATCGATTAACGTTCTCACCCAAGGCGTTTCTCCCGTAATATCCACATAATGCGTTTTGTAGCGCACGCAGGCATCGACTATTGCATCGCCATAAAGTGCAAATGGGCCTGCTGTGGTGAGAATCACTCTGGTTTGAGCCACGATCGCATCAATCGCCTGCTGATCCCGACTATCAGCAACCAGTACATCGACATTCACCCCGACTTGATCCCGAACTGCTTCTAACTTTTGCCGATTTCGTCCTGCGATCGCCCATCGTACGGTCTGAGATGCGGCATGTTTCGCAAAATACTGCACAGTCTGTTTGCCGACGAAACCGCTAGCACCGTAGAGAATGACATCATAAGACCGTTCAGACATAGGCGCAAAACTCTATCAATTTATAAAATTGCTCACTGAATCATAACCAATCGAACTAAGACTGTGTCATAGGTACAAAGTCTCAGTTCGATCGCGACAGATTGCCAATCTGAAACTGATCTTAATGCGTGCGTCGATGTCCATCCCAAGAATTCGGCTTTCCTTAACAGACAATTTCAAATCGTATCAAACCAAATCTCGAAACGATCGCGCTACAATGATATGCTGCCTTGAATCAATTCCATTTCAAACATTATGTCATTGCCGATCGTTGCCATTATTGGTCGTCCGAATGTGGGTAAGTCTACCCTGGTAAACCGCTTAGCTCAGGTACAGGATGCGATCGTCTTTGACCAGCCTGGAGTCACCCGCGATCGCACTTACAAAAGGGCATTTTGGCGCGATCGAGAATTTCAGGTGGTCGATACCGGTGGATTGGTGTTTGATGACGACACTGAATTTTTGCCCTTGATTCGAGAGCAAGCCATGGCGGCACTTGCAGAATCAAAAGCAGCGATTTTCGTCGTCGATGGGCAGGCGGGATTGACCCAGGCAGATGAAGAAATTGCTCGATGGTTGAGACAGCAACCTGTTCCAGTCCTGATCGCTGTGAATAAGTGCGAGTCCGTGGATCAAGGATTAGTGCAGGCAGCAGAGTTTTGGGAGTTAGGACTGGGTGAGCCTTTCGCAGTTTCCAGCATTCATGGCAGCGGCACAGGGGATTTGCTCGATCGGGTGGTTGAACATTTTCCACCGACTGATGAGATCGAGGAAAGTCCTGAAATTAAAGTTGCGATCGCGGGTCGTCCGAATGTTGGTAAATCCAGTCTTTTGAATGCGTTTGTCGGTGAGAATCGCTCGATTGTCAGCCCGATTTCTGGCACGACACGAGATGCGATCGACATGCTCGTGGAACGCGATGACAAGATGTATCGATTGATTGATACAGCCGGGATTCGTAAGAAGAAGAATGTCGAATATGGCCCGGAATTTTTCGGGATCAATCGGGCATTTAAAGCAATTGATCGATCTGATGTCGTGTTGCTCGTCATTGATGCTTTGGATGGCGTGACCGAGCAGGATCAGAAATTGGCAGGGCGGATTGATGATGAAGGGCGTGCCTGCGTCGTAATTGTGAATAAGTGGGATGCGATCGAGAAAGACTCGCACACGATTTATGAATACGATCAGCAAATTCGCGATCGCTTGCATTTCGTCGAATGGGCGGAAAGCATTTTTATCAGTGCGAAAACCGGGCAGCGGGTCGAAAAGATTTTTGAACTCGTCGATCGCGCTGCCGAGCAGCATAAGCGACGCATTTCGACTTCTGTGATTAATGAAGTGCTAGAAGATGCGCTCTCCTGGCATACACCGCCCACGACTCGCCAAGGGCGACAAGGGAAGATCTACTACGGTACGCAGGTCAGTTCTGCGCCTCCAACGATCGCGCTATTTGTCAACGATCCGCATTTATTTAACGACAACTATCGGCGTTATATCGATCGTAAATTCCGCGAATCGTTAGGGTTCCAAGGCACTCCGTTGCGGCTATTATGGCGAGGTAAGAAACTGCGGGAAGTGGAACGGGGAAATAGCCCGAATCGTGCAACCAAAGTTTAAGACGGTGGTCTAAAGCATGGATTTACTGCGATCGTTGCCAATCGGGTTGTATTTGGAGCAGCCTATTACCTGGATGCACCGACTCGATCCCCGGGTAAAAATTGCCTGGTTGATGAGTTTTTTGGCGGCTCCAATTTTGGCGACAGCGGAATGGCGATTGGCGATCGTGGTGGTGCTGATTCTGCTGACGGTGGTAGCGCAGATTCCGATGCGCGTATGGCGACAGCAGATGGGATGGTTGCTGGCTTTGGCGCTGTATGTGTTCTCGCTAGTGGCGATCGCTCCGGATGGGTTGAGTGTGGAACCGCGACCGAGATTGCCGGAGAATGAATTGGCGTTTGTGCAACAGCCTGCGACGATACCGGAACCCGCACCGCAAAAGCCCTGGTTTAACCCGTTTCAGCCGACTCCGAAGGCGCAAGAAGAGTTTGCGAAAAGCCAGAGACGACCGGAATTAAAGCAACCGACAGATTATCGGTATGTCGTATTTCAACGCGGTCCAATTCGGGTGACTCGGCGATCGCTGGATTTGGCAATTCGAGTCAGTACTCTGCTGTTTACGCTGATTTATAGTACGAATTTATTTTTGCTGACGACTGCTCCAGAGGAAGTGACCGCAGGTTTGGAGGATTTGATGCGTCCGTTGCGACGGTTTAATCTGCCCGTGACCGAGGTTGCATTGACATTGACATTATCTTTGCGGTTCATTCCGTTGGTGCTAGAGGAATTTCAGAATTTAGTGCGATCGGTGCGAACCCGAGCGATTAACTGGAAGAAATTGGGCTTTAAGCGGACGGCGCAGGTGTGTTTGTCGGTGGCGGAGCGGTTGTTGCAGAATTTGCTGCTGCGGGCGGAACAGATGGCAAATGCAATGAAGGTGAGAGGATTTACTAGCCCAAATCAGCATCGGGTGCAGTGGCATCATTTGGTTTTGAAGCGATTTGATTGGGTTGCGTTGGTGTTGCTAGGTGGATTTTGGGTGGCGAGATTAGCGATCGGGTGAAGTTTCAGGATGATGAAGTATAAAATCATTCTTGACTGAAGCGAACTCCAAAAGATTTAAGCGACTCCATAACCTGTGTCAGGTCTAGCATAAGCAGGCTGTAACCCCAGGACGATATCCTCTCTTGGCACGCCCATCTCTACGAGTTCTTGAGCAATTAATCGATCGGTTTGATTACGTTGAATCCAGATCTTTCCACCCTTGATATCCAAGTGCATTAGACAGCTATAAAATCGTCGCTGTCCCTGCCAGCCTAAACTTACCAACTGATAATGATCATGCTCTTGATCAAAAATGACTTGAGTCTCTAAATCATCTTGATTTTCATTAGTGGCATACTCTTTGAGTAATGACCGAATTGCTTGCCGATACTGTTCTAATTTCTCCATTGCACAATCACCTCTGTCAGCACGTCATATATCAATAATTTAACTGCATACTTTTGTACCGAAGCGATCGCTAAAGGACGTTGAAAAAACTCTTCATATGCTTTTAGGGGAACTGCCAAGTAAAGTACTCGCTCAGGCTCCAACGTTTCCAGTACTAATCGATAATTGAGAAACTGCCCTAATGCCGCATGATAATCAAAAAGTGCTGACTCACTCAAAAAGCTCTTGATCTCAACTGCGATTTTCTGAGTTCCTTTCTGTGCTGCAAGAAGCTGTTCCGCACCTAAGTCAATCCTAACTTCATCCTTGTCTTCAAATTTTAATCTGAGTGGATCATCTGTAATTGTCCACTGCTCTT
>VFQU01001580.1_pt1 | contig 12875 bp, 10 predicted proteins | sample 3512311 | NCBI WGS metagenome assembly VFQU01 (sample SAMN10412377, study PRJNA504923) | tailings metagenome | isolation source: Relicate 3 Philex TSF3 active mining site | place: Philippines: Tuba, Benguet | collected 2017-08-29 | reverse complement strand
TCCTCTTTTCCAAAGAGCAAAAATTTTGTATTCAGGAGGGATGGAATATTTTTTCTCCAAAGACTCTAAGAACTGGTCTTGGATCTTTTTCCCCATTTTATTCTTAACGATTTCTTGAAACTTAAATATGTCGGTTTCTTCTCTTTGGTTGAGATCCATCAGTTTTCTTTCGTTGTCATCGAGTCTAGATCTTAAAACAAAAGGACTTGGCTCTGCGATGCGGTATTCTACAGTCTCAGTATTTTGAAGCACTTCCAAAATCGCAGTGGAGTTTGTCACTCCAGGAAGAGAAACTTCAATAGCATCTTGTTCTTTCTGGATTCTCACCTGAGGCTCTGTTAGATTTTGACTGGTGAGACGATTGTCGATGATCATCTTCGCCTTTTCCAATTCCACGATTTTTCTCATAGGAGAGAGTTCGAAGTTGGATTCGATTTCTGCCAACTTGTCCGCAGCCTTCTTCTTATCTTCTTCCTTTTTGGAAGGATCCGCTAAAATAGCTTTTTGTTCTGCGATCTCTTTGGAAAAAATATCTCTGAGTTTTTTTGAGTAATCGTCGAAGTCACCCTTCAAAACGACTCTCATCCCTCCCTGCAAATCGAGTCCCAATTTAATGGAAAGCGACTTTCCTCCCCGAATGAGTTCTTCGATCCAAGTGGCTTCCAATTTATTCTTAGATTCCACCACCAAACCTTGGTTCTCTTGAGAGATTTGATTGATCTTTGCTGAGGTGATGAATCTTCCGTTCACTTTGTAAACAGAGGACTCTTTAGGAGGTAAACCAGAATTAGGTTCTATCGTCCATTTGGAAGAGGCATTATAATCGGACTTCCATCTTTCGAAAAATTCGGAAGCCAGTTTATTTTGAGATTCCGCATCCAGATTGTAAACTTCCGGCTGCACAGAAATGTTCAAAGTTCTTTCCGCAAAATTGGGATAGAGGATGGTAAAAGACACGGCGATAATCAACGCCGGAAATAAAAGTAAACTGTACGATCGCAAACAATATGCTCCTAAATGTTTTATCTTCTGTAGGGACGGCTGCCGGAACTGGACTTGGTCATTCGCAATCGATAGAAGGCAAATAACACAATCACACCCAGAATCAACATAGCTTTTTTATATTTATCAAAAAATTCGGAAAAACTGAATAGAGGTTTGCTGGGAACGGTCGTTGCAATGCCTGCGGAAGTACCGACTTTGCCGTCTTCAACGCTCACCTTTCCGATGGAAACATCCCCACCAAACCCAGGTAAACCGACAGGCTCGACAGCTACTTGCGGATCCAGCCAAAGACCGGCCACAGTAGTTTCCTCTTCCACAACCGCTTGATTTTCCACAGGAACTTTCGGCTCAGGAGCGGTTATAGGATTAGAAATCGTATTTACAGTTGCCACTGTTGCAGGAGTAACGGAAGGATTCGTAACGCCTGTTCCGTTTTGGTTCACAAGTGCACTTGCGTTTTTCTTCTTCGACTTTCTTTTCTTAGTCGAGGTAGTCACCTGTTGCTGATTAGACTTCTTACCGACAACAGGAGTTGTTTCCTCTTTCGGTTTAGTCGTGGTCGCAGGAGTCGTAGTTTTCGGTTTTTCGTTGACCTTGTCTAAAAAATCTAGTGAATCCTGTGCCCATACCTGCCCGGAAAAAGAAAGTATAAGTGCAAGAATGAGGAAGGATTGCTTCATAATGATTATTTCTTCTTTAAGATGGCGCTAGTTTCGAAAGTAACGTTCGTGTTAGCACCGATGCTTAGTACCACAGTTTCGTTGTTATCTTTGAATTCCACAACCTTGCCGTGAAGTCCGCTGTTTGTTACTACTGAGTCGCCTTTTTGCAGATTGGTGATCATTTCTTTTCTCTTTTTCTCTTCTCTTTTGTTAGGAAGGATCACAAGAAAGTACATAGCTACTAGGATGATCGGAATAAAAAGAAACGTTTGAAGAGGAGAGCCTGCTTCGTTCTCTTGAGCGAGTATAAGGAGGGAGGAGGTAATGTTTTGAAGTGTATACATAGTTATCTATTTGTCCAATCCTGGAACAGCCGAACTTAAATTCAATGTTTCCCGAACGAATTTTAGAACTTTTTTCTCAAGTAGGGCTGATTTTGCTAGAGAAAAACCGGATTCGATGGAATCTGCCTTACCTACCACAAAAAGTGCCGCTCCCGCATTGAGGGCCACCATATCCGCACCGGATCCGTCTTTGCCACTCAGAACATCATAAAACAAACGGGAAGATTCCTCTTGAGATCCTGCAAAAACTTCTTTTGGGTTCGGCTCTCTGCCCAAAGACAAAGTCTTAGGCTCGAACACCAATTCCCTACTGGTTTTTCCATCGAAATATACATAGTCCGTAGGTTGGAAAATGGAAAATTCATCCAATCCATCTCTGGAGTGGCAGATGATGGATCTTTTCGTGCCCAAAAGAGAAAGCACCTGGGACAATACCTTCAACAAAGCTTTGTCGTACACACCTACCACTTGGTAGGCAGGAGACAAAGGATTGGAAAGAGGCCCAATCAAATTGAAGAAAGTACGAAACCCCAACTCCTTACGAACAGGGCCGGCATATTTCATAGAAGGATGCCAATGAGGAGCGAACAAAAAGATAAAACCGGTTTTATCGAATTCCTCCTCCATTTCTGTTTTCGGACGATCGAATTTATACCCGATTTGAGTGAGTATATCGGAAGAGCCGGATAAAGAAGACACGGACCGATTTCCATGTTTTGCGACTTTGACTCCTAAAGAGGCCAAAGTGAATGCAGAAAGAGTGGAGATATTAAAAGAACCTTTTCCATCTCCGCCAGTTCCACATGTATCGATGAATTCATAAGAATAAGAACGAGAAGGTTTTTCTGCGTTTTTTCTCATCGCAGAAACGAAACCTGTTAGTTCCTCTTCAGTTTCCCCTTTTTGTTTCAAAGCGGTAAGAAAGGATGCTAGCAAAACTTCAGAGACCTTTCCTAACATAACTTCCGTTAGAAAAAATTCAGCTTCTTCCCTGGAAAGATTTTGGGAAGAAATTGCTTTTTGTAGAATATCTCTAAGTTTTGATTCTGTCATAGAATATCCTTTTTAAATTAGAGAAACTGAGAAGAGAATAATTTGTGAATATATAACGAAGTCCAGAAATCACAGTGATGATGGTAGTAAACAACATACCGAAATAAGGAACGAAGGAAGCAATCGAACTGAAAAAATCAGAAGAATCCACTGGCTGATCGGAACTCATCATATTGAAAAATTCTTTCGCATTTTCGGAAGCGATTTCCATCGTGCTCATCCCCAACACTCTTCCCGCAGAATACACATCATTGATCATGGTTCTTCTTTTTCCGGAAATCAGCATAAAGATGATGAGTATGATTAAGATCGCACCCATTTGAAATGCAGTTTTCACTTTTCCCATCATAGTAGTTCTAAGAGAAGTTCCGGAGCGAACTGCAATATAACGAAGAAATGTGATGAGCATATCTCTTCCGATGATTAAAACCACCATCCAAACTTCTATAGGTTCGTGAATGAATAAAAAAGTAACAAAACATCCTATGACCAAAAACTTATCCGCCAAAGGATCTAAAAATTTACCGAATTCCGTTTGTTGGTTCCACTTACGGGCCAAATAGCCGTCCACCAAATCGGTGATAGACGCCAAAGCAAAAAGAACGAACGCAAATATCTGATACCCTATTTCTTTTTGAAACAAAGCATAAATAAAAAAAGGAAGGGCAAGCACCCTGAGAGTCGTAAGTAAGTTCGGTAAGTTCGCAATTGTTTTCCAGTCTTCCATCAGTTCACCCAAGTCCCAGCCATATCCAATTCGAAGAAAGAATCCACACGAACCTTTCCTCTCTGCCCTACGCGAAGAGATTTGTTTTCCACGAAAACGACCTCATCGATTTCGGGAGCATCTTGTAGTCTTCTTACAGTAGCCCCCTCTTCCGTAACTTCGTCCACGATCGCATCGTAAGTTCGACCAACACGCGCTTGGTGAACATCTTTCAAAACTTCCAGATAAGCATCTCTTACCAAATTCACTCGTTTGGAAATTTCTTTGTCTTTCAATTTCCCTTCCAAAAGAGCGCCTTTGGTTCCGTCTTGAGGAGAATAAGGAAACAAATTCACTTTCTCCGGTTTCACATCCTGAATAAAACGGATGATCTCATCCACATCATCTTTTGTTTCCCCAGGGAAACCCAAAATAAAAGAAGTTCGAATTTCCAAATCGGGTTTCACGGAACGTGCTTTTTCGAAAAGAGATTTGAAGTAGGAATATTCACCCGTCCGATTCATGGATTTTAAAACGGATTTGGAAACATGTTGTAAAGGAGATTCCAAATACGGAGCGATCTTATCGATTTTTCCGTAAAGATCCAGAAGTTTTTCCGTTTTTTTATCGGGATAAAGATATAACAAACGTAATATTTCCAAACCCTTCACTTCGGACACGGATTCGATCAGATGCAGAAGTTTATCAGTATCTTTTCCGTAAAAAACAGTGTCTTGGGAAACGAGGCAAATCTCTTTGGCTCCCGCAGCGATCGCTTTTCTGGTTTCGTTTAACACAGACTCTTCGGAAGAATCTTGGAACTTTCCTCTTAGGTTGGGAATGATACAGAAGTGACATCCTCTGTTGCACCCGTCGGAAATTTTTACATAAGAATACGGTTTGGAATAGTTTTCGATTCCGCTGCTTAAAGTAAGTCTTTCTAGTATATCCTCGTTGAACTCTTTCACTTCCTTAAAATCGAGAGGAAATGTTTTTTTAAGGATATCGCCCGCTTGGTCGTATTTTCCGGTTCCGAAATGAAGATCCACTTCGGGAAGATCGTCTGAAATTTCTTTCCCGGCTCTTTCCGCAAAACAACCGACAACGACCAGCTTTTGGTTACTTTTTTTTTTCAAATCGATGGAATCCAAAATCGTTTGAATGGTTTCCTTCGTAGCATCTTGGATGAAAGTGCAGGTATTGATTAGATGGAAGTCGCTCGCTTCCGGATCATTCGCAGGAAGAAGTCCCTCTTTCAGAAGGGACTGGTGCATGCTCATGGAATCTACAGTGTTTTTGGGACAACCTAAGGTTGTGATATAAAAAGACTTAGGAAGCGTTTCTGTAGAGGAAGATTTGGCCATCTTATTCGCCTAACTCACCGATAATGGACTGGGTGGAATCGTAAGGATTTTGTTTGCGGATGAAGATTTTTTTCACTAGTTTACCCGGTTTGCCGAGCACGGTTCTTTCCTTTCCGTTCTGAACCATCTCTACTGCACCGCCGTCTCCCACTTTCATTTCCAAACGATCACGAGCTTCCAAATGTTTCACTTCTCCGGCGGAGACAAGACCTCTTTCTCCCATTTGACCGTCGATTACGAATTCCACATAACTTGGTTTAGAGAAAAACAAAGTGACTTGAATCGGAACATCTCCTACAGGAGGTTTAGCGGCAACGCCTTCTCTTTCTTCCTTCAAAGTAACCAGAACCTTCGCGGATTTTTCAGTCACTGCTTGGGTTACTACGCGGATGTCTCTTCTCAAACCGGAAAGTTCCGTAATGCGATAGGAAAGAATGGTTTCTTCTCCTTCCGCAGATTGAAAGGAATATACATTTTTTTCAGGAAAGATATTAAAGCCGATGATCGCCTTCCCGCCTTGCACTCCTTTGATGAACATCTTACACTGTTGGTTGTTCACGCTGAAAGAAACTCCCCTATCTTCCGTTAGGATAAAAGGAACACTCGCATTTTCAGGAACACTTTGAGAAACGAAGTTGATTCCTGAAGGAATCTCGGAAGAAGAAACAGGAACGGTAGAACTTCCCGTTTCCGTAGAAGTTTCTTCTTCAGCTACGGAACTGCCGGATTCTTCGAAACTCAAATAGATGATATAAGCGGAAACGATAAAGAGTGCCGCAGAAACCAAAGTTATGATTTTATTTCGATCCAATGTGAAACTGGATGTGGTAGGTCTCGTCAATTCTTCCAAAGGAGCCTGGGACTCTTCGATTTGTTCTCCTCTGTAAAGGTTGAGAAGCATAGCAGTATCCAACTTGAGATAACTTGCGTAATTCTTCAAAAACCCGAGTGCGAACGTTTCCGCAGGGAACTGGGAATAATCTTCCGTTTCCAAAGCGATGATGTATTTTGCGGCGATATTGGTTTCTTTCGCCACATCCTTGACCGAGAGTTTTTTCTCTTCTCTCGCTTCTCTTATGATTTGACCGACTCTTTTTGTATTCAAAACGATTTTCCTCTTAACAGGGATTAGTTTTCCGAAACCAAAGGATTATTCACTATCTTCGCATTCCCGCTGATGTGGAAATTAAAAACTCCGTCCTGGATTTCTTCTTCAAAATTAATATTAGAAAATGCTATCGTAGTTACCTTGCCTCTTCCGTCCGTAGCAACGGCGCGTTTGATTAGGTAGGATTGGGAATCCACGAATAACTTCATTTTTTCGAACCCGCCGATTTTTTCCCTTTGATCCAATTCCAAAACGAAGTATTGAGTCGGATCTTTATCTATTGCTAGGCGAGGTTGTTCGATTGCGTCGAATTTATAATGGTATTTTCTGAAAAGGCGTGCCAAACCGTCCGCACTATTCGTAGTGAAAATGGGACCGGAAGAATTTTTTTTATCCAAACTCAAGTCTTGTTTGCCGACAGCGCCTAACTTTTTAATGAAGATATAGAGAGTTTTACCGTCGGATACGATTTCGTCCCCTTCCGGTTCGTTGAAATTGTATCTGATTTTGCCGGGTCTTTTGTAGAGACATTTCCCCCGCATGGTTTTCTCTTTTTTATTTTCTTCCGTACGGATTTGGAAGTCGGCGGAATAAGAGCCTATCTCGGAAAATTTCTTTTTAATCTTTTTGACCACCTCGGAAGGAGAGTGCCAATTATGTGCAGGTGCCGTTTGGCTGAAAACGGGCGAACCCAAAGCAATTGCCAAACAAATCGAACCAACGAGAGCTTTCATAGATTCCCAATTTTTCAAGAAAGCCTCACTTGTCGATGATTTACGCTGAACGAAGGATTTCTCTGGGTTTGGAACCGATTTGAGGGGATACGTATCCTCTCATTTCCATAAGTTCCATGAGTCTCGCCGCCTTATTATAGCCGATTCGCATCCTTCTTTGCAGGTAACTAGCGCTCGCCTTTTTTTCTGTCACAACGATATTCCAAGCCTCGTCAAATAGCTCTTCGTCTTCGTCAGAAACAGATTCCGCTCCACTTCCTTCCTCATCCCAATTCATCTCCACATAAGCGGGAGAACCCTGTTTTTTGGACTCTTCCACAATGGCTTCGATTTCCTTTTCTTCGATAAAAGGCGCCTGGATTCTCATCAAATCGGAAGATGTAGGAGATCTGTACAAAAAGTCCCCTTTTCCTAGAAGGGATTCCGCCCCGTTCGTGTCCAGAATGGTTCTAGAATCTGTTTTTTGCGCCACATGGAAAGCCACTCTGGCAGGACAGTTGGCTTTGATGAGTCCGGTAATTACATCCACGGAAGGTCTTTGGGTCGCCCTCACCAAATGGATTCCCACGGCTCTCGATTTTTGAGAGATACGAGTGATTTGATCTTCCAATTCCTTTCCGGAAACCATCATTAAATCCGCAAGCTCGTCTATAAAAATCACGATATAAGGAAACTTTTGGTATCCTTTTTTAGAGGCGAACTCTTCCACCTTATCGTTGTAACTTTTGAAATCACGGCTTTTCAATTGAGAGACGATTTGATAGCGGGATTCCATTTCCTGAATGGCCCAGGAAAGCGCCTTAGTCGCCTTTTTAGGATCCGTAATCACAGGCATCAAAAGATGAGGGATGTCTTCGTACAAAGTCATCTCCACCATTTTAGGATCGATCATAATAAATCGCACTTCTTCCGGACTTCTTGTGCAGATCAGACTTGTGATCATGGAGTTTAAACTCACCGATTTACCGGAACCTGTAGTACCTGCTACAAGTAAGTGAGGGAGTTTCGCCAAATCGATGATGACCGTTTTCCCGGAAATATCCTTTCCTATCGAAATGGTTAAATCTTTCGTTTTGTTTTGCAGAATGGATTCTTTTAGGATCTCGGAAAGATACACATCCTCTCTATGAATATTAGGAACTTCGATTCCGATGGAGGATTTGCCTGGAATCGGAGCCACGATCCTGATGTTCTTCACAGCCAAATGCAGTTTCAATTCATCGGAAAGAGAAGTGATTCTGCTGAGTTTGATTCCATGAGGAATGGTCAATTCATAACGAGTGATGATGGGACCTCTTTCTCTGGAAGTCACCTTCGATTCGATTCCATAATAACCGATGATCTCTTCGATCTTTTTGCCGACCACTTCCAGCTCGGAATCGAACTTTGCCGTATAAGAAGAAGAAGGTTTATGATCCACCAAAAGTTTGGGAGAAATATAATAACTTCCCTTTTTCAATTTGGCAAGAGGAACCATAGACCCGAATGCGAATTGAGGTTGCTCTTCCTTTTTAGAAGGTTTTGCTTTTCTCTCTTTGAGAGAATATACATTGGTAGGAGGAAGAACTTCCTCCTCCTCTTCCCATTCTTCCTCGAGATCTGCAGAAAGTGCTTCCGGTTCCAAATCGGAATTTACGGAAATAGATTCGATATCATTCGAATCGAATTCTTCCTCGGCTTCCTCATCCCAAGAAACTTCTTCCGAAGAAAGAGAAGTTTCCACCTCGGTCTCACTTTCCAATTCTTCTTCCTCTTCCGAAGAAGTTTCCTCTGTACGGGAATATAAATTCAAATCCTCAAACCCGAATTTAGGAACAGGTTTTTTCAAAGAAGATGCAGGATTGATTTCTGAAATTAAGTTTGCGTAAGAAAACTCAGAAGAACGCTCGGAACGTTTTTCTTCTTCGAAAGAAATTTCCTCTTTTTCCGAACGAATAGAAATATCGGAAGTCATTTCAGAATCAGGCAACGTTCTGAAATCGGAAACCTTCATACGAAATCTATCTTGTGCAGAAGGTTCCGTTTTTAATTTTTTCTGTAAACGAACGGATGCATTGTGAAAACGGAAGATCCTGCCTGACTCTTCAAAAAAGCCCTCATACAAAGAAGTGTTTTTATACACAAGTTTAGGCAAAGATGGAACGGTTTCTTTTGCGGAACCAAAGCCTGTTACGGAAGACGGTTCTTCTTCCGAAGAAAAGGAAGGTTCACTTTCATCCAACCATTGAGGTCTGCCGTTGTTTGCCGGAGACAAACTTTCCGTTTTTCTTTCGAACCATTTTTTGGAAGATTCGATCGCTTCGGAAGGATACGATCTTTCTTGGGGAACGGAAACATAACCTTGAAAAAAAGAAGGAAGTTTAAAATGGGAAAGATCTCTCTTTCCACCTAATTCCCGATAAATCACATTCGTCCAATGAGTGAGTTTTCCCAAAGTGAAGTTCCATGCGGAATCTTCCAACCAGATGATTGCGGAATATAAGAATAAAAAGAAAACGACAATCATCCTTCCCGTATCACCGAAAAGATAATTCAAAACCCAAGAAAAAAATTGACCGAATATCCCTCCTCCGTCACCTAACACTCCCATAGGAGCTTCCAGTATGTTCAGGGAAACAGTGGATGCGACTAGGAACAAAGGAAAAAACAACGCCTTTCCCAATCTATCGAAGTCGGGGTTTTTAAAGGAAACCACTCCCAAAATCAAAGAAAAACCTGCCAAAAGGAAGGAAGATTTTCCCAAAAGATAGAACAAAGTAAAGGATACATAGTATCCTATCCTGCCGAACCAATTCGATCCGGAGCCATCCTCTCCTTCCGAGAAGGAAAAAAGGGATAAAATCAAAAACACTCCCGCAAAAACAAGAACGTAAGGAACGAAATCCTGGCGAACCGCATTCCATTTAGGTATGGCTTTTTCTTTGTCCATACAGCAACTATCGGACGCTTTTGGGACATAGACTGGAAAAAACTGACCAGAAAAAAGGAAAAAAGAACAGAAAAGCTCCGCCAAAACCATCGATGAAGAGACTAATAAAAGAGAGATTTTCCAATAGCGAACTCTCGCTCAAATCATTCAGAAGGGTATTTTTTTGGAGCAAAATCAAGAGTCAGATAACCTAGAAAAACTTATATTCATCGCAAATTCGATCCTGCTCATCACAGTAGCCGGTCTTATCAATTCCATCGTCATTTTGGGAGTTCATGGATCTGCAGTGGCTCATTCCACAGGCAATGCCAGTTCCTTTGCCATAGAACTTTCTCATGGAAACTTTTCTTACCATCTTGTTTTCCTAATTTCCAGCTTCCTTATAGGTGCTTTCGTTTCGGGAGGCCTCATCGGTTCCTCAAAGTACAAAAAGGAAAACAAATACGGACTACTTCTTATCGTAGAATCCATGATACTTCTATTAGGCGACTTTCTATATTTTAACGATGTAGAGATAGGAGCCTACGCATTTTCCTTTGCTTGCGGTCTTCAGAACGCATTGGTAATGACATTCCGAGGAAGCATCATTCGAACCACTCACTTAACGGGAATCATCACAGACTTGGGAAGTTTTTTAGGACAAAAAGCGAGAGGAGTTCCCGTGGAATTTTGGAGAATCTATATGAATTTCTTCCAAATCGTAGGGTTTCTTATAGGAAGTTTTTTCGGAGCGTTTTTCTTTTTGGAATACGGAACCATCATGATCTGGCTTCCGGCGATCACCTGCTTCTGCTTAGGTGTATCCTATAACATCTGGCAGGGTCACTTCCGAAAAGTGGTGAATCTCTAACCGTTCAACCTTTAAAGTTGGTGAAGCTTGCGTCGAAATTGAAATTCGCATTTCGAATCGCTTGCATCACCGCTTGCAAATCGTCCTTCTTTTTCCCTGTCACTCTTACTGAGTCTCCTTGGATGGCGACCTGCACTTTCAATTTTGCGTCTTTGATTAAATTCGTGATTTGTTTGGTTTGTTCTTTGTCCAAACCGTTTTGAATTTTCACCTTTTGGCGCACAGATTGTCCAGTAGCGGGCTCTATCTTCGATTCGAAATCGAAAGCCTTCAGACTGATTCCTCTTTTCGCCATTTTTGTGGTGAGTACGTCGATCACTTGCTTCAGTTTAATGTCATTTTCGGAAGTAAGAACGATTTGTTCGTCCTGTAATTTAATTTCCGAATTAGAACCTTTAAAATCGAACCTTGTGGATATTTCCGTCATGGCTTGGGAAATCGCATTCTGCAATTCCGGTCTTTCCAATTTGGAAACGATATCAAACGATGGATCTGCTGGCATGATTAACCTCCGAATTTGTTTTTAATTTCATTCACTGCCGATTCCAAAGCGGAATCGATTTGTTCCGGATTTTTACCTCCGCCTTGTGCCATATCGGGACGGCCGCCGCCTTTTCCTCCCAATAGTTCCAAAGATGTTTTGAGAAGATTGCCGCAATGGACTCCCGCATCATTCAACACCTTATTGCACATAAAAACCAGAGTGGAACTGTCTCCTTCTTTGGAAGCGAAAAGGCAGAGGATTTTAGGTTCTCTGGCTTTCAAAGAATCCGCTAGATCTTTCAAGGATTTCGCATCTACTCCATCGAACACTCTTTTGGCGATTGTAATGTCTTTTACCTTGAGTGAGGAGTTAAAAATATCTTCCACTAATTCTGGATTTAGCTGAAAAGAAAGTGCTTCTTTTTTCTTCTTTTCCTTATGAAGGGCTGCCGATTTTTCCGCAAGAGAAGACTCCAAAGCTTTTTTGATCTCTCTTAGAGATTCAACAGCTAATGTCTTTTTTGTTTCGAAGATAGATTGAATTTCTTCAGGAGCCGGTATTTTATCCAAAATTCCATGTTGTTTTAGATCACCATACACTTCTTTGGCGCCTAAATTGTAGTCTTGGATTTTTTCGGCAAGAGACTGGAATACGGATTGAAAATAATCTATGACAGGGTCTCCGCAAATCGCTTCGATCCTTCTGTTTCCCGCACCGGGGCTTCCTTCTTTGATAAGTGCGAAATAAGCGATTTCTTTCGTATTGGAAACATGGGTTCCTCCGCAGAATTCCTTGGAACTGTCTCCCATAGTGACCACTCTCACTAAATTTCCGTACTTTTCATCAAACATAGACAAGGCGCCAGAAGTTTTCGCTTTTTCGATAGGAAGCACTTCCGTTTCCACTGCCACCGATTTAGCGACAGCTTCATTTACATCTTTTTCTATCTTTCTAATTTCTTCCTCCGTCAATGCGGAAGGATGAGAAAAGTCGAATCTTAAATAATCGGGGGAAACCACGGAACCTTTCTGAGCTACATGAGTTCCTAAGATTCGACGAAGAGCGCCGTTGAGTAAGTGTGTTCCGGAGTGGTGACCTGCCAGTCTTTGTCTTCTGCCTGCGTCCACTTCCGTTTCCAAAACATCTCCTACTCGGATTTCTCCTCGCAGAACAAGGCCAAGGTGTAAATGGGATTCGTTTTCTTTCTGAGTGTCCTGCACTTGGAATTGAAACTGAGCATTTTTCAAATAACCCCAATCTCCCAATTGCCCTCCTCCTTCCGCATAAAAAGGAGTTTGGTCGAGAAGAACGACTCCTTCTTCTCCTGCTTTGAGAGAGTTTACTTGTTTCCCATCTTTGAATAAATAAAGAACTTTGGAGTTTCCGGTTAACTGAGTATAGCCGGTAAATTCGGTTTTGAGAGCGGATGAATCGCTGATTCCTGTAAGATAGGTATTTTTTTTACCCTTCCAACTGGCACGGGAAAGATCTCTGTCCTTTTCCAATTCCGCATCGAATTCCGAATCGTTGAAGCTGAACCCTCTTTCCAAAACCAATTCTCTGGTCATCTCTTTAGGAAAACCGAATGTGGAATACAATCGGAAACTATCGACACCCTTAACGTCTGTTTGTCCTT
>VFQU01001579.1_pt1 | contig 12880 bp, 10 predicted proteins | sample 3512311 | NCBI WGS metagenome assembly VFQU01 (sample SAMN10412377, study PRJNA504923) | tailings metagenome | isolation source: Relicate 3 Philex TSF3 active mining site | place: Philippines: Tuba, Benguet | collected 2017-08-29 | reverse complement strand
GGCGCGCCGAGGGAGGCAGGTGCGGCAGACTGTCAAGCGGCAGCCGGAAGCCCACAGGCGAGTCGCCGGGGATCAGGAACAGATGGCGCGCGCGCAGCATCCACAGGGCGCTTTGCCAGGTGGGGCCGTCCTTGCCGGGCAGCTTCTGCAGCGGGAGCACGAAGCCCGAGGGCGTGTTAAGCCCCCGTTCGAAGACGCGGCGCAGGCGGTCGCGCTCTTCGGGGTCGTCCAGGCGGTTGTCCTGCGGGTCGACGTTGACGGGCAGTTGCCGCTCCTTCTGCAGATACTCGATGGGATCCTCGTAGGCCGCAATGACGAAATCCCGCGAGAGGCGGAGCCGCTCGGCGAGGGCTTCGGCGAAGGCCTGCGCTTCCGGAGCAGCGTGGCCGTAGTCGATCTCGGGGTTGGCGATCCACTGGTCATCGCGCCACAGCGGGCTGCCGTCGTTGCGCCAGTAGCAGGTGAAGGCCCAGCGGGGCAACGATTCCCCCGGATACCACTTGCCCTGGCCGAAATGCAGCAGCCCCTGCGGCGCTATCTGTTCCCGCAACTGCCGGATCAACTGCCCCGCGCGCCGCTCCTTCTCCGGACCCAGCGCCTCCGTATTCCACTCCGGGCCGTCCATGTCGTCAATCGACACAAAGGTCGGCTCGCCCCCCATCGTCAACCCCACGTCCCCTGCCGCCAGGTCCGCATCCACCTGCCGCCCCAGCGCATCAATGCTTTCCCACTGTTCCTCGCTGTAGGGCTTGGTGACGCGCGGGTCCTCGTGCACCCGTAGCACCTGCATGTTGTGCTCAAACTCCACCTCGCAGGGGCTCACCAGCCCCGTCACAGGCGCCGCGCTCGCCGGCTCCGGCGTGGCCGCCAGCGGTATGTGACCCTCACCCGCAAAGAGCCCTGAGGTCGGGTCCAGCCCCACCCAGCCCGCCCCCGGCAGATACACTTCCGTCCACGCATGCAGGTCTGTGAAGTCCGCCTCCGGCCCCGAAGGGCCATCCAGCGCCTTCTGGTCGGCCTTCAATTGAATCAGGTAGCCCGACACAAACCGCGCCGCCAGCCCCAACCGCCGCAGCAATTGCACCAGCAGCCAGGCCGAATCCCGGCAACTCCCGCGTGCCAGCCCCAGCGTCTCCTCCGGCGTCTGCACGCCCGGCTCCATGCGGATCGTGTAGGCGATGCGGCGTGTCAACTCCGCGTTCAGGTTGAAGAGAAAACCCGTGGTGCGCGTCGGCTCGAGCGAAATCGAGCCCAGCAGATCCTCAAACAACGGCGTGCCCGGCAGTGTCTCCAGAAAGGGCCGCAACTCGCGGGCCAGCGCCGGCTCATAGGTAAACGGAAACTCCTCGGCGTAGGGCTCCAGAAAAAAGTCAAACGGGTTGATGACGCTCATGTCCGCCACCAGATTCACGTCCACGGAGAAATGCTGGGTCGGCTCGGGGAACACCAGCCGCGCCACGTAGTTCCCCTGCGGGTCCTGTTGCCAGTTCAGGAAGTGGTTGGCGGGTTCAATCTTCAGTGCGTAGCTGTGTATGGGAGTGCGGCTATGCGGGGCGGGGCGTAGGCGGACAACCTGGGGCGAGAGCGTAACGAGACGGTCATAATTGTAGACCGTGCGGTGGTGGAGGGAAACACGGATCGCCATAAGGATGAATTTTTGATTATGGCAGGGCGGAACCGGTTGAGATTCGCCAAAAGACTGTTACGATCTTTTAGATACTGCGCAAGCTGGCTTATTGAACTGGAGACATATGCAACCTTGGATGACGCCAACCACGCCGCGGGAAGGAATCCGCGAGCACATGCTGCTGCTGCGGGAATTTGTTCGTAAACCTTTCGACACCGCCGCCCTCGCTCCCAGCTCCCGTCATCTCGCCCTGAAAATGGCCGCCTCCGTACCGCTCCACTCCGCCCGGAATGTGGTGGAACTCGGACCTGGCACCGGCGCCATCACCAGCGCCCTGCTCCCCGCGCTGCATCCCGAGGCCAAGTTCCTTGCCGTGGAACTCAACAGCCGTTTCGCCACCGAATGGCGCGAGAAGTTTCCTGGTCAGGCTCTGGCCCAAGGCAACGTCGCCGAACTCGGACGCCTCTGTGCCGAGCACGGCATGGACGGCGTCGATTGCATCGTCAGCGGCCTGCCCTGGCCCAGCTTCCCCACCGAACTCCAGCGCAAGGGCCTGCGTGAAGTTCTGAGCGTGCTAAAGCCCGGCGGCCAGATGGCCACCTTCGGCTACCATGTCGGCCTCGCCATGCCCAACGGCCGTCACTTCCTCAAACTCACCGAGCGCGAATTTCGCAAAGTCGAATGGGTCGATTGGGAATGGCGCAACCTTCCCCCCGCCTACATCCTCCGATGTTCCAGGTAAGCCGGCGCGGCATTCTCGGCGCCCTCGCTGCAGCGGCGCAAACCACTGAAGTCTGGCGCTTCGATCGCTTGGACCGTCTCGGCGGCGCCGTCACCCAAACCGAAGGCCAGCCCACTCTTGTCGATTCCCCCTGGGGCAAAGTCGCCCGCTTCAACGGCAAACCCGACGCCCTCTTTCTCGAGCGCCATCCCTTGGCCGGCGTCCGCGAGTTCACCTGGGAAGTCATCTTCTATCCCGAAAGCACCGGCGCCCCCGAGCAGCGCTTCTTCCACCTGCAGGAAGACGGCTCGCAACACCGGCGCCTGCTTGAAACGCGGCTGATCGGTGGCAAGTGGTGTCTCGATTCCTACGCCGCCAGCCCCACTGGTAGTCAGACCCTCATCGACCGCGACAAACTCCACAGCCTCGATGCCTGGCACCATGTCGCAATGGTCTATGACGGCCGTGAGTTCCGGCATTACGTGGACCACCAGTTGCAAGGCGCAGCTCTGGTCGACCTCGCTCCCCTGGGCCCCGGGCGCACCTCCATCGGCACGCGCATCAACCGTGTGGACTACTTCACCGGCCGCATCCGCCTCGCCGCCTTCCACCGCCGCGCTCTCCGCCCCGGCGAAATGATGGACTGGCGCTAGCCCCATTCATGGCTTTGCAATCTGCCACAGTTACCTTGGTAGGGTGAAGACTGTTCTTTTCGCGTTCCTGCTGGCCTGCGTCTCCCAGGCCCAGCGCATGACCGACATCCAGATCCTCGGCAGCCACAACAGCTACCACGCCGGCCTCGCCCCCTCGGAGAAAGCCTACTGGATGAAAGCCAACCCGAAGCTCGCGGCCTCCCTCGATTACTCCCACCCCTCCCTCACAGAGCAGTTGAACCTCGGCGTCCGCAAGTTTGAACTCGACATCTTCAGCGACTCCCAGGGCGGTCTCTTCGCCAACCCCGCTGCCCCGCGACTCCTCCAGAAGCAAGGCCTTCCGGCGGACCCTGACTTCGACCCCGCCGGCAAGATGAAGCAGCCCGGCTGGAAGGTCATCCACGTCCAGGACCTCGACTACCGCAGCAACTGCCAGCCCCTTGTCGAATGTCTCACTCAACTCCGCGACTGGTCCAAAGCCCACCCCCGCCACCTGCCCATCTACGTTCTCCTCGAAACCAAGTCCGGCAATCCCCGTCCGGACTTCATGGTCAGCCCGGAACCCGTCACCGCTGCTTCCCTCGACACTCTCGAAGCCGAGATCCTCTCCGTCTTCGAGCGCTCCCACCTCATCACCCCCGACGACGTCCGCGGCGACTTCCCCACCCTCGAACAGGCCGTGCTCACCCGCGGCTGGCCCCTGCTTGAACAGGCCCGCGGCAAGCTGGTCTTTCTCTTTGACCAGGAGAACGTCACGCCCCTGTACACCAAAGGCCACCCCTCACTCGAAGGCCGTCTCATCTTCACCAACGCGAAGCCCGGCCAGCCCGACGCCGCCTTCCTCAAGCTGAACGATGCCACCTCCCCGCAGATCCCCGAAATGGTGAAGAAGGGCTACCTGGTGCGCACCATGAGCGATGGTGGCGTGGAGGCGGTGCGGCAGAACGATACGAAGCGCCGCGACGCTGCCCTGGCCAGCGGCGCCCACATCGTCAGCACCGATTACTACTTCACCAAACGCGCCCCCTCGGGCTATGGCGTGGACCTCGGCGGCGGCATCGCCCGCTGCAACCCCGTCCAGGCCCGGCAATGCAACGCCAAGGCCCTGGGCGAAGACTAGTCCACTACGCGGCCGGTAACCACGAGAATGAGTGCGCCGTTGTTGGCCGTGTAGTTGGTTTTCCCGATGACGGCGAACTGGCCGGGCTTGAAATTGATGGTGGTCGCGATATTGAAACCCCGAAACCCCTGCTTGCCTTCCAGATCTCTGTACGGCATGGCACCGCCCACCCGAAGCTTGTTCAACTGAATCAGGGAATTGTCAAATCGGACCTCCCCTTGAAACGAATAAGTAGTGGTGGTGCTTTCATTGGTCTCAGCAATCGGAAGGGCGCCTTGCGCCTCGAAGGCCAGCCTGTGCTGTGTGCGGACTACGACGGTATCAATGGTCCGGAAAGATTGATAAGGCGTCAGTTGCTTCAGTTGCGCGAGAACGGGGTTAAGCGCGGGAATCGTGCGGCTGGGTTCGTTGGTTTCGCGAGCTTCAATGACATACAGATAGAGCTCAATGTTGGCGCTACTATCGCCGGGAATGGGTTTAGGCTTGTAATACTTCCGGATCAATTGCTCGGCCCGGTCCAACCGCTCCGTGGAGTCGGCGTACAGTGCGATCAATTTGAGAGCGGGCTCGGCGAAGATGATCGTGCCATCTGCCAATAGTGTGTCGCGCAGCTTAAGCACGGTATTCTCCGCATCCGGTTCGTAGTCGAGGAAACGGGATTGGCGCGACGGCGGCTGCGCCAGCAGCAAAATGGGAAGCAGTGTAAGCAGAATAGTTTTCATTGCAGACTCCAATAGATGACAACGTTCGGGTCAGTGGAAGCAAGTTGTATGGTTTGCGCATCCACAGCGCGGGGTTGTGGGCGCGGTTTCACGCGGCTCCGCAGAACAGGTAGCGCAGGTTCAGAAATCAGAAGATCCGGCACCGGGATGCGCAGCGCCGGCGGCGCTGGCAGCGGCACCTCCGGCTGCCGCGCCAAGCTCAGTCCCAGCAGGCAAAGCACCGTCGCGGCGGTGGCCGCACAAGCCATCGCGATGCGGCGGCGCTGTATCGTCCGCCAGAAGCGCGGCCCAATGCGGGCGAGAGATTCCGCAGGTGGCGCCTCGCGCCGCAGGCCGTCCAGCAGGAGATCTAGCTCATCCATTGCTTCAACTTCTCCTTGGCCCGGTAAATGGCCGAACGCACCGTCTCTTCCGTGATGCCGAGTATGGCCGCCACCTCCGGCGAAGACAGTCCCTCGAGGTCCCGCAACACCAGGCAGGCCCGTTCCCGCTCCGGCAACCGCGCAATATGCAGGGCCAGCACCTGCTGCCGCTGCGCCTGCGTGGCCATCTGCTCGGGCGAAGGCGCCGGGTCAGCCAGCGCCACCAACGCCGCATCCGTAGCGGGCTTGCGCTTCCGTATGTGGTCGAGACAAAGATTCACCGTCACCCGGTACAGCCACGCCGCCGATTGCTCCGACCGCGTTGCATACAGCTTCAGAAATACTTCCTGCGTGATGTCTTCGGCATCCGCCGCTGAGCCCAGCATGCGCCACGCCGTACGGAACACCATCGTCTGGTGACGCGCGAGGATCTCTCCAAAGCCCGGTGGCGCAGTGGCGGCGAGACTGAACTCAGCCGTGCCCGGCAGTGGAAGCGCGACGTCCATCTAGTGTTAGAACGTCGCGCAATGCAAAAGCGTTGACAGAAAAAGTAACTTATCGTTTGGGCAGGGCAAACGCGACATACTTGCCCCCCGATGGCGCCCCGCTCTTGCCACCGCCGCAGGCGATCACCACATACTGCCGCCCCTGCCACTCATACACGGCCGGCGTGGCGTTCCCCGCCGCCGGTAACGCCGCCTGCCACAGTAACTTGCCATTACCTTTGTCAAAGGCCCGTATCCGGTTATCAAAGTTCGTCGCCGCGATAAACACCAACCCGGACGCCGTCACCACCGGCCCCCCGTAATTCTCACTCCCTGTCCCCGGCTGGTTCAGCTTCGGATGTTCCCCCAGCGGAATCTGCCACGCGATCTTGCCCCCATGCAGATCAATCGCGCTCAAGGTCCCCCACGGCGGCGAGATAGCCGGGTAACCGTCGGGGTCGAGAAACTTGTTGTACCCATCGGTGGTGTAAGGCAGTTGCGGATTCAGGCTGCGATCATTCGTCGCAATCGCCTCGTTAGCCCCCGTCAGAATGTAATTCTGCAGCGCCCGTATCTCCACCCGGCTCAGATTCGGAAAACCCGGCATGCGCCCGGCCCCCTCACGAATGATCGTGCGCAGATCATCCGCCGAGAGCTTCTGCCCAATCCCAGTCAGGGCAGGGAACTCGGGCGGCGTCCCCGACAGGTCCGGCCGGTGGCACCCCGCGCAGTTCTGCCCGTACACCTGCTTGCCGTCCGCGTTCCCCCCCGGCCGCGGCACAATCCGCAAAACCCACGCCATCTCGTTCGCGTTCACATAGAAGAGCCCCGTCGCCGGGTCAAACGCCTGCCCGCCCCACTCCGCCCCGCCATCAAAGCCCGGGAAGATGATCGTGCCTTCCACACTCGGCGGCGTAAACTGCGGCCCCGATTTGTACTTCGCAAACTGCTCGGCCACCGCCGCATACACCGCCTCCGTCCGGTGCGACAGCGTTGCATCCGTCACCTGCTGCCGCGCAAACGGCGGCGGCGCCATCGGCAACACCTGCTTCGCCGCCAGCTTCTCCCCCGGAACCGACGACGCCGGCACTCTCACTTCCTGCAGCGGAAACAGGCTCTCCCCCGTGTCCCGGTCAAACACAAACACATGCCCCGACTTCGTCGCCTGCGCCACTCCATCCCGCAACTTCCCGTCCCGCCGCACCCGCACCAGCACCGGCGCCGTCGGCAGGTCCCGGTCCCACACATCATGCCGCACAAACTGAAAGTGCCACTTCCGCTTCCCCGTCGCCGCATCCAGCGCCAGCAAACAGTTGGCAAACAGATTATCCCCCGCCCGGTTCCCCCCGTAGAAGTCATAGCTCGCGCTCCCCGTCGGCACAAACACCGTCCCGCGCTCCGCATCCAGCGTCAGCCCCGGCCACGAATTCGCCCCACCCGTGTACAGGTGCGCATCCGCAGGCCACGTCTCATGCCCAAACTCTCCTGGCTGCGGAATCGTATGGAAGGTCCACCGTATGTTTCCAGTGTTCACATCAAAGGCCCGGATAAATCCCGGCGCCGAGGGCAGATCCTCCGGCACCAGGCTCCCCAGGATCAGCAGATCCCCATGAATCACTCCCGGCGAAGTGCTGAACACCGTCAACGTCGCCGCCGGCCTTCCCAACCCTTCCCGCAGGTCCACCCGCCCCGACTTCCCAAAACCCTTCACCAACTCCCCCGTCTTCCCATCCACCGCATACAGAAACTGCTTGTGCGCGAAAAACACCCGCTCCACGTTCCCGCGCGACAGCAGCGTAATCCCCCGGTGGCGGAACTTCCCCGGCCGCTGCCCCGGCGGGTTCGGATCGAATGACCACAATTCCTTCCCCGTCCCGGCATCGAGCGCCGCCAGCCTTCCCTTCGGACTCGTCACATAGAGCCGCCCCTGCGAAAACACTGGCCGGCACTGCATCTCTGAACCCGGAAAGCTGTCCCCCGTCTCATACTCCCAGGCCTGCGCCAGTTGCGCCACGTTCGCGGGCGTAATCTGCCGCAAGGCAGAATACTGCCCATCGGCAGCGACCAGCGAGAAAGCGGCAAGATAGTAGATAGCCCAGCGCATGCCCTCCAGCATATCGGGAAAGGTAGCGGGGGTGAAGATTTTGACGGCTTGTTCCGATAGGACGATTTGAGACAGATGTTGTGGCGCGGACTATGGGCGGGGTTGCTGTTCACCGGGTTGGGCTGGGCCCAGCAGGTGACCGAGAGTACCCTTTCCCTCACTGCCAGTGAGGATCGCTGCGCTGTCGGCCGCCCCGTCACCCAGGTGGACTCCACCGAACGCCAGCTCTTCTTCCGCTTCCTGCTTTCCCGTGGCGCTGGCCTCAGCGGCCTCACCGTCGAATGGCTCGCCCCCGGCGCTCAGGTCATGGAGTTTCTCAACTACGAACAACTCCCCTCCGCGCCCCTCCTGTGCTTCGTCACCCAACTGCCCCTCGCCGGCTTTGAGCAGGCCTCCCGCCCCGGCGAATGGACCGTCCGCGTCGTCGCGCGCGGCCGTGTCATCCACCAGAAGAAGTTCGTTCTCAAGGCCGACGAAGCCGCCGCTCGCGGCCTCGCCGTCCGTCGCGTCTCCCGTGGCGCCGAATCCGGCGGCCAGACGGACCTCCTCCTCGAAGGTGCCGGCCTCACCGCCGAAAGCGCCGTCCACCTTGCCATGTATTCCCCCACTAGCGCCTGGCAGTTCATCGCCTCCATGAGCCCCGCCAGCGTCGAACCCGGCCGCATCACCGTCAAGTACCCCGGTTCCCTCGCCGCTGGCGAATACTGGATCGTCGTCAAGAATATCGACGGCCTGCAGAGCGCCCCCGTGCGCCTCCTCATCGAAAGCCAGCAGGGCTACGTCCTCCCCACGGCGGGCGGCGAGCAGTGGATCATCACCCAGGGCCCCTACGGCGGCACCTCCCACTGGGGCCGCAGCCTCCACGCCTGGGACATCGCCCCCGTCAGCCTCCGCACCGGCGGTTGCGTCGTCGCCATGCGCGGCGGCATCGTCCATGCCTTCGATCGGAAGGAGCGCCAGAACGTTCATAGCCGCTCCTTCGGCAACCTCATCACCATCCAGCACGACGACGGCGAGTTCTCCCATTACGCCCACCTCCGCACCGGCACCTTCGTCGTCAAAACCGGCCAGCGCGTCGTCGCCGGCCAGGCCCTCGCCACCGTCGGCAACAGCGGCCACACCCTCGGCCAGGGCGGCGGCTATCACGTCCACGCCCACGTCACCCGCGGCTTTGCCGCCTCCAGCCAGAGCATCCCTTTCACCTTTGCCAACGCCCCCGGCGCCGGCAAAGGCAGACTCGTCAACAGTAACGCCCCTTTGGTGGGCTCCTGCCAGACCATGCACGATGGCCCCATCGAAGTCTCCCGCAGTGCCAGTCCCAAATCCGAACCCGATGGCCCCAAGTGGAGCGCCAAAGTCGCCCTTTCCGAATGGTGGACCCAAACCATTCAGGTCCCCCGCGGCGCCAAGGCCCTCGACGTCATCACCGCCTGGGCCGCCAAACAGGACCAGCGCGTCGATGTCTACCTCACCAGCCCCTCCGGCTACCAATACGGCGGCCCTTACCAGGACCCCGAACGCCTCCGCGTCGAGCGCCCCGAAAGCGGCCCCTGGCGCATCTCGGTCCAAGGCGTCAAAACCAGCGGCGACGGCATCGAATTCGAAATTCGCGGCGCCATCGCCCGCTAGGCTGGCCGCGTCCGTTCCGCCTGCCGCGCCGCATTGAGCAGCGCCGTCAACCTTTGCACCTGCTCAGGATGCTTCGTGTAGACGTCCTCCCGCTCATAGGGGTCCTTCGCCAGATGAAACAGTTGCCCCGTTGGTCCGCCTGGCTTTGGCGTCACTTTCACTGGCTGCGTAAACCCGCCCGAGCCCAGCCCCTCAATCAGTTTCCAGCCCCCTTCCCGGATCGCAAACATGCCATTCGCCGCATGGTGTATCAGGTGGGGCCGCACCGCTGTCTCGCCCCGCTTGCCCGCCAGTGCCGGCTGTATCGCGAACGAGTCCTCAGCCGCGTTCTTGGGCACCGCCACTCCCGCCGCACCGCAAGCCGTCGCGAACAGGTCGGTCAAACACACCCCCGCATCGCTCACCGTGTTCGCCTTCACCCGCCCCGGCCACCGCACCATAAACGGCACCCGGTGCCCACCCTCATAGGCGTCCGCCTTCTGCCCCCGCCAGTTCAGGTTTGCCCAGTGCCCCCCGTGTTCCTCCATATCTCGCTTCTCCCAAGGCGACCCATTGTCGCTCGTCGCAATCACCAGCGTGTTCTCTGCCTGCCCGGTTTCATCCAGCACCCGCAAAAGCTGCCCAATCGAATCATCCAGTTGCTCGATGAAGTCCCCATACAGCTTCGCCCGGCTCCGCCCCTGAAACTCCTTGCTCGGCACCCACGGCGTGTGCGGCGCCGGAAAAGGAACATACCCGAAAAACGGCCGCCCCGGCTGCCGCAGAAAGTTCACCGCCCGCGCCGTGATCTTCGGAATCACTTCTTCCATCACAAAACCCGGCGACCGCGCTCCCCCACGCCAGAACGGTCCCCGCTTGCTCTCTCCGTTATCCGCAATCGTTGCCGTCGGCGGCTCCACCGCCCGCCGCCCGTCAAAGTACACATATGGCGGCATGTCGAGCGACGCCGGGATCCCGAAGTATTCGTCAAACCCATGCTCGGCCGGCGCCGGACGAAATTCCCGCGTGTAATCCGTCTTCTCCGCCGTCCCCAATCCCAGATGCCACTTCCCGAAGCCTCCCGTCCGGTACCCCGCCCCCTTCAGCACCGACGCAATCGTCGGCCTCCCCGGCTCAATCAGGTTTGGCGACTCTCCCCCCAATACCCCGTTCTTCAGCCGCGTCCGCCAGCAGTATTGCCCCGTTAGTAACCCGTACCGCGTCGGCGTGCAAACACTCGACGGCGAATGCGCATCCGTAAACCGCATCCCTTGCCGCGCCAGCCGGTCCATGTGCGGCGTTTTCACAATACAGCCCGGAGAGTATGCCCCCACATCCCCCACCCCCAGATCATCTGCCAGGATGATGAGAATATTGGGTTTCGTCTGGGCAAAAGCAGATCCAGCGGCTGTCAGGGAGGCAAGGAAGTGACGGCGTTTCATTGTTGTCACACAAATTTATCACCCAATCTACATTTTTCGCTTGCATCAGGCGAAAACCGGAGTAAAACTAGTACTCATAGGTGGTGGTTCAAAGCAACCACTGAATCTTGTGACATCGGGGTGTACATCCCTCCACACACCCCGATGTCGCGGAACTTCACTTCTTCCGCGCTGTAAATTCCTCGTAAGTCCCTTTGAAATCTTCAATTTGGCCATTGGCGACGTGCCAGATGCGCGTCGCCGATTCGTCCAGCAGGTCCTCGTCGTGTGTCACAAACAGCACGGTACCCTCGTACTTCTGTATGGCCGTGTTCAACGCGTTGATCGATTCGAGGTCCAGGTGGTTGGTCGGTTCATCGAGTACCAGTACATTCGGCTTCAACAGCATCAGCCGGCAGAAGATCAGCCGCGCCGATTCCCCTCCCGACAGCGCCTTGGTCGGCTTCAGCGCATCCTCACCGGGAAACAGCATCTGCCCCAACAATCCGCGCAGTTCCTCATGGCTCGCGTCATTGTCGTACTGGTGCAGCCAGTCAATGCAGTTCAGCCCGTGCTGTATGGTCTCTGAGTGATCCTGCGCGAAATAGCCCACGCTCGTCTCATGACCCCAGATCACATTCCCGCCATCAATCTCAAACTGCTCTTCGTTGTGCCCCGCCAGTACCGGCGCGTTCTTCAGCAGCGAGCGCAACAGCGTCGTTTTCCCCGCGCCGTTGCGGCCCATGATGGCGATCTTCTCGCCTCGCGTCACCAGCGCCTCGAAGTTCTCGAACACCTTCAGGCCGTCATAGGACTTTGACAGCCCCTTGAACTCCAGCGGTGTCCGCCCCGACGGGCGCTTCAGGGGAAAGCGTATGTACGGGCGCTGTATGTTGCTCCGCGCCAGCTCCGCCGTTTGCAGCCGCTGTACTTCCTTCTTGCGCGACGTCGTCTGCGCAGACCGTGTACCCGCCGAAAAGCGCGCAATGAACTCCGTCAACTGCGCAATCTTCTTCTGCCGTTCCGCGTTCTCGGCCTCAATCCGCGACCGTATCTGCGTCTTGGCCAGCAGCATGTCATCGTAGCCGCCCGTGTACGTGATGATCGTGTTGTAGTCGATATCCGCCGTGTGGGTGCAGATATTGTTCAGAAAGTGCCGGTCGTGCGAAATCGTAATCAGCGTGCCGTCAAACTTGTTGAGGTAATCCTCCAGCCAGTGCACGCTGTCCAGGTCCAGGTGGTTCGTCGGTTCGTCCAGCAGCAGCGCAATCGGGTTGCCGAACAGCGCCTGCGCCAGCAGCACGCGCACCTTCTGGCCGCCCTGCAACTCGCCCATCTTCCGCTCGTGCAGTTCCGATTCAATGCCCAGACCATCCAGCAGTATTGCCGCGTCGGCTTCCGCCGTGTAGCCGCCTTCCTCGCCCACCACGCCTTCCAGTTCCCCCAGCCGCATCCCGTCTTCATCGGTCAACTCGGCGGGGTCCTTCTCATAGAGAGCATCACGTTCCGTCAGGGCAGACCACAGCGTCGCATTGCCCATGATCACCGTGTCAATTACGCGAAACGCGTCAAAGGCGAACTGATCCTGCCGCAGTATCCCTAACCGGTCCGGCCGCGTCACGGTGCCCTTGGTCGGTTCCAGTTCCCCCGTGAGAATCTTCAGAAATGTCGATTTGCCGGCCCCGTTGGGCCCGGTCAAGCCATACCGCCGCCCGGGCAGGAACGCGGTGGTGACGTCTTCGAACAGAATTTTGGCGCCGAAGCGCATGGTGACAGAGTTAACGTTGATCAAGCGGGAACTTTCTAGTGTAGCGTGGAAGCATGTTGACCCGGCGCAGCTTCACCGGAATGGCCGCGGGCGCGGCTTTCGCCACCCCCAGCGGCTGGCTGGAACTCTTTGATGGGCAGACCCTCAATGGCTGGAAAGCCAGTGGCGCCGCCTCCTCCTGGCAGGCCCGCGATGGCCTTCTGGTGGCCAGCGGCCCTGTCTCCCATCTCTTCTATACAGAACGATCTTTCCGCAACTTCGAATTCGAAGTCGACGTGCTCACCCGCCC
>VFQU01001578.1_pt1 | contig 12881 bp, 9 predicted proteins | sample 3512311 | NCBI WGS metagenome assembly VFQU01 (sample SAMN10412377, study PRJNA504923) | tailings metagenome | isolation source: Relicate 3 Philex TSF3 active mining site | place: Philippines: Tuba, Benguet | collected 2017-08-29 | reverse complement strand
CTCTAAGCCCCGGAAACAACTGTTCAAAGATCTGTTGTCCCCGTAGCATCAGCGTGTGTGGAAAGCGAGAGTGGGGCACGCCCTTTCGTGGCATTGGCTGATCCGGGTAGACATCGCGCTCAACGATCGTAACGAGATCAAAATGGTTTGCCAGTATCCGAGCCATGAGCAGCCCTGTCAAACTACCGCCAATGACTAAAGCATGAGATTTGTGTTGCATCATGACCTCCTCTGAAGTGTCCAACCAACTTGCTCAGACTGAGTTGCTCATCATCTCTCATTCTAATTACATCGTCTGAAGCTTTTGTAGGTGCATTAAGCAGCGTTAAGTAGAGAAAAGTCGCGACTAAACTCAGCCCAGGAACAATAGACCTGTTGGGGAATAGTGACAAAAATCGCTGCAATGCTGGTATGGTGAGGGTTTGAAGGATTTCACAATTAAATCGCCGAAATGCCTACTACGAAAGAGCTTTAAGGATTTTTGAGCTTATTAACCAACAACTCTAATGAAACTTTGTCAAGACAGCATTTCGCAAATGCACAATCTGGTAAGAGCACACCACTTCCTCAACCGCTGCGACTAAATACCAAGTGCTTCCTTTGTCAACTCATTCTAGAGGATTGACGACTCGTTCAACTTGTTGACCATTCCCGTGCTCATAGCTCAAGTAGACTTGTTGTTCCTGCCAAATTGCAGTGTGCAGAACCAGAAAGGCGAATATCTCTTCTCGCCCAGCAGGTAATCATCACACAATATTTCTGCCAACTCAAGATGAAACGCCTGAGATCCGGGGCATTCTAGGGAGCGAAGTTCACCCCTCATTGCTGCATGTCGGCTCTATTTCCACAGCCCCAATCTACTCAAGCTTACATTGAATTTCTGGAGAAATCGATCGCTCAACTGCAAGCAGATCGTCAATCTTGGATTGCAACGGAGCGAAGTTTACAAGCTCAGGTTCAAGCGCTGATTCAACTGTCTCAAAGCGAAGCCCTTAACCAACGCGATTTTCAGGGAGCCTTAGAAGAACTGACCGAAGTGACAGCACGGGTGCTTCAGGTAGAGCGGGTAAGCGTCTGGCTCTTTGATCCAGACCGTACGAGCATCCGATGCTTGGACTTGTTTGAGCAGAGCCACGGGCAACACGCCCAAGGGATCGAATTACAGGTCACCGATTATCCCAATTATTTTGCTGCGGTTGAATCAGAACCCTTGATCGTGGCAGAAGATGCCCAAACAAACCCGAATACTTGTGAATTTAGGGAGGGGTATTTAATTCCTCTCAACATTCAGTCGATGTTGGATTCTGGATTTCAGTTAGATGGACAAGTTGGAGGAGTCATTTGTTGTGAACAGGTGGGGATGAAACGAGAGTGGAGTCAAGCGGATCAGAACTTTATTCGCTCTGCCGCGCATTTGATTTCTTTGATTGTGGAATCCCATCGTCGCCAACAGCAAACTCTAGAATTACAGCAAGTCCTTGAAGATCTCAAGCAAGCTCAACTGCAAGTCATTCAAAGCGAAAAAATGTCTGCATTGGGTAATTTGGTTGCAGGAATTGCTCACGAAATTAATAATCCAGTAAGCTATCTAAGCGGCAATATCCAACCTGCTGTGGATTATTCCCAGAGTTTATTTCAGCTGATTGACTTATATCAAGCAACATATCCGATGCCAGGTGCAGCGATTCTTGAGGAGATCGACGCGATCGATTTGGAATTTTTGCGAGAGGACTTCCCTAAGGTGATGAGATCGATGAGAGAAGGAGTCAACCGGATTCAAGCAATCAGTCGGAGTTTACGCCTCTTTTCGCGTGCCGACCAGGATCAAAAACAAGCCTTCAATGTTCATGATGGACTTGAGAGTACCCTTCTGATTCTGGAGCATCGACTGAAGGCAACTGAGTCTCGTCCTGCAATCATGGTAATCAAACAATATGGTAACCTGCCGCTAGTTCAATGCTTTCCAGGACAATTGAATCAGGTGTTTATGAACCTGCTGGCAAATGCGATCGATGCGTTAGAAGAATCCAATCAAGGGAAAGCGTTGTCAGACCTTCGAGCTTGCCCAAATCAAATTACGCTTCAAACCTGGGCATCTGATGAGTACGTATCCATCCAGATTTCAGATAATGGCACAGGAATGTCAGAAGCGGTTCAGAAACGCATCTTCGAGCATTTGTTTACGACGAAGGCTGTGGGCAAGGGCACAGGCTTTGGATTAGCGATCGCCCAACAAATCATGGTCGAGCAACATCAAGGTTGCATTCAAGTAAATTCGCGGTTAGGAGAAGGGACATCATTCTTGCTAGAACTGCCTTTATGAGCGCTCAAATTGCTGAAGATAGAGCTATCTTCAGGACGACAAAAGATCTGGGAGCCGAAACGAGCGTCAAGGTAGAACATCCAGTTGAGGCACTGCAAAGTATGGCTGGAGAAGCCGGAGTCGATCACGCAATTGATACGGTGAGAGTCGATGCGGTTGCACTACAAGTATGGCGGCTGGACAAGCCCAAACCCAGAGGCAACAATTCCAACAACAGATGCATGAGATTCCCCCAAATTAATCCGCAAAATGACAACTAGCATCTAGACAATGCTTCTTCTCAAGCTTTGGAATGGGCAGTACAGGCGTTAGCCAAAGCCAGAACTTTATCGATCATTGGAGTGTATCCACTGACACATAAATTCTTTACCAAGCGATGACCAGCGCAAACCGGGTTGGGTCAACGTTGAATTTGAGCACGGATCTGATTGCCAGGTAAAATTTAGTACTGGTCAAATCTGCCAATTGAGAGTTGACTAACAGCCCTATCGTTCCGAACGCAATGATACCTGATTCCTCAACAAATTTGCTGTCGCTCAACATTCTGATCGTGGACGATCATCGACTTCTCCTGAATGGGACAATCGAACTCGTTCGTGATCGCTTCCCGGATGCTCAGATTCTTTCAGCCCAAACGGTTCAAGACGCATTTGTCCAAGCCAAAGCGCAGGCACTCGATTTAGTGATTGTAGATCTATCCTTGCCAGAAACTACTGAAACAACGGCTCACGTGGAGCATGGATTGGGATTGCTAAAACACCTGATGCAAACCTATCCAACCCTAAACTTAATGGTGCAAAGTAGTAATGTAAAAGCCTTGATCCGCCTCATGCCAGACATGGATGCCCATCAAGGCGGATTGACGATTGCAGACAAAAGCCTCAGCATCGATGCCACGCTAATGCGGATGGAGTGGGCAATGCAGGGTTTGACGCATACAAAAGATTTACAAACGGATCTAGAAGTCAAACCAGAGTGGTTAGAAGTGCTGCGACTAGCGTTTGAAGAAGGATTGCAGGACAAAGCAATCGCGCAGACCATGCACAAATCAGAACGGATGATCCGTCACTATTGGTCGAAAATTCAAGACGCGTTAGCGATCTATCCAGAAGAAGGTAAAAATGTACGAGCGCTCACGCAAATTCGTGCGCGTGAAACTGGGTTACTGGATTAAGTGCTATGTCTATCCTGCTCGATTCCCAAAATGCTCTGAAACGACGAGTCATGCTAGCAGTTTTAAGCTTGAATATGTTCGGCGCAATCATTGCTACAATCCTGCATCGTCTAGAACCGCACCCCTCGCCGCTCAATTTAATTGCACCTCCGTTGCTCGTGATATGCTCGCTGGCGCTGCTGATTCGTCTCTACATAGTGCCGCAGAGCTTGCAGCAGGTGATGCACGTTGGCTTTTTTTTAGCCGTGCTCTTGATGATCATCCCCAGTTGGTTTTTTACGCTGCAAGCGTTCCTTTCGCCGGAGAAGCCTTTAGTGGGCAGTTTGCCGCCGTTAATTTCTGGGTTGTTCCTGATTCTGATGTTGATGATGATTATGCTGCGTCCTCGCCGTTTAATTGGGGCGGCGATCCTAACTTGGGGTGCGATCGCACTGCCGATTCTGACGTACTTTATCTTTCATCCAGTTGAATTGACGACGTTGCGGGGACTGGATTTAGCGATCGCACTCGGACCTGCGATGGGCGTTCAAATTGTGCTGATTTTGTTTTTTAATCGGTTGCAGGATTTAGTCGATCGTTTGTATCGGGAACGGCTTCAGTATTACGAACAGATTATTGAACGACAAAGCATTCGGCAACGCGCAATGGAACATGCAGTGACGCAAATTCATAATGGTCCGCTGCAAACCTTGGCATTGTTAATGCGGGATGTACAAAAAGGGCGATCGACGGATTTGCTTCAGCGATTAGATGCGTTGAATGCTGAAATTCGTGCGGTTGGGCATAGTCTCACCGACCCATCTGAGGTTGAGACAACGGAACACATACTACGTCTTGGAGAAGGGACTCAGATTGACCTGAATCATCCACTCCATCACCTTTTTCATGAAGTGTATGCGGTTACGCTAAAGCGCCACCTGCCCCACTTCAAAACCATTCAAGTGAAGGTGCGGAATTTTGCGCCGTTGGAGTCATCCATACTGACGCTAGACCTCAAACGAGACTTGTGTTTATGGTTGGAGGAAGCCTTGTGCAATGTTGGAAAACATGCTCAGGGAGTGACTCGGCTTACTGTGACTGGACAACAGTGTGAAGATCATTATGTCCTGCAAGTACAAGACAACGGTGTCGGGTTAGATCCAGCATTGAACCCTCCAGAAGCAAAGTCCTGTACTTTACTCGCACAACGGTTAGAAGGAGCGTTTCAACGCACAACGTTACCTAAGGGTGGCGTTCTCTGTAAGCTCTCTTGGGCTTGCCGTCCGAGCTGAATCCAGCGATCGTGTTCCGGCAAGCGCGAATCTGCCGTCGCAAGGCAACGTTGCCATTCTAGTTTGGCATCGGATAGATGCTTTTGATTAGACAAGACTTGAGCCATTAAACAGTGGGCATCTGCTGCTTCGGCGTTAATTGCGATCGCGCTTTGCAATTCAGTTTTAGCCTCAGTTAGCCAATTCTGCTGAAACCTTGCCCAGCCTAAGTTCTTGTGTAAGGCATACTTCACATCAGCATCTTGAACTTGATCGATCGAATTGACCAAGAGTGAAACTGCCTTGTCGGGTTGATTTTTGATGAGATAGAGTCGTGCAAGTTGATTGACCGCAGGTTCAGATCCACTCCGAACAGCAATTTGATAAGCGGCTTGTGCTTCCTCGGAATTTTGGAGGGCCTCATGCAGTGTGCCTAAATAGTAATGAACTTGTGAGTGAGTTGGATCAAGTTTCAAGGCACGTTGATAGTAAGTCTGCGCAAGGACTAGATGTTTCTCTTGCTGAGCTTTGATAGCTTGTTTTAGATAGCCCGCTGCAATATTAGGGAGCAACGATCGTGTTCCAAATAATCCAAGCAATAGCGCTAGGGCCAGGAGGAATTTGACTTCCTGAAGATGATAAGTCGGAATGTGAAAGCGACGAAGTGTGTTTTCAATTCCCGCCTCTCCCGATTTTGTAAACGTTCCACTGGCAGTTAGAAGCGCTAGTAAACTTTGACTGACCACAGTCAATGCGCCAAAGGTATCAATACCACCGGAGAGGAAACGCCCACTCAGATCGAGAAGTAATGCTCCAGAGGTTGCCATCATCGGTACACAGAGCGCACTCCACAACCAGTCGTAGCGATCGCGCCAATCTTCTGCTGGCTCAAACCACCACCACCAAGCATCCTCAGTCGGTCTTACAGTGGTTCGGCAGTTCGGTAAGTTAAGAAATTGGGCAATTCGGATTCCTTGTTGTTGTAATCGCTGATCGAGATGAAGGAGTTTCTGAAGATTAGCCGCATCATAGTTCTTCCGTAAACACTCGATGCGATCGCGGACAAGCAACAAATCGAAAAGCTGCTCCTCCAGAACTGGATCGACCGCCGTTTCTAAATCGATCAACTTCATTGCATACTGTTCCAAGAGCGCTAAAGACACACTGATTTACCCTAAATAGAATGGATCGATAGTCGTTGAACTGAGAAAATAAACCTCCGGTTCGTCCAACAGTGCATAAAGCACGTCTGGCGTTGCCATGAGCGCGATCGCGTTGGCGCTTGGAATCCACTTCAATTGAATCGGTGGACGATGAAGTCGCTGGAGGATCGGTTCACGATTGCCTGAAACAAGGGCGATCGCAGCAATCAAGTCCTCTGAATTTGCAGCATCAAGCTGTCGCAGCAATCTTGGATCAACTCGATGAGGGATCTCTGAAATGGGGAATGGAGCGCGATCGCATTCCTTACCATTCAACAAATACTCCACGGCTGCGATCGGATTGATTAATCCATGACCGACTCGCTGCGGGGGCAGGTGAGGCAGGGGCGTACAGCTTGTGAGCAAGGCTTGTTCTACCTCCTCAACTGTTGCCGTCGGTTTAGCTTGGAAGAGTAACGCTGCAACTCCAGCCACGATCGCTGCCGCCATCGACGTTCCAGTTTGGCTCGCAAAATTGCCATCCGGTTGAGCAGATAGCAAATGAACGCCGGGTGCAACGATCGCAACCCCACTTCCTGAAAAGCCTGGAACTTGGTCTTGATCATTGATCGCGCCGACCGCAAGCACCCCTGGATAATTGGCGGGAGAACAAGCAATTCGTCGGCCCTGATTGCCAATCGGACAAACCGTAAGCACCCCTTGCTGACGCAATCGAGCTAAAACAATCTCAAACAAGGGATTATAGCCCGGTACGCCCAACGACAGACAGAGCACTCGGATTTGCTGATCCAAAAGCCAATCCAGTCCTGCTAGCACTCTAACCAGGGGATGTCCGCCTTCAATCACCATGCCAGAGCAGAGTTTTGCTTGGGGAGCAATGCCGCTCACGTTTCCGTGTGCCGAAGGCATCGCTTCCCCACAGAGTAATCCAGCAGTATGGGTTCCATGATTGCCAGAATCCCAAGGTTGAGCATTTGGAACTCGATCGCCCCACGGATCAAATTGGGCAAAGGTGGCAATGCGATCGCATAGCATTGGATGCTTCGAGTCCACTCCTGTATCCAAATGCCCAATTCGTACTCCAGCCCCAGTCAATCCCCGTTGCCAACAGGTTTCGATCTGAAGTCGGTCTAATGCCCAGTTGAGTTGAGACGATCCTTCGGAGCTTCGCAAAGCGAATCGCGTTTCACTCATCCACTTACCCATCCGCTAAATCCACAATCCCCACCACCAGGGCATACCCATAGCAAGCCCCATCTATCGATGCTAGAGTTAGCGGCAATTGGGGAACTTTGTCTGCCAGAATGGGAAGACGCAGAAATGATAGGGTTTGTGGAATCGCCGTCGTCACGTTCGCCGCCTCTTTGGCAGGTGATGCCTGTGAGCGTTCAACATACACACTCGATAGTGCCATATCGAGCGCGCCCAAGATTGAACTGAGAACCATTGTGGTTGCATTCAGCCGCCTCAACCGTTCAAAGGGAACAGGCTGATCTTTGTACGTCATCTGCAAGTATTTAATAATGAAGACCAATAGCAAGAGTTCTAGGAACAACATTACACCTCGGAAAGTATAGAGGTAGATTGCCCATCGTTCTGCCTCAGAAAGCTCGCCCTCTTTTTGATCTAAGGTTTCGGCAATGAAAACAGAGGCAGTCACGCTAGCAAGACTCAGGACAACCGTGAATTTTTCAAGGAGCGTCATGAATTTAGGAGTCGCTTGTCCCTTTTTCCGCTCAGGTTGCGAGTCCAAAATTACATCACAGAGACCTCTGACTGAATCGACAATCAAGGCAGTGAGGCTCCAGCTGGCGCTCTCATCTAGTGCGAGTGCGAGTTTGGGTTCATTGTGAAAGGGGGTACGACCCCAGATCAATTTGGAGGTGACAGTGACCGGAATCGCTAAGAGCAAGGTCGCGAGATTTAACATCGTTAGGGGTTGACCTCCGCTAATCTGGCGGAACAATGCTTTCACAAAGGGGATGTTGACTTCTACCTGCATGAATTGCAGCAACTGCGACAGGATGCTAGGAAACACCGCGATCAGATCATTGAGCAGGCTCTGCAAGAGATCCAGGAAATCATCCATCACCTGGCTGACTAAAGCAAACAAAGCACTCAAGAGTTTGTGCGGTTGACTAGGATTGGCAATGAGTTTTGCGATCGCATCTCCCAAGCTCTCGACTCCCGCCAAAAAAGTCGTTTGGATCTGCTCAAATTCTTGAAAGAACGAGTTGCCGACTTGTGCGATCGCGGGATCGGTTTTAGCATCACTGGGAAAATCTGTGCCCGCAGCACCCCCATCGGTAATTGACGTTAATTTAGCAAACAACCACTCTAAGGCTTCGGGTTGTTTATTGTCACCCTTGATCGAAGTGCTGCTCTGAGCGGATTTTCGACGTTGTTGCTCCATATCACCCTTGAGCGTTTTACGTTGATTTCCCACTAGGTCTCGGAGCGGGTCTGCGATCATCTGAGTTAACCGATCTGAACGCAATGTTACCTCGATCGCTTCTGCTAAGTAACGCTGTGTTTCTAAGATGTCATTCCAGGCAAACAAGAAGCGCAGGTACTCAATAAACTTTTCGAGAGCAACGCCAATCCGTTGAATTAGCCCTTCCGCAAAAGCTCCCACCTTTTCCGCAGTATCGATCACCCAAGTTGTGACTTGATCCGCCGTTTCAGTGATCACATGAATCACATCGTTTGCCACATCCGTTACGGTATCAGCCACATCCTTCGCCACACCCACAACGACAGAACTAGCGGTTGACACTGCTGATGACAATGCATTACCAACGCTGCTAAAAATTCCCTGCGCTAGTGTTCCACCTTGAGCAGTAGCGGTGGTCAGCAGGTTTTCAAAATCAGCCTGACTCAAGGTTGTTGTCGCGGGTAGAGTAGTGTTAGAACGGTTCGTGCCAATTCCGCCCGATCGCATCAAGTTGAGCTTCCAAGGGTTGAGAATCTTTTTAGGATTGACGGTGCGATCGACGGCATACTTATCGCTGGAATTGGAAACATATTCCACGGTCGCAAGGGTGTTTTGGATCGAAGTTTGGACGGCTGCAATCTGAGATTGATTGAATTTGCTGCGATCGACGAGGAGATTTCCAGCGTTATCTTTTGCGTCCCAAAGTCCATTCGCAGGGATTTCCGCTAGTTTACCGTGGGCATATTTATCTGGGAAAATCACAATCCGTTCAAAAGATTGCATCGTGTTGGTGCGAATTTTCAAACCGGGGGTGTTGATACCTTCGGCTTTGCTGGTGATCATCAATCGCTGCATCTGATTGGGAGACAAGCGCACCGATCGCTCTTCATTCACAACATAGACCTGATCCTCCACCATAATGCTCGTGGTATCGGTTGCCCAAACATCGACGCTTTTCACCTCGATCGGGAATTGCAAAATGGTGCGGTAGGACGAGAACTCTTGCAGGGTCTGATCACTGTTGAGTTTGTAATCTTGGCTGAGGCAACAGGTGAAGTCAATCCCAACTTGAGTAGGGGGGAGATTGCGCCAAATCCGCAGTGATGACATTGCATCATTGCCAATTTGCGATCCTAAAAGTGAGGGTGTGTCTTCCACCACATCTTCTGCTAAGTTCGCTTGTAGGGCAGAAAGTTTATTAGTCAAATCTCCCAAAGACAGAAGTCCTAAGGATTTTTGTGCCGTTGTGAGCCAATCTTCAACGCTGTTCGCTGTTGTCGTTGATAATCCGTAGCGCGTATCTTTATAAATGGTTGCACCTGTTTGATTGCCAAGGATGATCGAAGACACTTGATCATTTAAGCCATTGATATCTGTAAATCGAGCGACATCATTTTGAAAAATCCAGGCTTTGCCCCAGTAGCTGACGTTTTCGTAGAGCGCCACTTCTCCGGGTAGAACTTCCCCAACCTGGCTTTCGTTCTCAGCAAATTTAAGCGCACGAGTGAAGATGGCACGATTTTTCGCTTGATTGGTCACTCCAAAAGCACCTGACCATAGCATTTCAAAGGTTTCCGAAGGTCCGATCGCGCTACGATTTGCAAAGACCTGATTTTTACCCCCCCACTGCACACTGACATAGTGACCCGTTGACGCTTTGATTGCAACTTGGTTGTCGATCAGTTGAACTAACTCGAAAGTTTCCCAAGGTCCGATCTGCGATCGATTTGCTACAACTTCTTTCCCTCCACCGCCTTCGGCACAGAAATATTGACCATTGGGGTGTTTGAATGCCACCTTATTGCCATCAAGCCGAATCATTTGGAAGAACACCACACTGTCGGCTGCCGGATTGACAAAGAGTTTTTCGCCTTCGACATAGACAGATTGACCATTCAAGGCACGAAGACTGATGACTAGATTGCCGGATAATTTGATGGATTGAAAGCTAATCCAGCGATTGCTACCCACTTTTAGCGAAAACTTGCGACGGTTGGGGAGATCTTCTTCCACTAAGGTCAATGGTTGCCCCTGGCTAGCCGCCAAATCACTGGTAAAAGCCTCGCGTTCGCCCATAATCTTCACTTGCTGCTGATCGTTCGCTGCAGGTGCAAGGGGCTGAATCGCAAAGAGTTCGGTTGCCCCTGGATCCGGTAGAGTGGTGATCACGCCGCTCTGCGCTTGACTGAGATATTGTCCATTGGGAGCCTTGATTGCCCATTTCCCGGTGTAAGGCTTGCCTGTCGTAGACCACACTTTCAGGGATCTCGGCACACTAGTGAGACGAGTCGATTTCAAATCCGCGATCGCGCCTAAAACAGGCTGTGACGTTCCCTGAAAGTTACCCTCACTAAAGAGTGTAACGCCAGTCTCTGGACCCACTCGCAACTGAGTAAACGCGGATGTGACAGATAGAGGAGCAAGGCTAGCAATATCGCTAGTCAGCAGTCGAACTTCGCCTCTAGCCGTCCGGAGTTCAACTTCTCCCGATCGCAGGGGGATACCCGGTTCAGGAACTCGCAGGACTCGCCAAGACATAGGCTGACTGGCAAGCATTATAGAAGGCATGGGTTCAAGTTCAGCTGATGAATTGCTTACGCTTAACCAGAATTTCCGGCTCGTATTGCTACTCCCTATTGCCTCAAAGGTGAAGCTGCCATCGGTGCCTTGCCGAACTCGCCAATGGGTTCCGCTAGTTGAGGTGCCTTGAGTTGAGGCAAGTCTGATTGTAGCGGTGTCAAATTGTGCATCTAGCCAAAATTCCTGACCGTTACCTGATGCTCCCAAGTTCTCGAATCGATAAACCTCTACATCTACTTGATGCACTTTCCAGTAACACGTTTTAGAGTCACTGGTAGTGGGCACGAATCCCAAGAGACGTTTGTCGAGACGACCATTGAGCCATACGAATCCAATACTAGACTCCGTACGCTTGAGAACAATCGTGCTGCCATCCACTAATCCGGTCATATTTTGATGCTCCTGAAGCGTTAGGGTTTCATTTCTGGCTTGAACGTTTGTAGATTTCAGCGTTCATTGCTTGCTGTTCACCGTTTTAGTTTTTGAACTTCATTCTGTCATTGCCGAAAAGTGCAATACTGAATGGTCAAAACCGGAAGTCCTGATTGTCCGAAACTGCTAATGATCTCATCGCAATTTTGCTTTCATATTGGAACCACTATGCAATTTACTGAGGTGACAGTGCATGAAATTTTTGATGGGTGTTGTGATCAGCGCGATCGTGATTCTCAGTGGTTGGTTTGTCCCCGCGATCGCTGCCAATGTCCCGAAGGGCGATCAGTCTTTCACTGAGTACGAAGCCTACTTACATCCCGCTCAAGAAGCTGATCCCGAACTCAATGTCCAATCCTACGCTTATGGAAAGTTGCGGTTCCCTAGTAATCTCAGTGCTGGGAAGTTTGACTTCCAAGTCACAGGTGTTGATGCCGAAAATGTCACCGCATTCCATATTCATTGCGGCACGCCAGGCGTTTTGGGACCGATTATCGTAGACTTTTCTCAGTTTGGGGACTTGAAACAAACGCTGAAATCAGGACAATTATCCGGCACGATCGCCAATAAGGGGCTAACCTTTGTCAAACAACTACCCATTCCACCCAAACCGGGTTCTGGAAAACTTACCTTGCCGCTTCCAGAAGGATGCCCCAGCGACATTAATTTTCCAGTCCAGCAAGTTCAGACTATTGCAGGGTTAGAAGCTCTAGCTCGAAAAGGCGCGCTCTACTTCAATCTGCACACCAAAGGACACGAATTCTACGGCGAACTACGGGGCCAAATCTATCCGGCTAAAACACGCTAGTCACTTAGATTACAGGGGATTCATGGTGCCTTCCTTTCTGGCGATCGTCCTATTGGGCGGTGTAGTGTACTGGCTCGCTCACTATCGACAATTGATCGAGCGATCACACCGTTTAGAGCAACAAATCCAGACCCATCAACAACAGATAGAACAAACCTGGATAGAAATTCACAATGGTCCCCTGCAAGTGCTGGCATTTCTGATGCGAGAGGTGCAGACTCATAACTTGGCGCAACAAGAGTTACTCCAGCACTTGCATACGGTTTATCGCGAGATTCAATCCGGTGTGCAAAGGCTCCAAGATCCTTCCTCTAGTCGGTAGTAGGGATTGGACTTCCAGGAGATGATGTGCTCTGTGATCGCATCCACTAATCCTGATTGATCGCGCTCTGCAACAGAGTACAAATCCAACCAAACAATCGCGGTATTTGACGATCAATTTGAACCATAACTCCTCAATTTTTGTCGGTTTGCTGGTTCTGACCTCACTTTAAACACCAACCGATAAACTAATAACGACTGTTAACACGACTACACAAAGAGGCTAATGGTTTGCTTGAGCGGTAACCAATCGTTTTTCGATGAATTAGGGATTGTTAGTCGGCTCCAAGCAGATCCTTCCACTACGGTAACTACGCAAAACCGCCGTTTACTCCTAAATTTTGTCCTGTTAACCATCCCGCAGACTCACTCACCAAAAACAGAACAACGCGGGAA
>VFQU01001577.1_pt1 | contig 12888 bp, 11 predicted proteins | sample 3512311 | NCBI WGS metagenome assembly VFQU01 (sample SAMN10412377, study PRJNA504923) | tailings metagenome | isolation source: Relicate 3 Philex TSF3 active mining site | place: Philippines: Tuba, Benguet | collected 2017-08-29 | reverse complement strand
GTGACGGGGTGATCTCGTATGGCCTGTCGTCCTACGGCTATGACGCGCGGGTGGCGCCGGAATTCAAGATCTTCACCAATGTTGACAGCTCTGTGGTCGATCCCAAGCAGTTCGATCCCAAGAGCTTCGTCGACCGCGAGACCGATGTCTGCATCATCCCGCCCAATTCCTTCGCGCTGGCCCGCACGGTCGAATATTTCCGGGTGCCCGAAGATGTGCTGGTGATTTGCTTGGGCAAGAGCACCTATGCACGCTGCGGGATCATCGTGAATGTCACCCCCTTGGAACCGGGCTGGGAAGGGCATGTGACGCTGGAATTTTCGAACACCACGCCGCTGCCGGCAAAAATCTACGCCAATGAAGGCGCGTGCCAGTTCCTGTTCCTCAAGGGGAACGAACGCTGCGAGACCAGCTACAAGGACCGCGCGGGCAAATATATGGGCCAGCGCGGGGTGACGCTGCCCCGGCTATAGGGAGCATCCGTCACACCAGCGCAAGCTGGCATCTCGGGCCAAAATGCGCCACTGATCCGCTGGAGATCCCGGCCTTCGCCGGGATGACGGTTTGGAGAGTGATCACATGACCGCAGCCCGCGAATTCGACATCATCGTCTATGGCGCCACCGGCTACACCGGGCGGCTGGTGGCGGAATATCTCGCCAGCCATTACGGCGCGCGCGAGGATGGCCCCAAGTGGGCGATGGCCGGGCGCAGCCTCGCCAAGCTGGAGGAGGTGCGCGACCTGATCGGCGCGCCTGCCACCACGGCGCTGGTGGTCGCCAATGCCGATGACGATGCCGACCTCGAAGCGATGTGCGCCCGCACCCGCGTCGTCCTTACCACGGTTGGCCCATATCAGCTCTATGGCGACAAGCTCGTGGCGGCCTGCGTGAAGACCGGCACCGACTATGCCGACCTGTGCGGCGAGCCGGCATGGATGGCCGCCAAGATCGCCGAACATCAGGCTGGTGCCGAAGCCAGCGGCGCGCGCATCTGCTTCTCATCGGGCTTCGATTCGATCCCCTTCGATCTCGGCGTGATGATGACGCAGAAGGCCTGTGTCGAGCGCTTCGGCAAGGCCGCCCCGCGCATTCGCGGCCGCGTGCGGGCGATGCAGGGCACCTTTTCGGGCGGCACCGCAGCGAGCCTCGGCGCGACGATGAAGGCGGCGGCCAAGGACGTCTCGGTGATCAATGTGCTGCGCAATCCGTTTGCGCTCACCCCCGGTTTCGAGGGGCCGGATCAGCCCTCGGGCATGATCCCATCCTATGAGGATGATCTCGGGAAGTGGTCTGCGCCCTTCGTGATGGCACCGATCAACACCAAGAATGTGCACCGCACCAATTTCCTGCTCGGCCACCCCTATGGCACCGATTTCCAGTATGACGAGATGATGCTGACCAGCCCCGGCGATGTCGGCAAGGCGGCGGCCACGGCAGCAGTCGAATTCATGAAAAACCCTTTCGGGGCCAAGCCGCCCAAGCCCGGCGAAGGCCCGACCAAGGAAGAACGCGAGAACGGGTTTTACGACGTGGTGTTCGTCGCCGACATGCCCGATGGCGGGCGGCTGCAATATGGTGTGAAGGGCCGCTATGATCCGGGCTATGGCTCGACCAGCCGGATGCTGAGCGAAACGGGCATCGCGCTGCTTTCATGCACCAAGCCGGGCGGCGTCGGCACACCTGGAGCCTTCCTCGGCGAGGCCCTTGTGAAGCGGCTGGAAGAACACGCCGAATTGACTTTTGCCGTCGAGGCCTGACACGACAAAGCGGGCTCCGGCGCTATCTGCCGGAGCCCGCCTGACGACCCTGGGGCGACCCTTGGAGCGACCCGAAGAGTTTAGAAGCTCATCCGCACGCTCGCGCGGAAGTTGCGGCCCATCAGCGGGATGAAATCCTTGGTGAAGCTGGCATGACGCCGCCCCACCACGTCAAAGATATTGTCGGCTGCCACCAGCAGGGTCACATTGCGATTGGTGGCAAAGGGCCGCCAGGCAACCATCGCATTGACGAGCGCAAAGGCATCGGTTTCGCTTTCGAAGGCGGCAACCCGATCCTGCGCGGCAAACCACTGCACTTCGCCGCGCAGATCAAAGCTTTCGGTCTGGGCTTCCAATGCGCCGAGCAGCGACAGCGGCGGAATGCGCGGCACGTTCTCGCCATTGGTGAGATCGGCCTCGACATAAGAGGCGCGCAGATCGGTCAGCAGGCGATAATTGCCATTGTCGATCAGCGGGTAGTTGAGTTCCGCTTCCGCCCCCCAGAAATTGGCCTCGGACTGGCGATAGAGGAACACTGGCAGGCCGTCTTCGACTTGGTTGGTTTCGGCAAGGAAGATGTAATTGTCGAACCACTGGCGGAAGGCGGCGACGCCGAAGGTGCCCGCGCCGACTTTGCCCCGGGCATAGGCCTCAAGCCCCCATGCCCGTTCAACCCGCAAATCGCGATCACCGATTTCAAAGGCCTGGGTTGCAAAGTGCGGGCCATCCGACAGCAGTTCTTCCGCACTCGGCGCGCGTTCGACGCGCGAGGCATTGATCCCCATGCGCACGCCTTCAACACCCTGATACACCACGCCCAGTGCACCCGAGAAGGTTTCGAAGCTGCGATCAAACGCCGCCGGCTGCGAGGCAACCGAGGTAAATTCGGCGCGGGCCGAGGCCTCAAGCTGGAACGGGCCATTGCCATATTCCTGAAGCGTGAAGATCGCGAACTGATCGATGAGGTTCCTTGGCACATAGGCTTCCGCGCCATTGGCGTCGAAATCACGGTGCATCACCTGAACGCCCGTCGCGCCGCGCAGGATGCCAGCTGCGTTCTGGACCAGTTCGGCGCGGGCTTCGATGCTCTGGCTATCGAACACCGTGCCCACTTCACCGCCTTCGAATTCGGTGTGGGTGTAATCGGAATAGCCGATGCGCACCTTGAGCCGCTCAATCGCGCCATCGCCAAGGAAGATGTCGCCCTTCAGATCGGCGCGGAACTGCCTGAGGCCGATGCGAACGGTTTCGTCCTCTTCCTTCTTCTCGCCGCCCTCTTCCTTTTCTTCCTTGAGGCCGGGCCGCTTGATCACGCCGTAATCGGTATCGTAGTAACCGATCGCCGCGCCAAAAGTGCTCTGCCCGAGGATCAGGCCAAGGCCTGCATTGATGGTGTAGCTTTCCACATCGCTGTTGGGCACAAAGCCGGTCTGGAGTGCAGCTTCGCGGAATTCGGCGGCTTCTTCAGGCTCGCCTTTGGCGGTCTTTTCGGCGGCTTCTTCGAGCAATTCATTGCGAAGGCCGCGCGCCAGCTGGAACCCACCGATGCGCATATTGCCCGACTGGCGCCACGAGCCATCGACATGCAGCACGAGATTATCGGTCAGCCCGACATCGAGCGAAGCCGCCGCGTTGCGCATGTCGCTCGCGCTATCGATCCCGGCGATGGCATCAAAGTGGAAGTCCTCTTCCGGCATCCGGGTCGGGATCCGCTTGTCGATGGCATTGACCGCGCCGCCGATGGCTTGGCTGCCGTAAAGCAGCACAGCCGGGCCGCGCAGCACTTCAATGCGCTCGAGCGTGATCGGCTCGATCGTGACCGCGTGATCGACCGAGGTGTTGGAGACATCCATCGTGCCAAGGCCATCCACCAGCACGCGCACGCGCTCACCCTGCTGACCGCGCAGCACCGGGCGCGAGGAGCCGGGGGCAAAACTGGTCGAGGAGACGCCCGGCAGTTTGGCAAGCAGATCGCCGATCTGGCCATTCACCGCTTCACGCTGGATATCGCGGATTTCGAGCACGCTGGTGCCAGCGAGCAGATCAAACTCGCGCACACCGGCGGCGCTGACGATGATGGTGCCATCGCGCGCGGTGCCGCGGTTGTGGAGATCATCGTCGGGCTGGGCGGACTGGGCAGTCTGCGCGGTATCGGCGTCCACCTCAGCGGCGAGCGCCGGGCTTGCTGCCAAAGCAAGCGCAAGGGCAAGGACAGCCGGAGATGCGGCGTGGCGGCAAGACAGATTTTTCATGGGAAGGTCGCGTTCCTTGATGAGACAGCAGACGGTTATGAGATAATGTATCGTCCATCTAGTGCGACGAGGCTGCATTGCAAGCCCGAAGTCGGCGCGCAGTCAGGCGGGCAGGACAGGCTGTGGCGAAAATGTGACAGGCCGCCACACGCGCCAAGCCGCACCGCCCCAGTCACGGGGCCGCGGCAATAATCCGGAAATTTTCTGAAAAATGGAGCGGGCGAGGCGATTCGAACGCCCGACCCCAACCTTGGCAAGGTTGTGCTCTACCCCTGAGCTACGCCCGCTCACTGACGCTGAAAGCCGTTCCGCAAAGGCCGGAAGGCTATCGGGGTGGCGGCGCGGGTAGCAGCGAGCGCAGCCGCCTGCAAGAGCAAAATTGCGCATCATCTCATTCGCCGCGCGCCCCGCCATCGCCTGCGCAAATCAAAGCTTCACATTGCCGCGAAAACGCCCACATTGGACGCCGAGCGCGCAAGCACACCAATTTCAGGAGCATCCCCTTGGCCAGCATGGGTCTGAGCATCGACGAACAAAAGGCTGTCGAACGCTTCCGCAAGGACGTAGTCGAACCGTCGCAAACCCACCTCGTGATCCTCGATTTCTGGGCCGAGTGGTGCGGGCCGTGCAAGGCGCTCACGCCGGTGCTCGAAAAGATCGCCGCCGAATATGCCGACAAGGGCGTGGTGCTGGCCAAGATCAATGTCGATGAGGAACAATTCATCGCTGCCCAGTTCCAGGTGCGCTCGATCCCGACAGTCTATGCGATGTTTCAGGGCCAGCCCGTGGCCGATCTCACATCGGCGCGCAGCGAATCGCAATTGCGCGCCGTGCTTGACCAGTTGCTCGCCCAGCTGCCCATCGAAGGGGGTGCAGGCGCACCCGGCGATCCCACCCGCCCGACGGCCGAACAGCTGGCGCAGTATCTCGCCATGGCCGACGAAGCGCTCGCCAACGGCGATCCGCAGCGCGCGGGCAGCATCTTTGCCCAGATCACCGAAATGGCGCCTGACAGCGCGCCTGCCCATGCGGGCTTGGTGCGGGCGCTAATCGGGCTGGGCCAAGTGGATGAAGCGGGTGAGGTGATGGCCAGCATCGAGGCTGACCCGCGCCTTGCCACCGATCCGGCGATGGCTTCGGCCCGCGCCGCGCTCGAACTGGCGGCGACCCGTGTCGATGATGGGGAGCTGGCCGCCTTGCGCGCCGCTGCTACTGCCGATCGTGCCGATATGGCCGCGCAGCTCGCCTTTGCCGAAGCGGCTTTTGCCGCGGGCCTGCGCGATGAGGCGGCCGATGCGCTGCTCGCCATGATCGCGGCGGACCGCGACTGGAACGAGGGCGCGGCCAAGGCGCGATTGCTCAAGATTTTCGAGGCGACCGGGCTTGAAGATGAATGGGTCGTCGCCACCCGCCGCCGCTTGTCGCGTATCCTGTTCGGGTAAGGCGGGGCGCAGCGGATGACCACCCGGCTTTCGATTTTCCCGCTCACCGGCGCAGTGCTGTTTCCTGGCCTGCAACTGCCGCTCCACATCTTCGAGCCGCGCTACCGGGCGCTTGTCGGCAATGCGCTGGTGCGTGATCGGCGGATCGCGATGATCCAACCGCAGCGGCCCACCGAAGGCGCACCGCTTTACCAGGTCGGCTGCGTCGGGCGGATCGGGGAGATTCAGGCGATGGAAGATGGGCGCTACAACCTCATCCTCGAAGGCGAGCAGCGTTTCCGGCTGGTGCGCGAGCTCGATGTCACCACCGCCTTCCGCCAGGTCGAGGCCGAATTGCTCGACGAGGACGAGGACGAAACCCTCTCCCACGCCCAGCGCGGCGGGTTCGAGCGCGAGGCGCGGCGCTTTGCCGATAATCAGGGCTACAGCGTCGATTGGGATTCGGTCGAACGGCTGGATGATCGCGCGCTCATCAACGGCGTCTCGCAGATTGCGCCCTTCGATCCGGCCAGCAAGCAGGCGCTGCTGGAAGCGCAGAGCCTTGCGGCGCGCTGCGAATTGCTGGTGCAGCTGATGCAGTTCTACGGCCGCCGCGACGGCGGCGAGGAAATCGTGACGCTGCAATAGGCAGATGTCGAAGCAAGGAGGTCGCACATGCTTCGGAGAATGTTGAAGTCGGGATGGTTTTTAGCCCTGCCGGTCTTGTGCTGTTGGCAGGGGCCTGTCTTAGCGGAAGAGGGGCAGGTTCAGGCTTTTGACGAGCCGGAGGTAGTTGTCGGCGGCGGTCTTACGGATCGCGAACTATCCCAACATTATGTCGAATCGCTCGGCATGGGGCCCGCTGACCAGCAGATTGCGCGCTGGGAAATGCCGATCTGCCTCTCCGTATTGGTCAACTCCGAGCCCATCGCTGCACAGATGGAAGTTCGCTACCGGACCATCGCAGAAAAGGTCGGCGTGAAAGTCATACGTGGCAATTGCAAGCCGAATGTGATTATCATCCTGGCCGAGGATGCCACCGGCACGGTCGCTCAGTTGAACCGGGGCTCACTCATAAGCCTGGCCAGGGTTCCGCGAGACAAACGACATCTGATGACCGACGAGGGGGCGCCGATCCGGTGGTGGTACGACTTCATGGTGACCTCTCGCGATACCCACCTTCGGTTCGAAAATTTCAGCAGCAGCAACATTCAGACGAACACCCTTCGACAGCTCTCCCGCGCCACCGTCGTCATCAATGTGCCGCTCGTAACAGGGAGAGCGGTCGATTCGCTGGCGGATTACGTTGCACTCGTGACGCTCGCGGGGATGTGGCCTGGCAGGGAGCCGCGCTCGGTGGGATCGATACTGAATTTGTTCAACGAGGAGCCTTCTCCCGATCTGGCGACCACGGGCGCGTCTATCCCCAGGCTCAGCGCATTCGATCGCCGCTTCCTGTGCGAAGTGTACCGCATGCCGCTGGCCCGTGCCGGGCAATACCAGCGCCAGTATCTCATCAACATGCTGAGCGCCGACAGGCCGTCCTGCATAAGATGAAGTGGCTGCACGCAACCTCGGGCCTTGTTGCGGCCATTATGGCGTCGGACAGCGTCGGGACCAGACTCGGCAGGGGGCTACTAGCGCTGCTCGCCCTATGCGCGACACAGGTGCCAGCAGCCTCGGCGCAGGATGCCGGCGCGCCGCCCGATGACAGCGGCGAATTCGCCGAGGAGAGCGAGATTATCGTCAGCGGCACCGCTGAAGACAAGGCTCGGGCACGCAATTATGTCTCCGCCTTGCAGGCCGCCTCGTTCAATTTGCAGGCGGCGCGGTGGACCGATTCCATCTGCATCGGGGTATCGGGCACCACGCGCCCCATCGCCGAACGGCTTGCCGGGCGTATCAACAGCGCGGCAAACACCATCGGGGCGCGGCTCGACAAACCTTCGTGCAAGCCCAATCTGCTGGTGGTGTTCACCCGCGATGCGGCTGCCTACATGGCGAAACTGCGGCGCGATTCGGCCACGCGTCTTGCCGAAATCCCGGCGAGCCGCGAAGGCTTTGTCTTCGGCAAACAGGCTCCGATCCGCTGGTGGTATAACACCGGTGTGCTCGGCAGTGACGGGCGCCCGCTCAATGCCGGGGCCACCGGGATGACGGGCTGCGCCGGGCCTTGCGCGATGCCATCGCTCGGGCAGAATGTGCGCTCGCAAAGCACCTACAGCAGCAGCCGGATCCAGAACCCGACCATTCGCCAGATCAAGAGCGCTGTGGTGGTGATCGACCTTCAACTTGCAGCCGGACGCGCGATTGATTCGCTGGGTGATTATGCCGCGCTGGTCAGCCTTGCCGAAGTGTGGCCGAGCGACAGCGCGGTGCCGGGCGGGACGATCCTCGGACTGTTTCGCACACCGCCCGCGGACGGATCGGATATGCCGCTGCTTACCGCGATGGACGAACGGTTCCTGTGCCAATTGTATAGCATGCCGTTGGCCCGTTCGGGCGGTTATCACGAGGCGCTCCTGATGCGTGCGGTGAGCGCATCGGGCGAGACCTGCTTTGATCGCGCCCGCGCCGCCGCCGAACCGGCAACAGCTGCTCCAACAGCTGCAACGGGCGGCTGAGCGGCCCGAGCCCTAACCCATCGCGTCGAGCACATCTTCGAGCCGCGCCGGATCGCCCAGCGCGATCACGGTGCCATCGCTCCCGGCATCAAGCGGGTTGCCCTGCCAGTCGGCCATCATCCCGCCTGCACCTTCGACCACCGGCACAAGTGCTGCGTAATCGTAAAGCTTGAGGCCCGCCTCGATCACGATATCGACATGGCCGGATGCGACGAGGCCATAATTGTAGCAATCCCCGCCGAACACGATCTTCTTCTGCGCGACCCGCTTGGCCACCGACATGAAGGCATCGGCTTCTTCATTGGAGAAAAGATGCGGGCTGGTGGTGGCGAGCACCGCATCGCCCAGTTCCTTCAGGGGCTTGGTCTGAGCTGGCTGGCCATTGAGCAAGGTGGGCTGGCCGATGCGCCCCACCCAGCGTTCGCCGCTCACCGGCTGATCGATGATGCCGAGCACCGGCCAGCCATCCTGCAAGAGCGCGATCAGCGTGCCGAAGATCGGGCGGCCCGCGATGAAGCTGGTGGTGCCATCAATCGGATCGAGCACCCATTGCCGCCCCGCGCCTTCGTTGCGCGTGCCATATTCCTCGCCGATAATGCCGTCTGCCGGGCATTCCGCCTCGATCAGCGCACGCATCGCGGCTTCGGCAGCGCGATCAGCCTCGGTGACGAAGGAGCGGTCGGCCTTGCGGGTCGCCTCCCAGGTGCCGCGAAACAGCGGGCGGATGGCAGCGCCTGCCGCATCGGCGAGGCGCAGGGCGAGCGTCAGGTCTTTGTCGGTCATGGGGCGCCCCAATAATCGAACGCCTCGTTTTGCCTAGCCTCGATATAGCGGCGGGCCTCGCTCCCTTCCCAATCCAGCGGCAGATCATCATACAGCGCCGAGCGCGCGACGAACCAGCCCTGACCCGGCAGGCCATCCGATTGCCGCACCACCAGCACGGCCAGCCCCGGTTCGCCTGCCGCGCGGCCATCCTCGTCGATGGCGTCCAGCACCTTGCAAAATTGCCGCATCAGCGGTCGGGTAAAGCGATGGCCGAGCGCGCCCAGCACCTCGGAATAGGTCAGCGCCATGCGCTGACGGGCGGCGCTAATGAGCATTTGCCGGATTTCTCCGGGATCGAACATCAGTCGAACAGGCTCGATACCGAGCTTTCATCCGCAATCCGGCGGATCGCCTCACCGATCAGCGGCGCGATGGTGAGGATGCGAATGCGCTCCGATTGTTCGGCCGCCTCGGTCGGGCGGATCGAATCGCTGATCACCAATTCCTTGAGGCGCGAATTGTTGATCCGCGCCACCGCTCCGCCCGACAGCACGCCGTGGGTAATGTAGGCGGCAACGCTCGCCGCGCCGTTTTCAAGCAGCGCCTCGGCGGCGTTGCACAAGGTGCCGCCTGAATCGATGATATCGTCGATCAGGATGCAATGGCGGCCGGAAACATCGCCGATGATGTTCATCACTTCGGATTCGCCCGGTCGATCCCGGCGCTTGTCGACGATAGCCAGCGGTGCATTGTCGAGCCGTTTGGCGAGCGCGCGGGCGCGCACCACCCCGCCGACATCGGGCGAGACCACCATCAAATCCTCATCGCCATAACGCGCCTGAATATCGGCGGCCATCACGGGGGCGGCGTAGAGATTGTCGGTCGGGATATCGAAAAATCCCTGGATCTGGCCTGCGTGGAGGTCCACCGCCAGCACCCGGTCTGCCCCTGCCTCGGTGATGAGGTTCGCCACCAGCTTGGCGGAAATCGGCGTGCGCGGGCCGGGCTTTCTATCCTGCCGGGCATAGCCGAAATAGGGCACGACCGCAGTGATCCGCTTGGCCGAAGCGCGCCTGAGCGCATCGATGCAGATCAAGAGTTCCATCAGATTGTCGTTGGCGGGAAAGCTCGTCGGCTGGACAACGAACACATCCTCGCCGCGGACATTCTCGTGGATCTCGACGAAGACTTCCTCGTCGGCAAAGCGCCGCACGCTCGCATCGGTCAGCGGGATTTCGAGATAGGCGGCGATCGCCCGGGCAAGCGGCAAGTTTGAATTGCCGGACATGATCTTCATGGCGCTGCGAATCCCCTGAGTGTCGTCCCACCCCCCGCCTAGCGCGCCGTCATGGAATTGCAACGCGCGAGGGCGCGGTTTTGCGGGATAGGAAGGGGCGCTTTGGCGTCCGGGGCCGATGTCTGCTTTCGGGCGCTGCGGGGTGTGGCAGGAATGACCGAGGATGGGTGGAATGCTGCCATAAAGTTACATTGGGATCGTCGTGTAGTCGATTGTGGCGAACCTATCCGGCTCAAGCTTAAGCTCCGACCAATTGAAGGCATAGGCTTCCTCGTCTGACCAATCATCTGGATACTTGATTCTGAACAGGTCTCCGATGGAAGGCTCCCACGGGCCGCTCTCTAAACTGAGATAGCCAGCACGGGCATCGAAACTAACTGACTTGAACTGCGAACTTACTACAACGAGCAGAGCAGCAACGGACTCTATCAGAACGCCGAGGTTTGATGCTCGAAACTCATGTTGCCGGTTATGCTTGCTCGCGTTGTAAGCCTGATACCATTTGAGGACGCAGCTATTTGGCTGTGCAGTGCGACCACGAAATTCATGCCAAGGCTCGAAGGGCTTCCAAATCCTCGAACTACCGTTCCACATTGGGAGTTCGACTTCATAAGAGGATAGGTGGTGGGTCGTATCAATCCTTCGAAATTGCCGAATATCTAGTCGCACGCGCGGCCCTGGATTGAAGTTATGTGCATGAAAAATTGCTTTAAAGTTCGCCTCTATTTCTATGCATGTCCTCATTAGAAGTGCATGGATTCGATACGAAAAAGCGCACTCGCCTTCCGGCGATGGTTCAACAAATTCGAAAATTTCCCTTAAATCGTCGATGATCAGCGATGCTGCTCGAATATAGTGAGCGGGGTCCAACGCGTATTCAGGATCAGTGATGAACCCAACCCCGCTATATCCAGCATTTGGACCTGGCAACATTCCTCGGACGTTGCGATAGAAGGGCTTAGCGAACGCCATCGCCGTTTGATTAAGAGAAACTGATTTCGGCCGCAACGGGGTCGCTTCCCGAACGGCAGCTTTTGGTGCCAGCTTGGCCGAACCCGCCCTTATCCAGCGGCACCACTCACCCCGGCGTGAGCGGCGATCCATTCTTCGACTACCGGCGCGACCTTGGTGCGCCAGCGGCTGCCGTTGAAGATGCCGTAATGGCCTGCGCCCTCGGCCATGTAGTAGCGCTTGTGGCTATCTGCGAGGTTCGGTGTCAGCTTGAGCGCGGCGCGGGTCTGGCCGAGGCCGGAGATATCGTCACGCTCGCCTTCCACCGCGAGCAGCGCAGTGTCGGTGATCTGCGTGATGTCGACCAGCTCGCCCTTGTGGCGGAATTCGCCCTTGGGGATCGAGTGCTTCTGGAACACCTCTTCCACCGTCTGGAGATAGAATTCGGCCGTCATGTCGCACACACTGCGATATTCGTCGTAGAAATCCTTGGTCGCCTGCGCGCTGGCTTCATCACCCAAGGTGAGATGCTTGAACATCTCGTAATGGCTCATCATGTGGTTCGACAGGTTCATGCTCATGAAGGCCGAAAGCTGCATGAAGCCCGGATAAACCCGGCGGCCTGCACCCTTGTATTTCAGCGGCACGCTGGCGATCACCGACTGGCGGAACCATTCGATCGGGCGCTGCATCGCCATGTTGTTGACGACCGTGGGGCATTCGCGGGTGTCGATCGGCCCGCCCATCATGGTGAGCGTGAGCGGCGTTGCGGGCGAGTTGCGGAGGTTGAGCAGTGCGGTCGCGGCAAAGGCGGGCACGCTCGGCTGGCACACCGCCATCATGTGGATGCGCTTCCCGCCATTCGCCTCGGTGATGAACTCGGCAAACTCGATCAGATAATCAATATAGTCATCCAGATCGAACTTGCCCGCCGACAAAGGCACATCGCGGGCATCGGCCCAATCGGTGATATAGACCTCACAGCTTTCGAGCATCCGCTCAATCGTGCCGCGCAGCAGCGTTGCGTAATGGCCGCTCATGGGGGCAACGATCAGCAGCTTGGGCCGATCATGCGAAACGCCCTCGACGCGGAAGCGCAGCAGATCGCCGAACGGGCGGCCCAACACCTTGGATTGCACCACCGGGTGCGAGGCGCCTGCGATTTCGATATGGGTGATGCCAAACTCGGGCTTGCCGTAATGGGCGGTGGCGTGAGCAAAGACATCCAGCGCGCTCGCCATCATCGGACCCATCCCGAAGTAATCCAATGATTTGGCCGGGCCGCCGAGCATGTTGGCACTGATCGAAGCGAACGCGCTGGCGCTCGACATCCAGGTGCGCTGGAGTTCATAGGCGTGGTAGAGCATGTGCGGCCCCTTCATGACGAAACGAACGATTGCGCCTCTCATTGGGGCGCTTGAGGTAATCAGATGGGCCTGTTTGGCGTGTTGTGCAACGCACAAATTGCGCTCGGGGCCCAAAGGCACTTGGGGATTTGCGCTTTTTGCGCGTGAAATTCACCGGGCTAGCGCCTAGATGGGGCGCAATGAGCGGTGAAATCAGCGATCCCGGCGCACCAGGCGCGGCCCCCGAACTGGCACAGGCAGACGAAAGCGAGGGCAAATCGCCGCGCTCGCGCAGCCTTGCGCCCTTGCGCATGGTGTTCGGAACGGCGGCGCAATACCCGCGCGAAATCGGCCTTGCGCTGGTTGCGCTGGTCATCACGGCAGCCGCCACGCTGGCGATCCCGTGGCGCTTCAAGGTGATCGTCGATGAAGCTTTCGGCGGCGCGGCCAGCCCCGAGGATATCGGCCGCGCGT
>VFQU01001576.1_pt1 | contig 12908 bp, 11 predicted proteins | sample 3512311 | NCBI WGS metagenome assembly VFQU01 (sample SAMN10412377, study PRJNA504923) | tailings metagenome | isolation source: Relicate 3 Philex TSF3 active mining site | place: Philippines: Tuba, Benguet | collected 2017-08-29 | reverse complement strand
CTTCAATCGTGTTGACGGAACTGCGGCCGAAACGCACCGCCACCCGCTCGGCTTCCTTGCCGTCCACGCTCACCCGGAACAGGCCCACCGTCGCATTCGCCTGGCCCACCACCGGCCGCTCAATGAACAGCACATCCGGCAGATTCTCAATCTCAATCGTGCCGTCCACACTCAGGTCCGGCCGGGCGCCACTGGGCAATTCCTCGGTCAGGCGCACATCCACGATCACCGTGCCATTCACTGCCGCCGGATCAATGCGCGCCACCACACCCTTCACCACCCCGTTACGCGTATCCACGCTGGCCGGCATCCCCATTCGTATCTCATTCATCTGCGTCTCGGGAATCTTCAGTTCTGCCTTCAACCGCCACGGCTGGCTCACCTTGGCCAACACTGCGCCCAAGGTCACCCGCTGGCCCACCTGCACCGGCAGATCCTGCAGCACGCCGTCCACTCCAGCGCGCACCCGCAAATCCGCCACCTGCTTCTTCTTCAACTGGTAGGCCTCGCGCAGCTTCTCAATGTTCACCCGCTTGGCTTCAATCTGCGCGTGTATCATCTCATCGCTGGCCGCCAGCCGCTCACGCTCTACGTCCAACCGGTGCTGCAGTTCCTCGGCCTTGGCCTTCGACAACCGCACGTTCAGATCCGCCGTCAGCCCTTCCTTGAATAACTTCATGTCCCGGTCGTAGGTCAGCTGCGCCTGCACCTGATCGCTTTGTATCTGCGCCGTCTTCGCCTTCTGCTCCAGCTTTTCGCGGTTCAGCCGCACCTTCAAATCCAGCATCTCGGCTTCCGCGGCCTTCACCGCCCAGCCCGCATCGCTCAGGGCCGTCATCAGTTCCGCATTGGAAAGCTCGAGAATCACGGTATCTCGCTTTACCGTCGTACCCGGCAGCATCAGCCGTTTCTCCACTCGTCCCTCACTGGTCGCCGGGACAAAAAGAATCTCTTCCGGCACCAGCGTTCCCAAACCCCGCACCTGTCGCAGCATCGCCCCCCGCTTGGCCGTACCAAACCACAACGTCGCGCTCTCCACACTGGGCGCCGCGGGCTTCAACCGGCTCAGGCCAATCGTCGTTCCGCCCAGCACCGCCACCACCACCAATCCCAGCACCACCCGGCGGATCAGTTTCTTCCGGCTTGCGCCTTCACGTTGAATGTCCATGGTTCTGACACTACCAGATGCACGCCATGCGCCACAGCCTTCATGCTTTGCAAGTCTATGAATCTGCAACTTCTTACAGGCCCGCGCCAGGCTCGCCCCCAGCCTGCGGGTGTCCGCTTGTGGGACAAGCGCCCGCCAGCGGACACTTCGAGTCGATAGAATCAAACAGGCATGCGCGCTCTCACCCAGCTCTCCGAAGACGATGCCTTCTTCCGCGACACCGTCCGCCGCTTCGCGCGCGAACGGATCGCCCCACTGGTGCGCCGCATGGACGAGGAAGCAAAACTCGACCCACAGCTCCTTCAGCAACTCTTCGCCCAGGGCTTTTTGGGCATCGATGTGCCCGAGGAATATGGCGGCCAGGGCGGGTCCTTCTTTCAAAGCATTCTCCTCATCGAAGAACTCGCGGCAGTGGACCCGGCCGTCAGTGTCTGCGTCGATGTCCAGAACACGCTCATCAATAACGCGCTGCAGCGCTGGGGTAGCCCGGAGCAGAAGGCCCACTACCTGCCTCAACTCGCCACCCGCCTGCTGGGCAGCTATGCCCTCAGCGAGGCCGGCGCGGGCAGCGACGCCTTTGCCCTCACAGCCTCCGCCAGCGCCCAGAACGGCGCCTGGCTTCTCAATGGCCGTAAGCTCTGGATCACCAACGCCGCCGAAGCCGGCCTCTTTCTGGTGTTTGCCACCGTCGATGCCGCGCTGGGCTACAAGGGCATCACCTGTTTCCTCGTCGAGCGTTCCGCCGCAGGCCTCTCACTGGGCCGCAAGGAAGACAAACTCGGCATCCGTGCCTCGTCGACTTGCGAGGTCCGTCTCGACAATGTCTTTGTGCCCGCCACCGCTGTCCTGGGCCCTGTCGGGCAGGGCTACAAGGTAGCCATCGAAACTCTCAACGAGGGGCGCATTGGTATTGGTGCGCAGATGGTGGGCCTTGCCCAGGGCGCGCTCCATCACGCCATTGCCTATGCCCGCCAGCGCAAGCAGTTTGGTCAGGCGATCGCCGAGTTTCAGGGGGTACAGTTTGCCCTGGCCGAGTGCGCCGTTGAAATCGAGGCCGCCCGCCTGCTGGTCTATAACGCCGCCCGCCTGCGTGAGGCTGGCGCCGACTATGTCATGGCCGCCGCCATGGCCAAATATCAGGCTTCTCAAATCGCGGAAACTGTCGCCAGCCGCGCCATCGAGATCTTTGGCGGCTTGGGCTTCAGCAAGGATTGTCCCGTCGAAAAGCTCTACCGCGACGCCAAGATTGGCCGCATCTACGAGGGCACCAGTAACATGCAACGCATCGTCATCGCCAAACATCTGTTGAGGTAACCGGAAATGAAAGCTTTCTCACTGCTCCTGCTCGCTCTGCTGCCCCTATCGGCGGCCGTCACGCTCAAAGACCCCTCGCCCGAGGAAATCGAGCAGATCATCCGCAAGTTCGCCCAGAAGGAAAGCGATTTCTCCCGCGCCCGCCAGAACTACATTTACCGGCAGATCACCCGCATGCAGGAATTCGATTCCTCCCGCCGCCGGGTGATTGGCAAGTATGAAACCACCAGCGACTGGGGTTTCACGGACGGCAAGCGCGTCGAGCGCGTCGTTTATGCCCCGCCACAATCCCTGCAGAATCTTCTGCTCGAACCGGAAGACCTTCAGGACATGCGCGACACCCTCCCCTTCGTGCTCACCAGCGAGGAACTCGAAAAGTATCACGTCCGCTATCTCGGCCACGAAGTCGTCGACGAGGTCCCCTGTTTCGTCTTCGCCATCAAGCCCAAGCAGATTGAGCCCGGCAAGCGCTACTTCTCAGGGACCGCCTGGGTGGACGACCAGGAACTCCAGATCGTCAAAACCTATGGCCGCCCGATGGGCAAAAAGCGCAACCCCAACAGCCAGTACCCCAAGTTCGAAACCTATCGCGAACAGGTCGACGGCAAATATTGGTTCCCCACCTACACTGTTTCTACAGATACTTTAATGTTCGAAACGGGCGCCGTGCCCATAAAGCTCACGATACGATATACCGACTACAAGCGCTTCGGTGCCGAATCGGATATCAAGTTCGGCGACGTGGTGGAGGAACCTTCTCCGAAGAAACCTTCCCCCAACAAACCCTAGCGCCTTTTGGAAAGGATGCTACGCCCATGTCCATGTTGGATGAATTCAAAACATTCGCCGTCTCCGGCAATGTTCTCGACCTCGCCGTAGGTGTCGTAATCGGCGGCGCCTTCGGAAAAATCACCACCTCGCTGGTCAATGACATCATCATGCCCCCCATCGGGCTGCTGACGGCGAAGGTCGCCTTCCGCGACCTGTTTCTCAACCTGAGCGACAAGGATGTCAAGAGCCTCGACGAAGCCCAGAAAGCCGGGGCCGCGGTAGTGGCCTACGGAAACTTCATCCAGACCAGCATCGAGTTCCTGATTATCGCCTTCACCATTTTCCTTGTGGTCAAACAGATCAACCGTCTGCGCGGCAAGGAAATGGGTTCGGCCACCTAGGCGAGACTCCAATTTTTCCAGAAACCCTATCGGGCGTACCCCCTACGCCCGATATATGAATTTTGGTATTCTTTCAAAATGATGACGCGTCCGCCCATCCTGTCCGTCGTAGTCTGCCTGCTGGGTTTGCTCTTACCCTCATCGGCGGCTGCGGCTGTCAAGCCACGGCCTTCGGCAGCGAAGGCGAAGACGGCTGCTCGCGCCACGAGGTCCAAATCCACTCTTCGCGCCAAACCCGCCTCCTATCGGAAAGCAGTAGTCCGGCGCCCCTCCGCCCCCGCTGGTCCCTCGAGTGACCGTATCCGCCTCATCCAGCAGGCCCTCGCGGAACGGGGCTACTTCCAGGGTGAGCCCACGGGCGTCTGGTCCCCGGCCAGCATGGAAGCACTCAAGCGCTTCGAAGCCAGCCAGAACGTGAAGGTGGATGGCAAGATTGACTCCAAAATGCTGATTGCCCTTGGCCTGGGTCCCCGCTACGATAACGCCTTGAACGCCTCGGCGCTCAGCACAGTTGCCGCGGGTGATGCCGCCAGCAACGATTCCCCCCGCTTCTGAATCTCGTTTACCCTGTAGACAGTATGATCATCGGTGTCCCTCGCGAGGTCAAAGACCACGAAACCCGTGTTGGCCTGGTTCCGAGCGGCGTGCGCGCTCTGGTGGAAAACGGCCATCGGGTGCTGGTGGAAACCAACGCCGGCTACGGCAGTTCCATCCTCGATGAGGAATACACGGAAGCTGGCGCGGAGGTGTTGCCCCATGCGGCGGAAGTCTGGCGGCGCGCCGACCTCGTGGTGAAGGTCAAGGAACCGCAACCCCAGGAAACAGCTCATTTCCGCAATGGTCTGAACCTGTTTACTTACCTCCACCTCGCCCCGCTGCCAGAACTGACCTCGCAGCTGCTGGAGGCCCGGGTCAACGCCGTCGCCTACGAAACCATTCGCGAAAAAGATGGCAGCCTGCCCTTGCTCACGCCCATGAGTGAAGTGGCCGGACGCATGGGCGTCCAGATCGGCGCGCAGTATCTCGAGGGTCCCAATGGTGGCCGCGGCATCCTGCTCGGGGGCATCCCGGGCGTCGCTCCAGCCAACGTCGTCATCCTCGGTGGCGGCGTCGTGGGCCACAACGCCGCCCGTATCGCCGTTGGCCTCGGCGCCCACGTCACCATCATTGACCGCAATCTCAATCGCCTGCGCGAACTGGACGATATCTACAACGGCCAGGTCGTTACGCTGGCCTCCAACCACTACACCATCAAGGAAGCCTTGCGCCTGGCGGATCTGGTCATCGGCGCGGTGCTGGTGCCCGGCGCCAGCGCGCCCAAACTCGTGCGGCGCGACATGCTGCCCATGATGAAGAACGGCAGCGTCATGGTGGACGTCGCCATTGATCAGGGCGGTTGCTTTGAAACCAGCCGGCCCACCACGCATACTGATCCCATCTTCTTCGTCGAAGGCGTGCTGCACTACTGCGTCACCAACATGCCCGCCGCCGTACCCCATACTTCCACCTACGGCCTCACCAACGCCACCATTCCTTACCTGCTCGCCATCGCCAACAAGGGCTTGCCGCAAGCAGCCCTCGATTCTCCCGCCATCGCCGAAGGCATTAATACTTACCAGGGCGAAATCGTCTACCCCGCCGTGGCCGACTCGCAACAGCGGCCCTGGCGTGAGTTGCGCGCCGTTCTTTAGTTCCGGCTCAAACCACTGGAAAAATCTCCGATAAGCTCCCGGTGGGCGTGTGTAAGGATTACTGGCCACCACTGTCTACAGTGCCCTTCGGCCAAACCCGCCGCTCGTTCCTCTGCGCTGGTCTCGCGTGTGCTCTCCCGGCCCAGCCCAACAGACGCAACGAGCGGCTCGCCGCGTTCCTCCTGACCCTCCTGCGCTTCACGGAGTGGCCACCCAAGACCGCTCCCCACACGATCGGCCTTCTGCCCAATGCCGGTCTCGAATCCTGCCTGATCGTGCTTTGCGCCGGCCGGCTGATTCAGAACCGCTCCGTCCGCATTCGCTCCATCCGCTCGCCCGCGGATGCACTGGATTGCGATTTGCTCTTTCTCGGCCCGCTCGATAACCGCCACCTGGACGTGTTCATCTACCCTCTCACGGAAAAACCGGTGCTCACCGTCGGTGAATCAGCCTCTTTTCACACCCACGGCGGCGCCGTCCATATCCTTTCCGCTGACGAAACCATCCGCTTTTCCGTTCACCTCGATAACCTCGCCCGGTCTGGACTGCGCATCAGTTCGAAATTGATACGCCATGGCGCCACTGCTGGCCGGCCCCCTGTCCGGAGTCAGCTGTGAAGTTCAGCCAATATCTGGCCAGCCTCCCCCTCAATCGCAAGATTGGCCTTTCCATGCTGGCGGTCGCAGCCATTTCTCTGCTCCTGGCCAGCACCGCCTTTATCGCGATTGAACTCTATCTCAGCCGCCGCAGCGAACAGGCCGCCGTGGCCGCCCTCGCAGAACTTCTGGCCAACAACGTCAGCGCCGCCATGAGCCTTGAGGACCACCTCAGCACTCGCGAAACACTGGCCACTGTCAGCCGGGACCCGCGCATTCTCACCGCCACGGTATTCAATGATCGAGGCGAGGCAGTGGCCACCTACCAACGCCACTCGGCACAGAAACCAGACAACTCTTCCCTTCCCCTGGTACCAGTCCGGGCCACCATCGCCTACAAAGGGGAAAGCCTGGGCGCAGTTGTCCTCCAGGTACATCTCAAAACATGGCAGCAAATCGCCCGGGAACTCGCCGCCATCAACGTTCCGGTACTGAGCCTTGCCATGGTGGCCGCATGGCTCTTCGCGGTCCGCCTGCGCCACCTCATCTCGCAACCCATTCTGGACATCGCCGCCTTCGCCGGGCAAATTACCCGTACCGAAAACTTCCAGTTGTGCCTGCCCAGCCACCGCCAGGACGAACTTGGCCAGCTCACATCGGCTCTCAATTCCATGCTGGCTCATATCAGCCGGCGCGATGCCGAATTGTTGCGCCACCAATCCCAACTCCAGCAGGAAGTCGCCGACCAGACACGGCTACTCCGTGAGGCCAACGAGGAACTGACCCAAGCCAAGGAAAAAGCCGAAATTGCCGCCCGCCTGAAAAGCGAATTTCTCGCCAACATGAGCCACGAGATTCGCACCCCCATGAACGGCGTTCTCGGCATGTTGCAATTGGCACTCGAAACGAATCTTTCTCCGGAGCAACGCGAGTACCTTTCCACCGCCCGCAGTTCCGCCGACTCGCTCCTGGTGGTGATCAATGACATCCTCGACCTTTCTAAAATCGAGGCCGGCAAACTCACCGTCGAAGAGGTTCCCTTCGATCTCCGCTTGCTGGTCGGGGAAACCGTTCGCAGTATTGCTCTGTTGGCCAGCCAGAAGAACATCGAACTACTCTGCGAAATTGACCCCACGATCGGTCGCACCTACCGCGGAGACCCTTCCCGCCTTCGCCAGGTGCTGCTCAACCTCCTGAGCAACGCCATCAAATTCACACCCGAAGGCACCGTGCGGCTTTCCGTTACCCGCCATGGTCACGCCATACGGTTTGAAGTGCAGGACACCGGCATTGGCATCCCCGAAGAAAAGCAACGCGACGTCTTCCGCGCCTTTGAACAGGCCGACGGTTCACATACCCGCCGCTTTGGCGGCACTGGCCTCGGCCTGGCCATCTCCCGCCGCCTGGTCGAACTCATGGGTGGCGCCATGGCGCTTTCAAGCAAACCCGGCGCAGGCAGCCGCTTCTGGTTTGTCCTCTCACTCGAGGAAATCCCCGGCTACGACGCAGGGCCCCATCACCAGCAGTCTCAACGCGTTCTCGTTCTCAAACAGTCTCACCACACTCGCGAATTCATTGGCCGCGTGCTGCGCGCCAACCGATTGACGCCAGCGCTGGCCGGAAGTCTCGATCACGCTCGCCAGCTCATTGACGCCCAAGGCCCCTTTGACCTTCTTCTGGCGGAACCTTACTTCGGCGTCGCCGCTATTGCCGAACTTTGGCTCGCGCAACAGAAACACGGCCGCCCAGTACTGCTCGTCGATTCGCTCCGCCTGCCGGAATTCCTCGAACAAAGCCGCCAGTTTGGCATCTCTCATTACCTGCTGGAGCCCTTCCTCGAAACCGATCTTCTCCAACTGATCCGTGCCGTACAGGATCCACAACCCTCCCCCGGTCCTCCGAAAATACTTCGCTCCTGCCACATCCTGCTCGCCGAAGACAACGCGGTCAACCGCCACGTGGCACGCAGTCTCCTGCGGAAGCACGGCCATCAGGTGACAGAAGCTGCCGACGGCGCCGCCGCCGTCGACCTCTTCACCCAGCAGGACTTCGATCTCGTTCTCCTCGACATTCAGATGCCCATGCTGGATGGCTTTGCCGCGGCCGCCCAGATGCGCTCCATCGACCAGTCCCACCAACGCCACACCCCCATCCTCGCCCTCACGGCCAACGCCATGGCGGGTGACCGCGAACGCTGCCTCGCCGCCGGCATGGATGACTACATCGCCAAACCCCTGGATGCGCGGGAACTCCTCGCAAACATCGAAGCCCTTACCGCTCCACTTGCCCCCACCCCCTGATTTCTGACAGCATTAGCTCAATGACCCCCAACATGATGGGCGCCTACGGCGACTGGGCCGCCCAGTCCGTACCGGAAGTCCCCCGCCTGAGCTTTCGCCAGCCCCTCTTCACAGACGTCCACGCCTGGCGCCCCATCGCCCGCGCCCGCTATCGCGAACTGCTCGCCGGCCCTGCGCCGTCCCCCACACCCCGCCCCATCGTTCAGCACCAGCTCGAATTCGATGGCCTCGCCATTGAACACCTGCAGTGGCAACTGCCCTACGGCCCACCCACCGAAGCACTCTTCCTTAAGCCCGCTCGCGCCACCGGCAAGCTCCCCGGCATTGTCGGCCTCCATGATCACGGCGGCAACAAGTATTTTGGCTTGCGCAAGATCACGCGCATGTCCAGGGACCCGCACCCCCTCATGATCCGCCACCAGGATCACTACTATGGCGGCTATGCCTGGGCCAATGAAATCGCCCGCCGCGGCTACGGCGTCCTCGTTCACGATGCCTTTCTCTTCGGCAGCCGCCGCGTCCGCTGGGCCGATCTCCCCGCCAACATCCGCAACAATCAGGTGGAAGCCAATCCAGAATCCGAAGAGGAAATCAACCGCTACAACCAGTTCGCCGCCGCCCACGAAAACCTCATGGCCCGCAGCTTTTCCTGTTCGGCCATGTCCTGGCCCGGCGTCTTCGTCTCCGAAGACCAGCGCGCCCTCGACTATCTCGCCTCCCGTCCCGACATCGACGCCACCCGCCTCGGCTGTGCCGGCCTCTCCGGCGGTGGCCTCCGCACCGTCATGCTCACCGGCGCTGATGAACGCATCCGCTGCGCCGCCTGTGTCGGCATGATGACCACCTGGCGCGACTACCTCCTCCACAAGTGCTACACCCACACCTGGATGTGCTATCTGCCCGGTATGCCGCCTGATCTCGACTACCCCGAAATCCTCGGCCTCGCCGCCCCCAACCCCATCCTCGTGCTCAACAACCGCCAGGACACCCTCTTCACCCTTCCCGAGATGGAACGCGCCGACACCATCCTCAAGGCTGTTTATCAGAAGGCCGGCGCCCCCGATCGCTACCGCGCCTCCTTCTACGACGGCCCCCACAAATTCGACGCCGACATGCAGAAGGAAGCCTTCGCCTGGTTTGACCGCTGGCTCAAAGCCTAGTCCCATTGCTGGCAAAATAGAAGCATGGCTCTCAACCGACGGCTCTTTGTCGGCGCCACGGCCGCTACCCTCGCCGCCGCGCCCGCCAAGAAGAAATCCTCTATGAACCCCCTGCTTTCCCAATGGCAAACTCCTTTCGAGCTGCCCCCCTTTGACCAGATCAAGCCGGAACACTTCACACCGGCCTTCACCGAGGCCATCCGTCAGGCCAAGGCAGAAATTGACGCCATCACCAAGCAGGCCGCAGCGCCCACCTTTGCCAACACCATCGAGGCCCTCGAAAAGCAGGGTGAACTCCTCGATCGCGTCAATGGCGTTTTCGGCAACCTCACCTCCAGCCATACCTCCGACGCCCTGCAGGCCATAGAGCTCGACATCAACCCCAAACTCGCCGCCTACGCGAGTTCCATCATGCTCAATGAGCGCCTCTTCGCGCGCATTGACAAGGTCTACAGTCAGCGCCAGAGCCTCGGCCTCAACCCCGAACAGCTCCGCCTGGTTGAGCGCTACCACCGCCGCTTCGTGCTCTCGGGCGCCAAGCTGCCCGCCCCCCAGAAAAAGCGCCTCGCCGCCATCGACGAACAGCTCGCCACCCTCACCACCCAGTTCACCCAGAACGTCCTCAATGACACCAAGCAGTGGACCCTCAAGCTCGAAAAGCCCGAGGACCGCGCCGGCCTCCCCCCCGAAATGCAGGAAATCACTCTGCAGCGCTCCTCCATTGAGCCCTTCCTCATGCTCAGCCCCCGCCGCGACCTCCGCGAGAAAGCCTTCAAGGCCTGGGCCAAGCGTGGCGACAACGACAACGAATACGACAACAAAGCCCTCATCCGTCAGATCCTCGCCCTGCGCGTGGAAAAGGCCAAACTCCTCGGCTACGACAACTACGCCAGCTACGTTCTTGACGACGTCATGGCCAAGACTCCCGCCGCCGCCTCCGCGCTGATGGACAAGGTCTGGAAGCCCGCCGTCGCCACCGCCCAGCGCGAAGCCGCTCTACTGACCGAAGCCATGCGCAAGGACGGTATCGAAGGCCCGCTCGAACCCTGGGACTGGCGCTACTACTCCGAGAAAGTCCGCCTCGCCCAATACGACCTGAACGAGGAGGCCATCAAACCCTACTTCGTCCTCGACCGCATGATCGACGCCGCCTTCTACACCGCCACCCAGCTCTTCGGCGTCACATTCAAGCAACGCACCGATCTGCCTATCTACGAACCCGACGTCCGCGCCTGGGAAGTCAAGGACAAGTCCGGCAAAACCATCGGCATCTTCTACGGCGACTACTACGCCAAGCCCAACAAGCAGTCCGGCGCCTGGATGAACGCCTTCCGCGAACAGCAACTCTTCGGCGGCGAAGTCCTGCCCGTAGTCATCAACAACCTCAACTTCAACAAGCCCGCCGCCGGCGAGCCCTGCCTGCTCAGCTTCGACGACGTCAAGACCCTCTTCCACGAATTCGGCCACGGTCTGCACGGGCTGCTCAGCAAGGTTTACTACCCTTACTTCAGTGGCACCAGCGTCGCCCGCGACTTTGTCGAACTCCCCAGCCAGTTATTCGAATACTGGGGCGCGGAAAAGAGCATCCTCTCCCGTTTCGCCAAGCATTACAAGACCGGTGAAACCATCCCCGATGAGCTGATCGCCAAGATCGAAAAGGCCCGCAACTTCAACCAGGGCTTCGCCATGGTCGAGTTTCTGTCCAGTGGCATCATCGACATGAAGTGGCACCTGCTCACCGAGGTCAACAACCTTGACATCCGCGAACAGGAACAGGCCTGGCTCAAGGAGATCGGCATGCCGCGTGAGATCATCATGCGCCACCGCTCCACCCACTTCACGCACATCTTCTCGAACGATTACGCCGCCGGTTATTACAGCTATCTCTGGGCGCAGGTCCTCGACGCCGACGCCTTCGAGGCCTTCAAGGAAGCGGGCAACCCCTTTGACCCCGCCGTCGCCGAACGCCTCTACAAATTCATCTATTCCGCCGGCGGCTCCCGGGAGCCGATGGAACTCTACCGCGCCTTCCGCGGCCGCGAACCCGACCCGCAGGCCCTCATGCGCAAGCTCGGCTTCGCCAAATAGAATGAAATTATGGTCGACGCACATCAAGCCGTTAAACTCGCCTTCGACTACTTGAAGTCCTTTTTCGACCCGGCTTGGACAGGAAAGGCGAGGCTGGAAGAAATCGAAATGGAAGATTCCAGTTCCGCATCGGGCGGCATCTGGAAAATCACCATCAGCCTGGTGGACCCTGACGTCATGCCTTGGGACAGCCCTTCGGCCCGTATTTACAAAACAGTGGCGGTCAGTCAAACCGATGGCCAAATTCGCTCCATGAAGATCCGCGAACTCAGCGCCTTGTGAGCGAACCCCTGGCCGCCATCCTCGCGCCTCACCGCGGCAACCTCGCCTTGTTGGATGCCAACCTCTTGGTGCTCTGGGTTCTCGGCCGCTTTGGCGAGGGCAAGTTCTCACGACTCAAGCGCGTCTCCCAGTTTGACTACCGTCATTACCGGATGCTTTGCTACCTGGCCGCCGCCTTCCGCGGACTGATCTGCACCCCCTATGTGCTCTCCCAGGCCAGCGACCTGACCACGCTCAAAGGCGCGGATAGCGAAGTTGCCAGGGCCTATCTGAAAGACCTTATTCTGCCCATGCAGGACGCATACGAGCCTGCGGCTGAGTTGGTGCAACACCCGGTCTTCCGCAAGCTCGGCTTGGCTGATACCTCGGTTCTTAAAGCCGGCAACCCGCGTACCACCATCCTCACCACCGACCTCGGACTTTATCGCTATGCGCAGGCGCAAGGCGTCCCCGCCTTGAACTTCAACCATTTGCGCCCGTTGCAAAACCCTTAGCCCCCTACGGCGCCAGCAACCCCGCCACTTGCCCCCAGTCCAGCCCCTGCCACATCGCCACATGCCGGAAGCAGCCCTGCGGCGGCGCCAGCGAATTCACCGGCAAAGGGTACGGCGTCAGTTGCTCTCCCGCCACCCGGAAGCACCGCCCGAAAGTCCGCACCAGCAGAATCTGCGGCACATGCCGCGGCAGCTTCGCATCAAAGTAAGCGTAATTCTGCATCACCAGCGGCTCACAATCAGGGGCACTGCCCAGCGGCAGAATCCTTCCCCGCAGCGCATACCGCCCCTGCTCCTTCGGCGCCGGTTGAAAACAGGCTGGCGCCGCTGCCTCAGCCGCTGTCAAACTTGCCAGCCGCCGCTGCGCATCCGCCAGGGCATCGAGTGGCTGCCAGTACCAGTTCCCCGCCCCGTCGCGCTGTGGATTCGCTTCCTGCCGCGCCTTTTCCTTGTTGTAGGCCAGTTCCCGCTCCATGTTTTGCCGGCGGTCGCTGTATTTCTTCGGATTACTTGTCTGGAATGTCCCCGACTGTTTCTCGAAGTTATCCCGCATGGCCTGTTCGTAGGCCGGCGTCAGCGTCTCGGCCTCTTTCGCTTTCAGTCCGGCCAGCCGCTGTTCCGCCGTTACCTTATCCTTTTCCAG
>VFQU01001575.1_pt1 | contig 12909 bp, 11 predicted proteins | sample 3512311 | NCBI WGS metagenome assembly VFQU01 (sample SAMN10412377, study PRJNA504923) | tailings metagenome | isolation source: Relicate 3 Philex TSF3 active mining site | place: Philippines: Tuba, Benguet | collected 2017-08-29 | reverse complement strand
GTCAATCCGATCGGCATCCGCTCCTGCTACGACGAGGGCAAGCGCTGCGCCGAGACGCTGTTCTTCGACTATCACCGCCAGCACGGGCTCGACATCAAGGTCGCGCGCATCTTCAACACCTACGGTCCGCGCATGCACCCGAACGACGGCCGGGTGGTGTCCAACTTCATCGTCCAGGCGCTGAAGGGCGAGCCGATCACCATCTACGGCGAGGGCCAGCAGACCCGATCGTTCTGCTACGTCGACGACCTGGTCGAGGGTTTCCTGAGGCTGATGGACAGCGAGCCGGGCTTTCCCGGTCCGGTCAATCTCGGCAATCCCGGCGAGTTCACCATCCGCGAACTCGCGGAGCGGGTGATCGAGCTGACCGGCTCGGCGTCGAAGCTGACCTTCCTGCCGCTGCCGGCCGACGATCCCACCCAGCGGCAGCCCGACATCGCCGTCGCCCGCGACAAGCTCGGCTGGTCTCCCAGGGTCGAGCTGCGCGAGGGTCTCGAACGCACCATCGCCTACTTCGACGGCATGCTGCGGGGGCAAGCCTGATCCGGGCGGCGTCGGCACCGGGCGTCACGCGGACGGGCTGCGTCCGCAGCGATCCGTCGGTCGGCATCGCGGCATCGACGAGCACCCTGCGGCAGGTTGGTCGGGGCGCCCGCGAACACGGCTCCGGCGCCACGCAGTGGCGGTCGCCGAGCCTGGCGACAAGCCCGAACCTTGCGTCCGCGCGCCGATTCCACTAGCCTGCGTTCATGCGTTGAACGCACCGCAGGGGAATGCGTGCAGGCCTGGTTCGCCGTCGTCACCAAGCCTCGATCCGAGGCCATCGCTCACGAGAACCTGCAGCGGCAGGGCTACGAGACGCTGTTGCCGCGGTTGCGCCGCACGCGTCGCGGTCCCTCCGGCACCGCGGCGCGAGTCGAGTGCCTGTTTCCGAACTACCTGTTCCTGCGTGCCGACACGACGCGGACGTCGCTCGCGCCGGTGCGCTCCACCCGCGGCGCGCGCGGCGTCGTCAAGTTCGGCGGGGTTCCCGCCGAGGTGCCCGAATCGGTCATCGAGCACATCCGTCGACGCATCGACGACGAGGACGGATTCATCCGGCTCGAGGCGCCCTCGCTTGCGGCCGGGCAGGCCATTCGCCTGTCGCAGGGGCCGCTCTCGGGCCTCGAAGGCATCTTCCTGCAGGAAGAAGGCTCCGATCGCGTGCGTCTGCTGCTCGAGATCCTCGGCACGCGACGCGAGGTGGTGCTGCCGCGGGCCCAGCTCGCGGTGACGCTCTAGCCGCGCCTGATCGCGGTGTTCCGCATTCGGCTCGACCGGAATCCGCCGGTCGGGACGGACACGACCGATGGTTCCGGCTCGTCGGATGGCCTCCTCCGAAGGGCGGTAGCGTGTCCGCGACCGGTTCGAGGCGACGAGGCAAGTCCCCCTGGACGACGAACTGCGACTGCAGCTTCTCCGGCTGCTCAACGACAACCCGGACCTCTCGCAGCGCGAGCTGGCCCAGCGCCTCGGGTTCTCCCTGGGCAAGACCAACTACTGCCTGCGCGCGTTGATCGACAGAGGCTGGGTCAAGGTGAACAACTTCCGAACCAGCCAGAACAAGCTCGCCTACGCCTACGTCCTCACCGCGCGCGGCATGCGGGCGAAGGTCGCGGCGACCTCCGACTTCCTGCGCCGCAAGCAGGCCGAGTTCGCCGAACTCGAACGCGAGATCGCGGAGCTTCGCAGGGAGGTCGCGAGCCAGAGTTCGCGAGAGGAAGGGGCGTCCATTGCATCCTGAGACAACCTGCACCGTGACGAGCATCCTCCGCCGACAGAAGACGTGTCGGTCCCCAGGCCTGGGCCCATGACTACACCGCCTGCACATCGCATCGCAGTCATTGGTCTTGGCTACGTCGGACTGCCGCTTGCCGTCGAGTTCGGGAAGCGCTTCGACACCGTAGGCTTCGACATCTCGGCGTCGCGTGTTTCGGAGCTGCGCCGGGGGCACGACGCCACGCTCGAAGTGACCGCCGATGAGCTGGCCACGGCAGGCCGGCTCAGCTTCACGACCGACTTGGATGCGCTGCGCCCATGTGATGTGTACGTCGTCACGGTGCCGACGCCAATCGATGCGGCAAAGCGGCCCGATCTGCAGCCCCTCGAGCGCGCCAGCGAGACGGTCGGCGCCGTACTCTCTGTCGGCGACATCGTCGTCTACGAGTCCACCGTCTACCCAGGCTGCACCGAAGAGATCTGCGTGCCGATCCTCGAGCGCGTGTCCGGGCTCGCATTCAATCGCGACTTCTTCTGCGGTTACAGCCCGGAAAGGATCAATCCCGGTGATCGCGAGCACCGTCTCACCAACATCCTGAAGGTGACGTCGGGGTCTACGCCGGAAGTCGCGGATACGGTCGATCGGCTCTACCGCTCGATCATCGTCGCCGGCACCCACAAGGCGAGCAGCATCAAGGTTGCCGAGGCAGCCAAAGTCATCGAGAACACGCAACGCGACCTCAACATCGCGCTGGTCAACGACCTGGCCATCCTGTTCAATCGCCTCGGCATCGATACGCTGGAGGTTCTCGAGGCCGCCGGCACGAAGTGGAACTTCCTGCCGTTTCGTCCGGGATTGGTCGGCGGCCACTGCATCGGCGTCGACCCCTACTACCTGACCCACAAGGCGCAGCAGGTGGGCCATCATCCGCAAGTCATACTGGCCGGACGGCGCACCAATGACGCCATGGGCGGCTACGTCGCCCAGCAGGTCGTCCGACTGATGCTGCGACGTGGACTGAATCCCGTGGGTGCGCGGGTGCTGGTGCTCGGGTTGGCGTTCAAGGAGAACTGTCCGGATCTGCGCAATACCCGGGTCGTGGACATCGTCGACACCCTCCGCGACTGCAGGGCCGAAGTCGATGTTTTCGACCCGTGGGTCGACGCCGACGAGGCCCGGAGAGAGTACGGCCTCCGCCTGATCATGCAGCCCGAGGCGGACAGCTACGACGCGATCGTGCTTGCCGTCGGGCATGCGCAGTTCGCCAACCTCGGCGCAGAAGGCGTGCGCGCGTTCGGCCGTCAAGGCTGCATCATCTACGACGTGAAGGGCTTGCTGCCGCGCAGTGCCGTGGATGGACGCCTGTGAGCGCGGTGGACGCACGCCGCCGCGCGCGCCGGAAGGGGCTCGGGCTTGCTTCCACGACAAACTGGCTTTGTCATCGTTCCAGCCGGCGGGGAAGAGCCGCAACGGAAGCGGCGCAGTTGCAGGGCCTGCTCGCGCTCCCGGGATCTCCATCCGCGAACGGGCCCAGGGGCTACCCGACGTCGAGTTCCCAGCGGGATCTCCTCGAACCGGTGAACGGCGGGCGCGCCGGACTCCGGACGACCGCCACGCCGGGGTCCCGGAACCGGGTGACGCGGTGAAGGTCCTGGTCACCGGCAGCGCCGGCTTCATCGGCTCGCACGTCGCGATGCGGTTGCTGGATCGTGGCGACGAGGTGGTCGGCGTCGACAACCTCAGCGACTACTACGACGTGTCGCTCAAGCGCGCCCGGCTCGCGCAGTTCGGTTCGCGTCCGCGCTGCATCCACGTCACCGCCGATCTCGCCGATCGCGGCGCCATGGAGTCGATCTTCGCGGAGCACCGGCCGCAGCGGGTGGTGCACCTCGCGGCGCAGGCCGGCGTGCGGTACGCCGCGGAGAACCCGCACGTCTACGTCAGCAGCAACGTCACCGGCTTCCTGCATGTCCTCGAAGGCTGCCGCCATCACGGCGTCGAGCACCTGGTCTTCGCCAGCACCAGTTCGGTCTACGGCGCCAACGGCGCGATGCCGTTCTCGGAGCACCAGCCCGCCGAGCATCCGCTGACCCTGTACGCCGCGACCAAGAAGGCCAACGAGTCGATGGCGCATGCCTACGCCAACCTGTTCGGCCTCGCCTGCACCGGCCTGCGCTTCTTCACCGTGTACGGCCCCTGGGGCAGGCCCGACATGGCGCTGTTCCTGTTCACCCGCGCGATGCTCGCCGGCCAGCCGATCCGCCTGTTCAACCACGGCAGGCACCGGCGCAGCTTCACCTACATCGACGACATCGTCGACGGCGTGGTCGGCGTGCTGGACCGCCCGCCCACCGGTCGTGCCGACTGGAATCCGCTGGCGCCGGACCCGGCCACCAGCCGCGCGCCCTACCGGCTGTACAACATCGGCAGCGGCGAGAGCGTCGAGCTGACCCGCTACGTCGAGGTGCTGGAGCGCTGCCTCGGCCTGAAGGCGCAGGTCGACAGCCTGCCGCTGCAGCCGGGCGACGTGCCGGACAGTCACGCCGACTGCAGCGATCTCGAGGAGGCGCTCGGCGCGCGCCCGCGCACGCCGATCGAGGTTGGTGTCCCGCGCTTCATCGAGTGGTACCGGCACTACCATGGCTGACCGGGTGAGCGCGACGCCCGCCGCTGCCACCGGGTGCGCCGGACGCGGCGCCCGCCGTGTCGCCTGCGGGTCGTCGCTGACTTCGCCGACCACGAAGGGGGCCGTGCCTTGGCCGTGATCCTCGTCACCGGCGGCGCCGGCTACGTCGGCAGCCACGCCTGCAAGGCACTCGCCGCCGCCGGGCATACCCCGGTGAGCTACGACAACCTTTGCCAGGGGCACCGCTGGGCGGTCCGCTGGGGGCCGCTGGAGGAGGGCGACATCGCCGATCGCGGGCGGCTCGACGCCGTACTGGCGCGCTGGAAGCCGCAGGCCGTCATGCATTTCGCCGCCCACGCCTTCGTCGGCGAGTCGGTGGTCGATCCGGGCAAGTACTACCGCAACAACGTGGCGGGCACGCTCACCCTGCTCGAAGCGCTGCGCGACCACGGCATCGCCGAGTTCGTCTTCTCCAGCACCTGTGCGACCTACGGCGTGCCCGAGCACACGCCGATCCGCGAAGACCATCGACAGCAGCCGATCAACCCCTACGGCGCCTCCAAGCTGATGATCGAGCGCATGCTCGCCGATTTCGAGGCCGCGCACGGCCTGCGCTCGATCACGCTGCGCTACTTCAATGCAGCCGGCGCCGATCCGGCCGGCGACATCGGCGAAGCGCACAGCCCCGAGACCCATCTCATTCCGCTGGTGCTCGAAGCCGCCGCCGGCCTGCGTCCGTCGGTCACCATCCACGGCAGCGACTACGCCACGCCGGACGGCACCTGCGTCCGCGACTATGTGCACGTCACCGACATCGCCGCCGCGCACGTGCTCGCCTTCGGCGCGCTGCAGGCCGGCGCGCGCAGCGCCGCCTACAACCTCGGCAACGGACACGGCTTCTCGGTCCGCGAGGTCATCGACGCCGCGCGCCACGTCACCGGCCGCCGTATCCCGGTGGTGGCGGGGCCGCGCCGGCCAGGCGACCCGGATGTGCTGGTCGGCGACGCCTCGCGGATCCGGACCGAACTCGGCTGGTCGCCGCGGCACGCCGAGCTGTCGGACATCCTCGTCACCGCCTGGCTGTGGCAGCAGCAATGCGCGGACCTCACGTTCAACCTGGAGGGCGGCCAGTGAGCGGAGATGCTTCGCGGCAGACCGGCCCGGCCAGCGCCGAAGAAGCCCTTCACGAAGAGTTCTTCGGCCACGCGCATCTGACCGAGATCGACGCGAAAGGCCGCTCGCTGCGCGCCGAGCTGCGCGAGCTGTGGGCCTACCGCGACCTGCTGATGCTGCTGATCCGGCGCGACGTGAGCGTCCGCTACAAGCAGAGCGTGGTGGGCATCGGCTGGGCGGTGGTGCAGCCGCTGATGCTGATGCTGATCTTCACCGTCGTCTTCGGCCGCTTCGCCAAGCTGCCGTCCGAGGGCTACCCCTATGCGCTGTTCACCATGTGCGCGCTGGTGCCCTGGACCTTCTTCGCCCGTGCCATGGCCGGCGCCAGCGGCAGCATGGTCGCCTCGGCCAACATGGTGAAGAAGGTCTACTTCCCGCGGTTGGTCCTGCCGATCGCCAAGACCGTGTCGGGCATCGTCGACTTCGGCGTCGCCTTCGGACTGCTGGTCGTACTGCTCGTGTTCTACGGCGTCGCGCCCAGCATGGGCCTGCTGCTGCTGCCGGCCTTCATCCTGATGGCGCTGGCCACGGCGCTCGGCATCGGACTCTGGCTGACCGCGCTAGACGTCAAGTACCGCGACATCGGCCTGCTGGTGCCGTTCCTGACCCAGATCTGGATGTACGTCTCGCCGATCGCCTACTCCAGCGAGATCGTCCCCGAGCGCTGGATCTGGCTGTACAACCTCAACCCGCTGGCCGGCGTGGTCGAGGGCTTCCGCTGGGCGCTGCTCGGCAAGGCCGCCCCGGCGCTGGGACCGCTGGCGCTGTCCTGCGCCGTGGTGATCGTCCTGCTGGTCAGCGGTCTGTGGTACTTCCGGCGCACCGAGCGCAGCTTCGCGGACATCCTCTGATGACGATCGCGGTGAAAGTCGAGGGCTTGAGCAAGCGTTTCGTGCTCGGCCAGACCTTCGAGCGCACCCTCTCCAGCCGCATCGGCGACCTGGTCCGCGGCCGCGGCCTGCTGTCCCGCCCGGCGCCGAAGGAGGAGTTCTGGGCGCTGCGCGACGTCAGCTTCGAGATCGGCGAAGGCGAGGCGGTCGGCATCATCGGCGGCAACGGCGCCGGCAAGTCGACCCTGCTGAAGGTCCTGTCGCGGATCACGCCACCGACGTCCGGGCGCGCCCTCGTCCGCGGCCGACTGTCGAGCCTGCTGGAGGTCGGCACCGGCTTCCACCCCGAGCTGACCGGTCGCGAGAACGTCTTCCTCAACGGCGCCATCCTCGGCATGCGCCGCGCGGAGGTCCTGCGCAAGTTCGACGAGATCGTCGCCTTCGCCGGTGTCGAGCAGTTCATCGACACCCCGGTCAAGCGCTATTCCTCCGGCATGTACGTGCGCCTCGCGTTCGCGGTCGCCGCGCACCTCGAACCCGACGTGCTGATCATCGACGAGGTGCTCGCCGTCGGCGATGCGGAATTCCAAAGGCGCTGCCTGGGCAAGATGAGCGAGGTCGCACAGGCCGGACGCACGGTGCTGTTCGTGAGCCACAACATGGCGGCGGTGCAGAAGTTGTGTCCCCGGGCGATCCGGCTCAGGGGTGGGCGAATGGTCGACTCGGGTCACAGTGGTGAAATCGTGCAGCGTTATCTGAGCGAGCTCTCGGGATTGCACGCCGTAGGGCAGAGCAGCGCGGCCGTGCTGTACGAGGAAGTCCTCGCGGAGACACAGTCAGCCTGCTGCGTCCAGCGTGTCGAAATGCGCGATTCCGCGGGAAGACTGAAGCCGGCGCTGGCGACATGGGATTGTGTTCGCTTCGCCATCCGTTTCCGCGTGGCCGATCGCTACCGCTCTTTCTCAGTCGTGCTTCAGGTGTCCACGGCTGACGGCGTTTCGCTGATTCTGACGTCAACCGCCCCGGACCGTGGACAGGCCATGAGCGTCGAGGCGGGTACGCACGAGATCGAATGTCGATTCGACAAGTTTCCTCTGGCTGCAGGCGATTACGTATTGAGCGTCGGGCTGGCCATCCCTGGCGTCGAGTACATTTGGCGTGGAGAGGGCCTGACTCAGCTCCAAGTTCAGCCGAGCGACGTCTATCGGTCCGGTCGCCCGCCCGATTCCTCCCGCTACCTCGTGGCCTCTGCGCACGAATGGCTCCCGGGCACGCCCGCCGGCGGAGCGGTCTTGCTCCCGAATGCGAGCTCATTGAATGCAGCGTTGTAGGAGCTGCGGTGCCGGACGCGTCAGGGACCTGGGTGCGTGCCCGCCCTTCCCGAATCCGGAGGATGCCCAGTTGCCTTCGGGTCATCTGCTGCACTGCCCGGTCTGTCTGTTGGCATTTCGGGAGCCTGCACCCACGCCAGCAGAACTGCTAGCGATGTACCGCGCGGGCGATGTTCGCCCTGTTTCCAGCGACTACGAGGAGAAGGCAGGATGGCGCGCGGCGCGAGCAGTGCTCACTGCACGCCTTGCTGAAAGGGTCGACGTGAGCATCCTCGACGTCGGGTGCCATTCCGGCGACTTTCTCTCCGGGCTGCCTGATGGATGGCGGCGATTCGGGATCGAAGCAGAAGGGCTGCCTGCCGCAATCGCGCGCGCCGACCACGACGTCGAACTGATCGCCGAACGCATCGAAGCAGTTCCAGAAGCGTGGCACGGCATGTTCGATGCGGTGACGATGTTCGATGTCCTCGAACACCTGCTCGATCCCCGAGAGGGCCTCAGAAGCGCAGCACGCCTGTTGAAGCCTGGCGGGCTGCTCGTCTTCAGTACCGCCGACCATGACGCCTGGACTTGGCGCTGGCTCGGCAACGGTCACTGGTACCTGCAGACTCCGCAGCATCTTTCGGTCATCTCCCGACGCTACCTGCGGAGGCTCGCCGCCTCGAATCAGTGGACGATCCATGCCCTGAGAGCCATCCCCGCCCGCCATGCTCCTGTTCGAGAAAGGGTCTGGCAGACGGCGAAACTGCTGTACTGGGGGGCGAGAAACAGACGTGGGGTGTGGCGATTGTTCCGACGTTTCATGCAGTCGCTGCCAGGCTGCGAGATGCTGCGGCACATGAACTCCGTGCCCTGGTGTGTCTCCTTGCGCGACCACTTCATCGCGACGGTGGAAACGCGAGTCTGCGAGCCAGATCCGCTCACAAGGGACGATCGAAAGTCGCCATGATCATCGTCCTGGACGGGGGCGCTCAATGCGCAGAGGGCGCTGCCCGGGCCTTGGATTGCGAGCCAGGACTGGATAAGGGACTTGCCTGGCCCCAAGCCGTGGTGGCTTCGAGTTCAGGAACGAACCCTCCCGGAATTGCTTCGGTCGATTATGCATCGAGTGGATCAAGACTCATGAGATACCGCGCACCATCCAGTGATGCCATCACGTTCTCCCTGCATGTTTCGAAAACCGCAGGAAGCTCACTCTGGAGCGCGCTAAAGCGATGGTGCCCAGAGTCCGAGCAAGTCGAGGTCCACCAGGGGACAGGCAGAGGGGACGCGGCATCGATGGCGTCAGGACGAGAGCGGACTGTCCGGCTGGTTCACGGGCACTTCGGCTAAGGGCTTCATGAGCAGTTCGGACGAAGCTACCAATACCTGTGCTTCGTCCGCGGTCCGGTCGATCGGCTGGTTTCGATGTTCGACTTCATCCGTCGCGACAAGAAGCATCATCTGAACCGGTTGGTCATTGAGTCGGGCATGACGCTTCGAGAGTTCGCGCAATCCGACATCAGTCCTGAATTCGACAACTGCCAGACGCGGATGATCAGCGGGCGTGCGGAAGTTCAGTTCGTCACGGGTACGGAGGCCTGTGGCCCGGTCGATCTGGATCGCGCCCAGGCGAATTTGGGGCGGGATTCCAGGCTCGTCTGCGTCACGGAAGGGTCCGGCAAGGGACTGCTGGCGCTGTACCACCTGTTCGGGCGGACGTCGTCACCGAAGCCACGTCTGAAAGTGACGGGAGGAAGACCGGACACCCGCGCGCTCGATCCGTTCTCCAGGTCGCTGCTGGGGGAGCGCAGCAGGATCGACCCGGACCTCCATGAGTACGGGCGCAAGCGCTTCGACAGGCATGGATCGTCGATTTCGATGACCCGACGAATGGAATGGAGACTTTCGGCGATGGTGAGAGGTTGAAGCGCCCTGCGTCCTACCCCCGAGTCGCCGCATCGCCGCGCGTCTCGCGTCGGCGGCCTGACCCGAGCCTGCTCGCCGACCTCGCAGAATCACCATGCCCATGATCCGCAGCAGGCTGCAAGCTCTCGCCAAACGGGTTTTCGGCAAGGTCGGAATCGAGATTGCGCTGCGGCGGAACCTCGAACTGGCGAGGCGCCGCGAGAAGGCGGGACGCGAGCCCGCCAAGTGGAATCATCTGGCCGGAAGGTTCGACACCATCCTCGACGTCGGCGCGAACGAGGGCCAGTTCGCGAGGATTGCCCGACAACAGTGTCCGGCCGCACGCCTCATCTGCTTCGAGCCTATTCCGGAATGCGCGGACAACCTCCGATCGCTCGCGCAGTCGCTGGGAAACATGGAAGTCGAGTGCGTCGCCCTCGGGGATCGACCGGGCGAGGCCGAGTTTCACGTCAACGAGTTCTCGCCCAGTTCTTCGCTGTTGCCGCTCGGATCCGCTCACAGACGCTCGTTTCCGAAGGCGACATCCACGCGCACCCACAAAGTGAGGGTCGCCACGCTGGACGACTATGCGGGTCGCCTGGTCGGGGCGGGCAGGGTACTCGCCAAGATCGACGTGCAGGGCGGGGAGTACCTGGTGCTGTCTGGCGCGCGGCGCGCGGTCGAGCACGTGGACGAGATCGTCGTCGAGATGTCGCTGGTTCCACTCTACGATGGACAGCGACTCTTCGACGATGTCCACGCCCTGCTGTCCGATCTCGGTTTCGACTTCCGCGGCATCATCGACCAGCTCAGGTGTCCAACCACGGGGGAGCCGCTGCAGATCGACGGAATCTACCGGAAGCGCAGCGCGGATCCCGATCCTTCGCCAGTCACGTGACTCGCGACGATCCGGCCACCGCGAAGCCGAAGACCATGACGACGGGCCGTCCTGTGCTTCTGGTCACCAGCCATCCCCCCGGCGGTGTCGGCGTCGGCGAGCTCTACATGGCCAGCCTGGCGAGCCGCCTTCGTGGGGCGATCGCGACCGCCGCCCTGCGCGATCGTCATCACGCCGATGCGGAGGCGGGGGCCGATTCCGGCCCACTGCTCCTCAATTCGGTGCGCCGGTTCGAGCCCGCGTGGCGTCCGGTCGGAGGATGGTTGGGTGAGGCGGCGGCGCGTCTCGCCGTCGAGCTGCGCCTGCGTCCTCACGCCCGTGCTTGCCTGGATGAACTCGCTCGGTTCGGCGAGAGGATCGGTGCAGATCGCGTGATCGTGGCACTGGACTGCCCGACCGCGATGCTCGTTGCCGAACCGCTGGCACGCACACTGGGTCTGCCCTTGCACACCCTCGTGTGGGACATGCCGGAGTACCTGCTGCGAAAGGTCGGCCATGGCCTGACGAGCGCGCGTCCCTGCCTGCGGGCCTTCGATGCGGCGCTGGGGGCTTCGGCCTGCATCGCGGTGATGAGCGAGGCGATGCGCGCGGAGTTCGAAAGACGCTTCCGGCGGCCGACGGTGATCCTGCGTCAGCCGATCGATCCGGAATGGGAGGCCGGCGAGGCCTTCGCGATCCGCGATCGGCGCGAGGAGATCGTCATCGGATTCGCCGGAAGCGTGACCGCTCGCGACGAGGTCGAGTGTCTGCTGCGGGCGCTCGACTCGGTGGGCTGGCGTCTCGATGGGCGAAGGGTGACGGTCCGGGTTTTCGGGCTTCGCTTCGTGTGCCAGGCCAAGACCGCGAGATTCATCGAGTATCGCGGCTACGTCGAGTCCACCGCGGAGGTCGTGCGGGGCTTGGCTGACTGCGACGTGCTGTTCCTGCCGCAACCCTTCGGCGCCTCCCATCGACTCTTCACCGAGTTCTCGTTTCCCACCAAGTTGACGACGTATCTGGCTGCACGCCGACCGATCCTGCTGTGTGCGCCCGAATACGCGAGCCTGGTCCGGCATTGGCGCGATGCGGGCATCGACGGAGTCGCCACGCAGCGCACGGAGGCAGACTTCCTGCGTTGCCTGTCGAACCTGATCGACGACGGTGAGCGATCCGTTGCAGTTCTGCACGGGATGGCAGAACGGGATTTCGGAGCGCCGCTGTTTCGGTCCCGAGTCGAGGCATGGCTCGATCCAGGGGTGACAGCTGAGGGCATGCTGAAGCCCGTACTCGGTGACGCGTCAGTACGTGGGAGTGGACCGACTTGCGTGTGATCCAGGTGCACTCACAGGACCGTGGAGGAGGTGCCGAGGCGGTGGCTGTCCTGCATCATCGCGAGTTGCTCGATCGTGGGCATGGCGCAGAACTATGGGTCGCGACCAAGCGCTCGCAGGACGAAGGCGTCGTCGAGATTCCGTATGTGCGTGGCCCCCTCGGCATGCGAAGGGTTGCGAGGACCATTGAGCGATTGACGGGCATCCAGTACCTGTACTCACCCTCGTATCGCAGGTTCCTCCGAAGCGTCTCCGAGAGGGCCGACCTCCTGCACCTGCATTCGCTACACGGCGCCTCCGGCTACGCCGACCTCGCGAACGTTCGATGGGTGTCCAGTGTCCTTCCCACGATTGCCACGGTTCATGACCTCTGGCTGCTGACCGGTCATTGTGCACACCCCCTCGAGTGCGGCCGTTGGCTCACCGGATGCGGTCGCTGCCCAGACCTGCATCGCTATCCAGCGCTGCCGCGCGACGGGACGCGCCTGAACTGGTGGCGCAAACGAATGGCGTTTCGCCGGGCGCCGATTCACCTGTCGGTGCCGTCACGGTGGGTGCAGAAGATGGCAGCGCAGAGCCCGATCCTTGGACACCTACCCAGCCGGGTCATCCCGAACCCGGTCGACATCCGGAACTTCCATCCCGAGTCGCGGGCGTCGGCACGTGAGCGACTGGGACTGCCCGCAGACCGCCCGATCGTCCTGCTGGTGGCGCAGCACCTGCAGCGTCTCTACAAGGGCGCGTCGATGGGGCTGGATGCGATCGTCGCCGCCCAGGTGCCGGACGTTTTCCTTGTCGCAATCGGTCTGGACGCCGATTCCGTGCTGCGGCGGGCTGGCATCGACGGTCGTGCGGTGGGCTTCCAGTCCGAGCAGTCCGCGCTCGTGGATTTCTACCGCGCGGCCGACGTTTTCGTCATGCCCTCGCGCGCCGAGACCTTCGGCATGGTGGCGGCGGAGGCGATGGCCTGCGGCACGCCGGTGGTGGCATTCGCGGCGGGTGGCCTGGTCGACGTGATCGGCGACGACGAGGGCGGCATCCTGGTTGCCGAGTCGGACGTGGCGTCGATGGCGCAGGCCATCCGCACGCTGTTCG
>VFQU01001574.1_pt1 | contig 12917 bp, 15 predicted proteins | sample 3512311 | NCBI WGS metagenome assembly VFQU01 (sample SAMN10412377, study PRJNA504923) | tailings metagenome | isolation source: Relicate 3 Philex TSF3 active mining site | place: Philippines: Tuba, Benguet | collected 2017-08-29 | reverse complement strand
TTCATCCCCTTACAAGTATTAGATACGAGCGGCGACTTGAATAAATTCAAATTCGAAGGGTATCCTACCATGTTCATCATGGATTCCAAAGGAAAGTTCATTCTGTCCGATTTTGCAGGAAGCGACGAAAAAAGTTTTCTTGCTGCAATCAAAAAATACGAATCTTCCGCAACTACGGATAATAATTCCCCTTTGCCGTCCACAATCAACATAGAAGCGTCTTCTTTTAGTTATGTGATTAAACAAAAAGTAAGCTTCCAAAGAAACGCAGACGGATCCTGGACACAATCATCTGGAAGCGAGGCGAGCAAACTTACAGAGATTCGAAGAGATGAAAACTTCATCATAGTTAGAAACGATAAAGATTCTCAAACCTATGCACTTCCCGCCAAAGGAAAAAAAGCATACATTTTAAAAAACAGTCAATGGGAACTTTTAGATACGGAATAATTTAAATTCAGATGAACAAAAGAGACGGGATATATAAAAATCCCGTCTCTAAAACAAACCCCAATAGAACAATTTCAAGAAAACACTTGTTAATATTCATGACAAGATCAATCCTTATCGTAAGGTCGAAAGTGAAATATCCAATTCTAATCATTCTGCTTATTCTTTTTACATTTTGCAAAGAACAAGCCTCGAATAAAAAAACTGAAAACAATACTGAATATCTTTTAGTTTCAGCGAAACCTTATATCAACATTAGAAAACAACCTAACCAAAATTCCGAAAAAATAGGGAAAATTGAATATGGTAAGATCGTCTCCGTTATCGAAAAATCTACTATTTCAGAAACAATTGATTCTAAAACCGGATTCTGGGTTAAAGTCAATCATAACGGTACTACCGGATGGGTTTTCGATGCATTTCTGGCAAAATCAATCAACTACTTTGATCTCTTCAAAGCCATTGTCAAAACTGTACCTTCTCCAAACAAAGATTATACTCTTGTAATAAAATCAAAAGAAGAAGGAAATGAAAAATGCGACGAAAATTTTAATGTACATTCTTGCATTTTTGCAGTCTTTAAAGGAGCAAAACAAGTCTCGGAACCAATCGATGAAATTTATCCAAATGTTTGGGAAACAAATACCTCAATTTTAGCTTCATCCAACTACAACGATGGCGATTATCAAGAAATTGAATTTTTTAGATTAAGAGCTGAAAATAATTTTAAAAAAGAAAGTCTACTTGCATATACGACTTTTTTACACAGTAACGAACCTACTCATATCGCCCCTCAGCACTATATCGATGGTTTTGATAAACTTGAAATCGTTTGTAAAGATGAAGATTGTATCTATTTTCTGACCCCTATTGATTCCAAAATGATATTGATTGAAAAGATTGTTTCTGATAAAAGAATAAAAATACATGAAATTGAAGACAAAATAAATTATAATTTAATCGCAGACCCGGATCGAATTTTATTTAAAGATAGTTCGAAGCTCTATACGATACGTTTTCATGACAATGCTCCCATAGAATTACTTAAATAAAACAAAAGACATTCTGTTAGATCGGATACGAAGTTTCTCCCAAACTTCCAACTCATCCGAACTGCTTCCGATTTTTCGAATCCTTTTGAAATCAGAAGGCATCCTTCCTCCGAATCCGTAATAAGTAATGATTTTAGTTCCCGGCTTCAATTCCTTGAATTTTTCCTTCAATCGAATCAGATTCTGAACGTACAACATAGAAGACTTCGGCAAACTCTCATCAATCGAATGTCTACCGGTCATTTGCTCATACAAAGGATTAAAACAATATACATGAGAATATAAGGAAATATCAAAATTTAAAAAATCTCTTTGTAAAAATTTCAAGTGACCGATATCTAATTTCTTTTTCCAAAAATCCGCAAATTGAAACAGCTCTTTTCGAATTTCCACTCCCGTCACAGGGAATGAATTCCACAAAGACAATAGGATGGCGAGTTTACCCGGACCCGATCCTAGATCGACAAAGGAAGTTACCTTTTCCGTTTTTAGATACTCTGAAATAGATTTAATGACGGACACGGAAGTCCATTGGTAAGGAGAAAGAAGGCGAAGAGGTTCCGGTAGAATGAGATCGAAATCATCATCGGTAATGTTTTTAACATTGGTTATTTTCTCTTTCCAAAGAGAAACATCGTCTTTCATTCGATCCGGTCCAACCTTAAAGAAATGTCATGAAGCGATTCCCGAATCCATCACATCAAGATCCTCCTGCACCGCTCCAAAGAGTTTCCAACACTTGTTTCAGTAATTTTTCCCTTTTCTCAGTTAGGTGCTGATACACTAACTTAGGATGGTGGAATCCAACCGTTGATTCGAAAAAAACTTTTTCCAAAGAAGAAGCAGATTCTCCTTGGATCGATTTCTCATCCAAAGCTTTCCGCAGAATCCCTTCCAATTGTCTGTGCATTTCGTTCACATGTTTGATTACGAAAGTTTTTTTTGCTTCTGCGGCGTTATCGAACGCTTTGTATAATTCCGGATCTGTTTGCACTTTTTCCTTTTTCAATTGATGAAAAAGAAGAAACCATTCCCAAAGAAGATCTTTCGCACTCTTCTTCTTTTCAGTGACCTTTAAAAGCGCCTCATCCATTCGAAGCAGCCAACGTTCCGAAACAGAATCGAGAAGTGCCGACTTATCCGGAAAATGTTTGTACAAGGCGACATGGCTCACATCCAAATCCTTAGCGATGTCCACCAATCTGAATTTATCAAAACCGTGCCGACGAATTCTTTCTTCGGCGGCATCGGTCGCTTTTTCCCGAATCTCTTCCGGACTGAGTCCCGTTCTAGGCATACTTCAATGAACTACATGAGCCATTCCCTGTGAAGGATATCTTTCTCCCGAAATCGCATTTTCGTGAAAAATAGAAGCAAGCTCTGCCAACTCTTCCGCACTCAAACGAATCTCCGCAGCCTTTAGATTCTCCGCTAATCGAGATCTTTTGGAAGTGCCGATCAAAGTCAAAATATCATCTCCCTGACCTGCGACCCAAGCAAGAGCAATCTGAGAAGGAGTTGCCCCTTTTCGATCCGCAAATCGTTTCAATACGGAAACAACTTCGTTATTCTTTGTTAGATTGTCGGAAGAGAAACGAGGAGAAAAGGAACGAAAATCTCCTGCCGCCAAACTTCCATTTATTGTTCCTGACAAAAGACCTCTCGACAAAGCCCCGTAAGCCACAAGTGCGATTCCCAGTTCTCTCAAAGTAGGAAGAATTTTTGTTTCCGCAATTCTTGTAGCTAGGGAATATTCGATCTCTAAAGCGGAAACAGGATGCACTTTATGAGCCCTTCGAATCAAATCGGAAGAAGTTTCGGAAAGCCCCAAATAACGCACTTTACCTTCTTGGATCAGTTCGGAAATAGCACCCACAGTCTCTTCAATAGGAACATTCGGATCTGGACGAGAAGGTTGGTATAAATCAATGTAATCGGTACCTAATCGTTGTAAGGAGTAAGCTACGAAATTTTTAACAGCCTCAGGCCTAAGATCATAACCTAAAAACTCTCCCTTATGTGTACGAATCGCACCAAACTTAACACTTATAAAAAACCGATCTCTTTTTCCTTTGATCGCTTCCCTCAAAAGAAGTTCATTGTGTCCCATCCCGTAAAAATCACCCGTATTAAAAAAATTGATCCCTGCCTCCAAAGCGGCATGGATTGTGGCCACGCTTTCGACATCATCTCTCGTTTCTTTATTTCCGTAAAAATCCGACATTCCCATGCAGCCTAATCCGAACTGAGAAACCGAAGGACCACCTTTACCTAAATTAATTTGATTCAACTGATTCATACTTCACCCCAAAAGTTACATATTATTTATTTTGTAATTTGTAACTATTTAGACAAATCTTTTTTCCAAATGGTGGGCACCTCGGATTTTTTTTTAGGTAAAAATCCCCCGAAAACACGACCAGGTGCTACGCCCCTTGGCGCGGAGATTAAAATATATTTTGAGATTGTATAAGAGATACCGATTCTTTTAAGGAAGGTAATAGAGGATTAAATCATGGATGCGGGTCTCTCCCAAAGAAAGCCAATAAGCATCCATGATATTCAAATAGTATATTAAAAAGAAAACAAATTCAGAATCTATTTTCCCACCAGCGATTTCCTCTTTCAGGATCGTCAGCATTGCATACGAAAGGTCTTTCGGCAATTGAGTGGTTCCAGAAAGAAATGAAGGTTCTGCAAATGTGTACCAATGTATAAATACCAATCGTTTCAATGCTTCCGTTCTATACTTTTCTACAGACAATAACTCAAAATATTCAATAAAAACAGATTCTGATTCTTTAAAAATTTCTTTCTCACTCAGTATTTGATTTTTTCTTCAATCGTGCCTTGAAGGTTTTTTATAAATTCAAGAATTCGTATTTCTTTAGAAACAATCTCTTCTATTTTTTTCATCACTCAATGATTCTGTAATATCTTTTATTTAAAATAATTAAGTCCGGTCTTAAATACTAATTTTTCATCGGACACTTGTTTGTAGGTTCCTTTCATCAATGTTTCCGGCATAGGCCCTAAAATTAGTTTTTTCTCAAATTGAACATCAACATAGAAATCATTTTCTGAATAATCAAATTCATCTAAATAGAGTATTCTAAATCTGCTTTTGTTTATTTGTTCCACATCATAGATGATTCCGAAAGTCTCTATGTATTTTCTTCCATACTGGAATTGATTTGAGTTTTCATTGAGTTTGAAGTAAACTCGTTCTTTCCATTCTTCTCCCGCATCCCCATTTAAAAATCGTTTTGTAGAAAAACAAACAAATGCATTCACATGATTATATTTCTCTTTGACTGGACAAATTTTTCGAAAGTTTTCCTGAAAAGAATGCACTTGCGTTGGATTGAAAATTTCTCCTGGAACCGTATCCGCTAATCTTACAAATCCAATAAAATCATCTTTTTTGATTTTGATCCAAGTCCCCGTATAATTTATATAATATGCTTTGAGAAAAATAAGTTTATCTAGATAGTTCAAATGAGTGAGGATCTGATCGCAAGGAAATGTTCGTGTTGGTCTTTTGCATAAAGGAATTCTCTTTTTGTGATTTACTAAAAAATATTTATGAAACTTTAACTCTGATTGGTTCGACAACAAGGGAAAGATTTGAGTGGAAGTCGGTAAATATCCAATTTTTCCTTCAAAAAGAATTTTCTTCCACTTTGCGTTCCTTTCCCCTTGTTCCAAAAGAACAAGTTCCCCTTCTTCAAGAGTAAAGATTCTCTCATGTTTGTCCTGGTCATAAACAAAAACATCTTCACCTAATATATATTTATTGAATTCTTTTCTGTCGTGATGCAAAGAACACTCTGAAAAATTCAAAAATAGAAAGAGGAAAACAAAAGAAGACAAATAAAGATCATGCAGATTTTCTCTCTGTCTCATAAATCAATTGTACCACTCCTGATTTGAAAACATTGGTTTGGATCAATTTGAGTTCCAATCGGTTCTTTAGATCTTCGAACAAAGGTTTTCCGCTCCCTAAAGCGATCGGGTGTACTGAAATTCTATAGGTGTCGACCAGACCCAAACGGATAAAGGTTTTGATTAGGCTGGCTCCACCATAGAGCCAAATATCTTTTCCCTCTTGTTTTTTAATTTCTGTTATGTGGTTTTGTATATCAGAAGTTATGAAGGTAGCATTTTCGTCCTTCCTGTCCTGACCGGAAAAAACATACTTTTTCTTGGAATGGACTCCTTTCCATAACGACTGCTCTGCCTGGCTGGCGTTCGCATCCGGTTGAAAATTTCCCCATGCATCATAACTGACTCTTCCGTAGAATATCGTGTCAATGGTAGATAAAAAACCGTCAAAGTTCATATCGTCGTCCATGATGCACCAATCAATTTCTCCTTTCGGGCCTTCAATGAATCCGTCTAAGGTTGCTGCTAGATCTAAGATGATTTTTTTCATTTTACTGTTCTAACAAATCCCAGTCGCATGTCAAGACTCGTGGATGTTATTGGAACGAAAAATTTGCTAGAGACATTTTACTTTTCCGTATGTTTGCCTCTCGAAACAACGATCTTAAATCACAAAGCAATTATATTACTCATATAAATACTAATTAAAAATTTTATAATATGGAAAAATTCAATTCTATAGTTGTTTCTTGCCTCTTTAGCCTTATCCCCTTTTTTACTACATGCAAAAGAATGAACCATCACCTAAGATCGTAGATGTCCTCACACTCCTTGGTTTGGAATCAATCAGACAAACAAACACTTGCACCATTATTGCCCTGGATGGAAGTTCCACCAATTTTCGAGTGATCTACCTTACAAACGAAGAAAAACAAGTTCCACAACTCAATGGAAACGGTTCCATTTTCTTAAGAGCCAAATTAAATGTTGGGGAATCGTTAGAAGTTCGTTCCACTTCCACGAACCTAGATTCGATCAAACTTGGGTATTTCGTTGGAGAGACTTGTTTATTTGATTCTAGAGAATCCGCTAACAAATCTTTATCAAACGTTCGTCCGGTAGGAACAACAGATTTCACCACAACGACGAATACTGCGAATTTTCAGGCGTTTAGAACCTCTACAACTGGATACTATAATATTAAGTTAGAAATTGGTGCAGATCCATCTCAAATCTTTAACGACATTAAGGTAAATTATAAATAAGCTTTCTATTTACTTTAGAGCAATCTTGTTTCTTTGTGACAAGATTATTAGTCCAGTCATTTTCTTGTTATCACATAAAACCTTGCGATAAGTCAAAAATTACGGAAGTTATTTGAGCGAAAACTTTGTATCTTCCTTTCTGTTTTGAAAATAAAAAGGTAAGTACAACAAAGTGAATACGAAGACACCCAAAACCTGTAATACCAAAAGATAATAAGGCCATGGACCGAAGTGATCCATCAAAGAAGCGGCATTCGGTTTGTTCATGGTATATCCGTAGTTCCCACCTAATATAGAATTGACTAGGAATGCGATGATGAAATAAATTTGTGCACAGATGACTGCTCTGACAACGGCCCATTTTCTAGGATAAAGCTGCAATCCGAATACGATGTACAATGATCCTAAAACCAATCCTGAATGAGCGATGAAGAAGATGAAAAAATAAATATGAGGATAGGAGACTTGTAAATCGGGAGTGATGACTCCGTTGATGGAACCGGCCATTACCCAAAAATAGGAAAGTTCTGCAAACAGCCTGTTCCCGGTAAAAAGTGCCAAAGCAGTAACAATCATAGACCAATTGCAGAATTCCATAGGTAGATCGTATCTGATTTCCCAGTAACCTGAATCTATCCTGTAAATTACGTAAGCGATATAATTCAAAAGCAAAGCGGCCCCGATCCAATATCCTATCTTTTTCTGAATCGGCTTTCCTTTGTTTTTTCTTCCTATGTAAATAAACAGCAGTATAGAAGAGAATGTTAAGATGAGAATCCCTATATGCATAGGGGACCAATGTTGGAACCTTTGGCTCACGATTTAATTCTCCTATTTATTTTTTTTGAGATTCACTTCGTCCAGGTAAGTTTCAATCGCCTGAATGGTAGTCATCCAATTTCTTTCAAATTTGACGGAGGAAAGTTTACCGGTCCGAGCAAGTAGAGAAAGGTAATCTAAAGAATAGTCACAGTATTTCGTAGCTTCTTTTAAAGTAATGTAGCCTTGTTTGTTTTGCGATGAATCTGGTTTGAGTGCATTCAAATAAATGATTAAAGATCTTTCAATGGACTTACCTACAAAGTCAAGAAAACCGGAAGTTTTTCCGTGATCCGCTTCCCTGAGAACTCTATAATATTTTTTTCTATCAAGATGAAGAATGACTGCTGGCGGGTATCCTTCTTGCATTAAAATTAAATTCATAAATAAACGAGCAGTTCTGCCATTTCCATCAATAAATGGATGAATAAAAACAAGCTTATAATGAAACCAAGCAGCAAGTTCCGTAATAGATAATTTTTTATAATTATGAAAATACAATTGAATTAATTCTTCAATTAAGTTATAAACTTTAGCAGAACTCGGAGGGATATGTGAAGCTCCCGTGATACGAACATTAGTTCTTCTAAAAACGCCAGCTTCCTCATCATCGATGTTCTTTAAAATGATACCATGAATTTCACGAATTAAGTTTAAAGAAAGGGAAGTCTTTTTTTTGATCACTTTTTCGATAGAATCGATTCCTTCTTTGTGATTGATGACTTCGAAATGTTCTCTAAGGCTCTTATTTCCAATAGTGATCCCTTGTCTTAAAACTAGATCTGTTTCCTGTAAACTAAGAGTATTTCCTTCAATGGCATTTGAATTGTAGGTCCATTCTAAATAAAATTGTTCCCTAAGTTTATCTACAATTGCCTTAGGAAGTGGTCTCAATCGATCGAGTTCCCTTTTTTTACCCTCAATACTTTTCAGTAGTTTGACATTCATATCGGATACCTGTATATTGACCCGATCCGATATAACTGTCAAATCATTAACTCAAGAGTATTTTGAATTAAACTCAATGCAATGAATCAGATTCTCAATCCTCCGTATTGAATTCGCAAAAGGGATTGAAATGAAATCTTTGGTTCATCTTTTCTGTTTTTATATTTAAGCTACGGATTTAGTTTTCTTTTGTTTATGCTCTTTCTTTTTGATTTCTCTGTAAGATTTGATTTCTTTAATTTTTGCCTTCAACTTATGTTCTTCCAACCTAATGTCAAAATCGTTTTGAAGCCCGATCCAAAACAGAGGATTTAACTCAAAGAATTTTCCCAATTTAATAGAAATCGCAGCAGTAATGCTTCTTTTCCCATTAATGATTTCAGATATATTTGATTCAGGAATTCCAGTTTCTTTTGCTAGGCGATATGCGGAAATTTCTAAAGGAGTGAGAAATTCTTCTGCAAGAATCTCACCGGGATGAACATTGATAAAAACATCTTTCTTCATAAACTTACTCCTTATTTAATGATAATCGATAATCTCGACATCTAAAGCGTTTCCCTCTAAAAATCGAAAACAAATTCGCCACTGGTCATTGATCGCAATAGAATATTGACCTTTTCTATCACCTGCAAGAGAATGAAGTTTATTTGATGGAGACACTTTTAATTCTTTCAGATCTTTAACACCCATTCGCAAAAGGGATTGCAGCGAAAATCCTGCGGGAGCAAAGCTCCCGCAGATTGGAGCGGAAAGCCCGGCTCTATGAACCGTTAGGTGAATAGAGTTTGCCCGAATTTTAAAATAGGAACAAAGTATTTTTGGAAAGAGAAGAAAAGCCCGCCCGTCGCAACAGAATTGTTACGCGGACAGTGCTTAGGAGGGAAATCTTATTTAGAGATAACTTGGAAAGTCACTCGGCGGTTGATTCCATCGTTCTCTGCAAAACCGGAAATCGGTGCAGAAGAACCTGCTGCTTTTGTGCTGATTCTGGAAGCAGGAATACCTTGTTTTACCAACGCATCTTTCACTGCATCGGCACGGATTTGTGAGTAATATCCGTTTCCTTTTTTACCGCCTTCCGCTTCTTCCGGTCCGGATGCATCCGCGTGACCGATGATTTGGAGAAGGTAATCTTCAGGAAGTTTTCCTAGAGCTTCTTTGATATAAGCAATGTTATCTTTTGCCCAAGTTCCGAAGTCTTCTTTCAGAACGTCCGCTTGTTTGTAGCTGAACCCTCTTCTTCTCACTCCGTCCGGATAACGATAATCTTTTAATGCCGTGTTGATTTCATCCAAAAGAACCAAATTCATGTCGCGAGAAGAGACAGTGTTTGTAGAATTGGATGCAGTGGATGTATTTTCTGGCTGCGCTTCTTGCTTAGGTTCTGCAGAAGAACAATTGGAATAAGCGAGTGAAATACCAGCGATGAGGATAAGAGTAAAAATTCCTTTTTTCATCAGTTGACCTACCTTTCAGAGTCCATAGTTTAGTTCTTTTCATTAGATAACAACCGAAAATGCAAATATTTGTAACCGTTTCAGAAGAATACGACCAGTCCCGCATCGATGTCTTTCTCAAAGAGAATGCAGGAGAAGATTTATCACGTTCTACCGTCCAAAAATGGATCGACTCCGGGTTTGTCAGCAACGCCTCTACAGAGGAAATTATTGGAAAAAATGGACATAGAGTTTCCAAAGATGAAAGATACTCCATACAAATCGTTTCGAAAGCCGCTTCTCGTTTAGAACCAATTCCTATGGATATCCCTATTCTTTACGAAGAAGAGGAATTTATGATCATCCATAAAAAACCCGGGATCGCCTGCCACAGCGGTCCGGGGGACGACCAACCTTCTCTGGTCAACGGACTGCTCCATCAATTCAAATCACTTTCTTCCGTAGGAGGAGAAAGAAGACCCGGCATCGTACACAGGTTAGATAAACCCACGGAAGGAGTTTTGGTCATCGCAAAATCAGACAGGGCGCATGCTTCCTTGTCCAAACTTTTCCAAGACAGATTAGTGGACAAAACTTACTATGCTTGGGTTCTGCAAGCTCCCGTAGAAGCGGAAGGAAAAATCCGTCTTCCTATTGGACGCCATCCCGTAGATCGAATCAAAATGTGTGTCCGTGAAGACGGAAGAGATGCGATCACGAATTATAAAACGGAAAAAATCATCCAAACCCAAACAGGAAGAAAATATTCCTTTCTGACGGTAGGGATCGAAACAGGACGGACTCATCAAATCAGAGTCCACTTACAAAAATTAGGTTGTCCTGTCGTAGGAGACAGCCTATACTCTCGTTCGGCGAAAGATTATGCGCAATTCGGTCTGCTTTTATTCGCAGGAAGAATCGTATTCCCTCATCCTTTTGTTCCCGGAAAACAAATCGATGTCTCTTTGGATCTTCCGGAACGTTTTAGAATTTTTGAAAAGAAGTGTGTGAGTTATTATGAGTGGGATGAGATTCTTATTCCGCCTACTGATTCATTTTCTAATTTTTTATCTACTCTATCCCTCCTGGGAAAAGATAGAATCGTATCATTTCGGAGTCGTTACCAACAGCGACGCTTTGTATCCCTATCTGTTTGCGAAAGAATTTTGGACCTCTCCCGAAATTCTTTCCGGATGGACCTTTCCTCCTTCCAATTGTTTTTTTCCGGATGTTCTTTTTTTCATCGCAGGTTATTACTTTACTTCGGATGTTTTGGTTTTACATGCCTCTTTCGCTTTTTTCGTTTTTGTCACTACTTCTTATTTTCTAAATATTTTCGGGCTCAGTAAATTTCTTTCCTTAACGGGATCGATCGCCTTTTTGAAATTAGGTGAAATGTTCCCCGATTCCTGGGGGCAGTTTTATCTTCCCACATTCCATGCTACTGAATTCTTTCTTGTCTTTTGTTTTTTGGTTCTTCTGAAAAAGGACAAAATGAACCGATTTTGGTTCGTAGCTCTTTTCGGTTCCCTTCTGGGGCTTTCTCTTTTTTCAGAACTTTGGTTTTTGGTTCATTCCGGTTTGATCCTTCTTGCATTCTTTCTGTTTTCGGGAAAACACACCTTCGCTAAAATCGCAGCATCGCTCCTCTTCGGATTTTTAATTTACAAACTCATCTTTGTTTCCTTTCAAAAATACGGATTTTTAGTATATCTTCCTCGGCAATTTCCCGCAAAAGATTTGATTTTGAAAGGAATCAACGAACTTCGATTAGATCCTTTTTCTAAAATTAATCTTCTCTTCTCACAAAAAACGGATCTGCCTCTTTACAAATATTTTTTTCCGGCATATCTGATTTTATCTTTTCTATTTCTGGTTTCGTTGTTCAGGAATCTGCATCTCTCCCGAAAGGAAGAAAAAAAATCCAATCGCCTGGAACTTTTGTATTTCTGCATCGTTCCTTTGTTGAGTTTAGTTTTTCTAATCCTTGTTAGTATCGAATTCAATGCGAGATACATATATGCGCTTCCACTTGCTTGTTTCGTTTTGTTCTTTTCCCTTTTAAAACGGCTCAAACCCGTCTATTGGGCTTTCTCTTGGATTCTATTGATAGGAATTCTGCTCCCTTCCCATCGTTACTTTCCGGATCCGGTAACGCAAAACTTCATTCAAACGGGAAAAGAAATGAGAAAAGAAAGATTAGAATGCATCTCGCTTGCCTGGGAAAAATGGGGAAAACTTCCGGGTGCTTCCTACTACTGGCCTGTCAAATTCAGTTATGCGTTTTCGAAAGAACCGATCCGACTCGTTCCCTTTACTCCGGACGGAATTTATTATCCTTGGGTGCACAATCGAAACTGGGAGAAAGATTTAACTTCCTTGGAACCGAAATTTTTTTCCTGGGCGGTGGCAGACAAAAAAGATAAAGTTTGGAACTTAAAAATCAAAGATACCCTTCCCTGTTCTCATTGGGATGCAGTTGGGTTTTTCCGCTCTTCCGATTTTTGAGTGGATTTTGTAATCCGATTTCCGATATTTGCGGTCAAAGGATACCACCATGGTTGCACTCATCACCGATCCCTCCGTTTGGGCCGCTCTTTTCACTTTGACCGGTTTGGAAATTGTTCTGGGAATCGATAATATCATCTTCATTTCCATCCTATCTTCCCGACTTCCCAAAACCAAACAAAAGAATGCGAGACAAATCGGACTCATACTAGCAATGGTTACCCGAATCCTGCTTTTGTTTTCCCTTTCTTTGATTATGAAACTGACTTTTCCTTTGTTTTCCGTTCTAGGTCATGAAGTCAGCGGAAGAGATTTAATACTTATATTAGGCGGTCTTTTCCTCATCGCAAAATCCACTACTGAGATTCATCATAAACTGGAAGGAGAATCGGACACACTGGAAAACCCAGGTAAAAAAGTTTCCTTCACAAAAGTCATCATTCAGATTATGATTTTGGACATAGTGTTCTCTTTGGATTCCGTCATCACTGCGGTAGGAATGACGGACCAATTGGGAATCATGATCGCTGCGGTCGTGATCTCTGTCGGTT
>VFQU01001571.1_pt1 | contig 12939 bp, 9 predicted proteins | sample 3512311 | NCBI WGS metagenome assembly VFQU01 (sample SAMN10412377, study PRJNA504923) | tailings metagenome | isolation source: Relicate 3 Philex TSF3 active mining site | place: Philippines: Tuba, Benguet | collected 2017-08-29 | reverse complement strand
AAGCTGGCCGCGAGTTGGCTGCTTTTCAGCCTTCAGAGGCAGTGCTGAATCGGGCCCGCGCCATTTTTCCACCCGCGCCCGTCTGGAACTGGTGGGAAGTGCCCGCGCGCCTGGCTTCTTTGCTGGATCCCGGCACGCTGGAACCTGCCTATGGCTTTCGCAGCCAGACGGCCCAGGCGACGCACGTGTTGGAGGCTGGCGACAGACTGGTGCGGCTCAAAATGGAAACCAGCAATATTGGCGAGATAGTACTGCTCGGTACAATTTCTTCCTTGCCGGCTGAAACACCCGGACCCGAATCTGTTTCTGTCCTTTTAGTGAGCGGCAAAAAGATTTTAGCCCAGACCCGCACGACGCGCTTTGGAGAATTCCTTCTTGAATTCTCCCCCGCCGTTAACTTGCGGCTGATCCTGGTGGAAGCAGAGGCCGCGACCCGGGTGGATGTCGAACTGGACCCGATCCTCTTGCCCCCCGGCCAAATTTAGAAGGAAATGCCATGAAGCACACTCGATTTACCTGGATGATTCTGTTCCTGATCACGTTCCTGGTTCCGGCCTGGGCCAGCGATGATGTGGAGTTGATTCTGCGGGTGAAGCCAGCAGACCTGCGAGCGGTGCTGCGGACTTACAATCTTGAACTGGAAGAAACATTATCTGGCCAGAATGTTTACCTCGTGGAGTGGGAAGAAGACGACGATGATGACGATGATGACGATGAGGAGGAAGGTCTCTCCCGACTGCTGGCGCGGATGCGGCGGGATGCACGGGTCATCCATGTAGAAGTCAATCAGAACCTGCAGATCCCTGTAGCGGAACCCGGCACCCCGTTGCCACTGGATCCGGCAGCCGTGCAACAGGCGCTGGCAGACCGGCAAGCAGTGAACTTCTTCGGCACATCCGCTCTGCGTGGCTTTGCGGAGCAGCCAGCCGTGCACCGGATTGATCTCGATGATGTGCGACAGCTCACCACAGGTGCGGGGATTGTGGCCGTCATTGACACCGGCGTTGACCCGCAGCACCCGCTCTTGCGGGACCGCTTGCTGCCGGGCTATGACTTCACGCGCGATCAGCCGGGCGCCAATGAGCTGTATGATCTCGATCCGAACAGCCAGGGCGTGATCACGCAGGAGGCGGCGGTGTTTCTGGAAGGCTTGCGTGGGGCTAACCTGAATTCTTTCAGCATTCCGATTCTCACGCAGGAGGCGGCCGTATTCCTCGAGGGTTCTCGTCCCCCTTCGGCTTTCGGACACGGCACGATGGTGGCGGGACTCATCCGGTTGACCGCCCCCGGTGCTTACATTTTGCCCTTGAAGGCATTTGACGGGAAGGGCAACGCGACGCTGTTCAATCTGATCCGGGCCATTTACTATGCCGCTGATCAGCGGGCGCGCGTGGTGAATATGAGCTTTACAATTGCCATCCCTTCAGCCGAGTTTCAACGGGCCATCGAGACCGTGGCGGGAAGAGGAGTGATTCTGGTGGCGGCGGCTGGTAACTCCGGGCTGAATGCCATGGTGTATCCGGCGGCTTATCCGATGGTGATTGGCGTTGGCGCTTCCGACGCGGCGGACAACCGGAGTCTGTTCTCCAACTATGGACCAGATTTGCTGAGCCTGGTGGCGCCGGGCGAAGGGTTGATCACCGCCTACCCGGGGGGTTATGCCGCGGCGTGGGGGACCTCCTTCAGCGCGCCGATGGTGTCGGGAACTGTGGCATTGCTGGAACAGGTACGCCCTGGTGGGACGCTGCCGCAACTTCTGGACGCCCTGAGTCAGGCGAAAACTGTCGCTCAGCCAGGCTCGGGTGCGGGTCGGTTGGATGTGGAAGCGGCCCTGGAACGGCGCCTGTTGCAGTAACCCTCAACCCACGGTGAGGCGAACGGGAGCGCTGGCGGCGGCGCCGATGGTGATGATGAGGTCATAGGTGCCGGGCGGAAGATCGGGAATGGTCAGATTCGCCTGTGCGAGCCCGATGAAGCCCGGCGTGAGGCCGAGGAAGAGAACTGGCGCCGGGATGCCGTTGAGTGTGGCAGAGACGGCGGCAGTGGGCCGGGACAGCGGGTTGGCGGGAGCAAGCTGGTTGGTGGGAACAGGGTTATCGAGCTGCCCAGTGCCGCTCAAGTAGACCACGACGGCCTGGCCACTTCGCACAGGTGTGGTGGGGGAATTGAGACGGCCGTCGGGGTTCACCGCAATCGCGTGCGATTGACCGTACTGAAAGATGCCGGGAGCGGTGGGAGAGAAGGTAACGGCGAGCGGGGCTGAGACACCGGCGGGAGTGAACACGCGCAGGTAGGCGGGCTGGCCCGTGCGCACTTCATAGGGCGCCTGCCCATTGAGCTGGTTGGTGCTGGAATAGACGAGTGGCACCGGCTGGCCATCGAGACAGACGGCAGTATTGCCAAGGGCGGTGGGAAGGGGAGTGGATAGGGCAAAGCTTTCGGCGGAAGCGAGGCGGTCGCCAAAGATGCTGAAGAGGGCGCCGGGGCTGATCTGATTCGTGAAGCTGGCGCCGTTGAGGGCTGCCAGAGGGTTGGCGGCTGGCGCGGCCGTATTGCTGGGCAGGAGCAGGATTTGCTGGGCGCGAGCGCCATCGGCAAACAGAAGGGTATTGCCGCGAACCAGCAGGGAGCTCACCACGCTCAGCGGGGCGTACTCGGCGACGGCACAGCGTGAGGCATCGCCTGGAACTTCAGTGCCCATGACGGCCTCGATGCGCCCATCGGGACGGATGCGGCGAATCAACAGGTGGTTGTTATCGGCGACGAAAAGGTCACCGCCCGGAGAGGTGGCCAGGAAAGAAGGATTACGGAAGCGGGCGAGGAAGGCCGTACCTCCATTGCCGGAGTCGCCGGAAACGGTGGCGGAGCCGGCGAACTGGAGAACTCGATTGTTTTCGAGAGCGAAGACGGCGTGGCGGCTGCTGAGGGTGAAGAAGATGCGGCCATCCGGGTGGATAGCGAGGCCGCGGGGGGTGCTGAAGGAGAAAGAAGAGGCCACAGTGCCGCTGTCGATGGAGAAGCCGCCGCCAGCAAGCAGTTGCAGTTGGTTGTTGGCGATGCGCCAGAGGCGGTTAGAAACGGCGAAGACGAGGTTGCCGCTGGGGTCAAAGGCGAGAAACTGCGGAGAGGAGAGATTGACGGACGTGGGGTTGAGACCGCTGGCGGGAGTTTCTTCACCTCCCCCAGCGACGGTGGTGAGAATGCCATCGCGCGAGATGCGGCGGATGAGGCCATTGAAGCGTTCCGCGAAGAAAAGCTCACCCTGCGGAGAATAAGCCGGACTGGAAATGCCAGAGAGGTTGACCTGCAGGGCGGGCGCGCCATTAGTGCTGGCCCCGGTGAGGGGGCCGCCGCCCGCAATCAGGCGCGGAGGGCCCTGGGCGGGGAGTTCGAAGATGCGGGAACTAGAAGCGTAGACAAGGTTGCCGTTGGGGCTGGTGGCCATACTGGTGAAGGAAGCGGGGCCTTCGAGCGGACCGGCGTAAAAGTAGCTGTTGCGAACTTCGCCCGCTACGCTGAGTTGGACCGGGATTTCCAGTGGCGAGTTCGGGGCGCCGGTTACGGCGATGCCGATTGTGCCCGTGTACTCGCCCGGAGTCAGGGTACGCGCCGAGAGAATGGGAGCGTAGGTAGAGCCGGTAACGACTGCGCCCGTCACCCAGGGCACGGAGGTAGAGGCGGGAGAGATTGAGAACTCGGGGAAGAGATAGTTGGTGTCTTCCGCGCCGCGAATCCGCAGTGGTGGGCGGGCGGAAGTGGATTCGCGCGTCAGCAGTCGGCCGCCCGCGGCTGGGATGTTGGCGGCCGCCCAAGGGGTGTAAACGCCGCGGCGAGCGAAGGCGCCGCCACCGTTATCGGAACGGAAGAACCCCTGCGTGGTTCCGGTGAGCAGGACGTTGGGGGCATTGGGGAGGCTGAAGATCATTGGGCCGGAAGTAGGCGTGAGTGGGTTGTCATTGAACCGGATTCGAAAATCCGACCAGGTTTCACCGCTGTCACTGGAGCGTCGCATGGAGAGATTGCCGCAACAGTCCCCAGCCCAGACTTCCGCGGGGTTGTAACGGTTGAACCGAACCCCAATCGTGCTGCCCGGGAACAGCCGGGTCCACATGGCGCCGCCATTGGTGCTGCGGTAGAGCCCCACATTGGAGCCGGGGCCGCCGACCGTGGCGATGACGATGTTGGGGTTGGTGGGCTGGATGGCAAGCGTATTCACCCCGTCGAGTGAACTTCCCGTGGTGTAGATCTGGCTGAAGGTGGCGAAGCTTTGGCCTTCATTAGTGGAGCGGAAAAGGGTGTTTCCGGAACCGTAGAGCATGATGTTGGGCGAAGAAGGCGAGATAAAGATGCGGCGGGGTGCAGAGCCGAGGCGGGACCAAGAAGCGCCGTTATTAGTGGATTTGTAGAGCTCCCAGGAGTTGTTGGGGCCGCCGGAGATCTGCACGTAAAGGCTGGAACCGAAAGCGTCGATGTGTTCGCAGTTGCGTCCCGGCGAGGCAGGAAGGCCCGCGGTGAGGGCGGTGAAGTTAACGCCTGAGTCTACGGTGCGCCAGAGAAAGGCATTCCCGGTGTAGTTGCCGCAAGCGAAGAAGGTGGAGGGCGCCTGGGGCGAAAAGGCCAGCGCGTTGAGGGCGGGAGGTTGAGCATTGCGGGCCAGGATTGGGATTTGCGTCCAGTTCAGACCGGCGTCAGTGGAGCGTAGGAGCCCCAGGGTGGGGATGGCATAAAGAGTAGAGGGGGTGTTCGGCGCGATATCGAGAAACCGGAGTGGCGCTTCGAGATTCACTTGTGCGAATGCTGAGGGGATCCAGCAGCAGAAGATTGTCAGAATCCGGTTGCGTAACATCACATCAGTTTAGGACAGTTGCCAAGGCAACAGAATTATCCGGTCCGTTTGACCTTGATGATGGAGTGCACTTCGCGATCGCGCCCAACGATTTTCCAGCGGTAGAGGCCGATGCGCTTGAGGGTGAACGGGCGCGTGCGGGGGCCGCCATTCACCTCGTGCCTGGTGGCAGATTCGCTGATCAGGACTTCCGCCTGATCCTGCGTGGCGCCGCCGACGCTGGAGATGACCATGATGTGGCCAATATTGAAGCGGCGAGTGGAAAGTTCTTTTTCCATGTCCTTCTTCGACTTCTTGGACCAGTCCACTGCGACTTCCCCTTTTTTCGGGTCGGCGGTGCGATTGAGCAGCACAATATCGTCGGCCCTGAGATCGACACCGCTGTCGCGGATCTCCTGACGGTTGTAAAAGAAGTCCTCTTCCGGGGAAGAATCGCCCAGTTTGAAATCGTAGGCCTTGTATTTCTCGGACATGTAATTGCCAACGAAGCCATTGCAATCCGAGCCAAGAAACATATCCACCAGATCGGCCAGCGAAGGAACGGGCATGCCTGGTTCCTGTTCGCGCCAGGCCCGCCAATAACTCATGGCGTGAATCACCTGCTGCAGTACGCCTGGTGCGGCCTTGCCGTAGAAGGCCTTCTTCATCATGGCGTTGTCGACGTAGGGGCAGGAACTGATGCTGTTTTCGATGATGACGCCGGTGCCAGATGGGTAGACCGGGGTATCAGACATTTTTGCGTGCTTCTCGATGAAGTCCCAAATGCCCTTGCGAAACTTCCAGCGCTGATCATGCGAATAGCCAGCGCGATTGGTGTGCCGTTTGTTGAGGTACTCATCGACGGGGGTCTTCAACATTCCGACGGCGGACACCTTGCCGTTCTGAACCTTGTACTGCGGCACCTGGATGGCGTGGTATTGCCTTACGAATTGATCAGCAGTCATCTCAAACAGTACCGCGGCAAGTGTATGCGAAATGGGTCACAAATGCCAGGGACTATAGCGGGCGGACGCTGCCGGCGAGGACGGTATGCAGCTTGCCGTTGGGGAGTTGGAGCAGGAGAAAGCCGGAGCGGTCCAGGCCGGCGGTGATGCCTTCAAGGGGCGTGCCTTCGCCATCGACGCGGACGCGGCGGCCGGCAACATAGCTGGAGGTTTGGGTAAAGAGGCGGAGGATGGAGTCAGCGTCCAGGGTGACAGCGTTGGCGATGGCTGGCCGGAGGGAGGCAAGGACTTCCTCGGGGGAGAAACTTTTGCCGGTGGCGAGGCGGAGGCTGGTGGCGGGGGTGCGGAGGTCTGGGGGGAACTGAGTCTGGTTGAGGTTGATGCCGATGCCGGCCAGGACAGCGCCATGTTCGAGACGAGCGAGAATGCCGCAGAGTTTCTGGCCTTGCCAGAGCACGTCGTTGGGCCAGCGCAGGTCGAGACCGGCGGGGAGCCAGGGGGTGAGTGCTTCGACGACGGCGAGGCCGAGGGCGAGAGTGACCACCGGGGGCTGAGCTTGACGGAGGATGAAAGTGCAGTAGAGGCCATCGCCGGGTGTGCTGAGCCAGTGGCGGCCCTGGCGGCCCTGGCCATCGGTCTGTTCGCGCGCTGCGATGACGGTGCCGTCGGGAGCGCCGAGGGCGGCCAGACGGGAGGCCTCGGTCATGGTGGAGGACAGGGAGTCGTACCAGCGTACGTCACTCATAGGAGTTCGAGACGGAAGTTGAGGTCCTTGGAAATGGCCGAATGAGTGATGGCGCCCGAGGAGACGTAGTCAGCACCAGCTTCAGCGTAAGCTGCGACGGTGGCCAGCGTGACGCCGCCGGAGATCTCAACGGAGGCGCGGCCGTTGATGTAGGTGATCCATTCGCGGGCTTCGGCGGGGGTGAGGTTATCGAGCAGCAGGCGGGTTGCGCCGTGTGCGAGGGCTTCGTCGAGTTCAGCCCGCGTGCGGACTTCAATCTCGACGGGAAGGCCGTGGGGCAGGGCAGCCTGCAGCGCTGCGGCCACACTGCCCGCGGCCGAGATGTGGTTGTTCTTGATGAGAACGGCGTCAAAGAGCCCCATGCGATGGTTGGTGACGCCACCGGCGGCAGCCGCGAGTTTTTCGAGGCGCCGCAAGCCGGGTGTGGTTTTGCGCGTGTCGAGGACCTTGCAGGAAGTATGAGCGACGGCCTTGGCGAATTGGGCGCCAAGCGACGCTACGCCGCTCAAGCGCTGCATGAAGTTCAGAGCCGTGCGTTCGCACTCGAGCAGGGTAGCAGCTGAGCCGGTGACCTCGGCAATCAACTGTCCGTCGCTGCAGGTGGCGCCGGAGGCGGCGTGAAGCTGGAGAGACTCCACCCCGCCGCGACATTCGTAAATGAGGGGCAGCAGTTCAATGCCGGCGAGCACCATGGCGTCGCGGGCGTAGAAGCGGCCGTGGGCCCGGCGGCCTTCTGGAACTGTCAGCCTGGTGGTGATGTCCCCTGAGCCAATGTCTTCGGCCAGGGCGCGTTCGACAGCGTCGTAGATTTCCGGGTGTTGCCAGCTAGAGAGCACGGAGGGATTCCTGCTGTTTGGCGAGCGAGATTTCGTACTCTGCCAGCTTGGCTTTCATGCCGTCGATGATGTGAGCGGGGGCCTTGCCCAGGAACTTTTCGTCGCCCAACTGGCGGCGGGTGTTGGCGATGACCTTCTCGAGTGATTCGATCTCTTTCTCGAGACGTTTGCGCAGGGCTTCGGTCTGGCCGGCGGGGGCTTCGAGAGTGAGCTGTACGCCGGTGACGGAGGCATCGGGCACGAAGTTGAGCTGGACGCCGGCCAGGCGACGGAACGCTTCCGCATTCTGCTGGAGGACATCGAACTCGAGCCCCGTGCCGCGGAGCGTGCCGGGGAGTTCCTGTTTGGGATCGAGCTGTTTGGCCGCTTTCTCGTTGCGGGCGCGGCGGATTTCTTCCTGCAGAATCGCGATTTCCCGCTCAGCGGCTGCGTCGTGCAGCGCTTCGTCGTATTGGGGGTAGGCGGCCAGTGAAACGCTGAGCGGGTCAGCTTCGCCACGCAGCCGCTGCCAGAGTTCTTCGGTGAGGAAGGGCATGGCTGGGTGCAGCAGCCGCAGGGCCTTCTCATAGGTGGTGAGAAGGTTGGCCCAGAGCGTATCGCGATGGGATTCGTCCTGGAAGCGCAGCTTGATGAGTTCGATGTACCAGTCGCAGAAGTCGTCCCAGAAGAAGTGCCACATGGTCTGAGCGGCTTCGTGGTAGCGGTTGGCGGCGATGGCTTCGTTGGCCGTGCGGGCGGCGGAGTTCAGGCGCGACTGTATCCAGCGTTCCTCGACGAAGACAGGTTTGGCTTCCTTGGGGATGTGCGGGGCAATGCCGGCCTTGTCCATGTTGAGGAAGAGGAAGCGCGAGGCGTTCCAGATCTTGTTGGCAAAGCCACGGGAACTCGGGAGCTTGTCTTCCGTCCAGAGGATGTCGCTGCCCGGAGTGCAGGCCGTGAGCAGCGCCATGCGGACGGCGTCGGTGCCGTATTTGGACGTGATCTCGAGCGGGTCCACCGTGTTGCCACGCGTCTTGGACATCTTCTTGCCCTGCGCGTCGCGGACGATGCCATGGATGTGGACGTGACGGAAAGGGACGTCGCCCATGAATTCGAGACCAAGCATCATCATGCGGGCGCACCAGAAGAAGAGGATTTCGTAGCCCATGATCATGAGCGTGGTGGGGTAGTAGGTCTTGAGGTCTTCGGTCTGGTCAGGCCAGCCCAGGGTGGAGAAGGGCCAGAGGCCGGAAGAGAACCAGGTATCGAGAACGTCGGTGTCCTGCGTGAGTTGAGCGCTGCCGCAGTGGGTGCAGGCCGTGGGGGTTTCGCGAGAGACGGTGACGCCGCCGCAATCGGCGCAATGCCAGGCGGGGATGCGGTGGCCCCACCAGAGCTGGCGGCTCACGCACCAGTCGCGGATGTTGCGCATCCAGTGGAAGAAGACGGTGCGGCTCTGTTCAGGCTCAATGGTGGTGCGGCCGTCCTCGACGGCGGCGATGGCCTTTTCCGCGAGGGGCTTCATATTGACGAACCACTGCTTGGAGACGAGGGGTTCGACAACGGTCTGGCAGCGTTCGCATTTGCCGACGCTGAGCTGATGGGCTTCGATGGAGGCCAGCAGACCGGCAGCTTCGAGGTCCGCCACAATCTGCTTGCGGGCTTCGTAACGGTCGAGGCCAGCGTAGCGGCCGCCATTCGAGTTGATGCGGGCGTCGTTGCCGATGACCGGGATGGAGGCGAGGTTGTGACGCTGGCCGGCTTCGAAGTCGTTGGGGTCGTGCGCGGGCGTAATCTTGACGACGCCGGTGCCGAATTGGGGGTCGGCCATGGGGTCGAGGATGATGGGGATCTCGCGATCCATCAGGGGCAGACGGACGGTCTTGCCGTGGAGGTGGAAGTAGCGCGGGTCGTCGGGATGTATGGCGACAGCGGTATCGCCAAGCATGGTTTCCGGGCGCGTGGTGGCGACGGTGAGGAACTCCTCCGTGCCGATGACGGGATAGCGGATGTGCCAGAGACTGCCCTGGGTGTCTTCGTGCTTGACTTCGAGATCGGAGAGCGCTGTGCCGCAACGGGGGCACCAGTTGACCATGCGTTCGCCACGATAGACCAGGCCGCGCTCATAGAGGCCGCAGAAGACTTCGCGGACGGCGCGGCTGAGGCCGGGGTCGAGGGTGAAGCGTTCGCGCGTCCAGTCGCAACTCACACCAACGGTCTTCATCTGGCGGACAATCGCGCCGCCGGATTCCGCCTTCCACTGCCAGACGCGCTCTTCGAACTTTTCGCGGCCGAGGTCGTGTTTGGTGAGGCCTTCCTTCGCCATCTGACGTTCCACCACCATTTGGGTGGCGATGCCGGCGTGGTCTGTGCCGGGCAGCCAGAGCGTATTGTGACCGCACATGCGGCGCCAGCGGACGACCATGTCGATCATGGTGTGCTCGAGCATGTGGCCCATGTGGAGATTGCCCGTGACGTTGGGCGGCGGAATGCAGAGGCTGAAGACGGGCTTGGTGCTGCTCGAGTCGGCAGCGTAAAGACGTGAGGAAACCCACCAATCGGCCCAGCGCGGCTCAAAGCGCTGCGGCTCGTAGACTTTTTCAAATTCCATGGGGAAGCTTCTAGTTTAGCGCTTCAGGGCGTTGGCCAGCAGTTGCGGGAGCTCGTTGGGGTGAGGAACCTGGACCGCCGTGAAGCCAGCGGCGCGCGCGCTGGCCAGGCCCGCCGCCGAATCCTCAAAGACGAGAGGGTTGCACACATTGAGGCGTGTGGCGGCGAGTTGATAGGGCTCGGGGTGGGGTTTGAGGTTGGCGACTTCGTCGCCGAAGACCATGGCGTGGAAGTGTGGGGTGAGGGAGAGGGTGTCGAGTACCGGCGCGACCTCAGAGCGATGGCTGGACGTAACCAGGCCAACCGGTAAGCCCACGCCATCGCGAAGCAACTGCTGGACTGCGGCTGGCATGGGCGGTGAGGCGACGAGGCGCTGGCGAAGGAGTTCCTGCTTGCGGGGATACTGCGCGTAGAGGGGTTCAAAGGGCAAAGCCAGTGCAGACGCCAGTTGCGTGATCATGGCCCGATCGGAAACGCCAATGCAATTCTGGCAATAGGCGTCCCAGGTGAGTGACACACCAAAGGGAGCCAGCACCAACTGCCAGCATTCGTAATGCAGAGGTTCGCTGTCGACGAGGGTTCCGTCGAAATCGAAGAGGATCGCGTCGAAGGCCACTAGATCAATTTCAGGGACGACAGTATGGCGTCGAAGTCGCGCTGCACATTCTGCATCTGGCGCTCGGGGGCGATGAAGACCAGGTAGATGAGCTCACCCTTGTGTTCCATGGTGACAAGGGTGTCGATTTCGTTGCCGTTGTCCAGGGGAGACTTGGAAGTGAGCCGCGCCACCAGAACATTACGGCCGTTCACCTGATGCTGATTGAGTTGCGGCTGGTTGCGACTCATTGAGGGGTTTTGCTGCTGGATCTGTTGAATCAGGCTGAGGGTGTTGTCCCGAAAGCTGGCGCGGGTATTGATCTCGTCAAATTCGGCCACCACGACGCCGAGCCCGATCTGAACTCCGCCTTTGTCGTCCTGAACAAGTCCTTCCTTCGGCGCAATCGTGACGCTTTGTGCTCCGGCTTCGCCAAAGCCAGTCCAGGCGCCAGGATAGTTGATGGTGAACTTCTCGCCCTTCCAGGTGCGAGTGCCATCCTGATTCTGCGCGGGCTGGTTGGCGGCGTTCGGGTCCTGCCCCATGCGGCGCTTGGGAGCAGGCAGGGACTTGGCGAGCGTCTTCATCTGGGCGAAGCGGCCAGAGTTGGCGTTGTAATCGCGGCGGGGTAGAAGCGTTACTTCTTCGCTGACGTACTTGACGCGGTTGCCGGGGTTGGGGTGAGACGAAAAGAAGCTGGGGCCGCTCTTGCCGCCCGATTGCGCTTCCAGCGTTTCAAAGAAGCGGGCCATTTCGATAGGGTTGTAACCCACGTTGGCCATCATGCGGGCGCCGAGCAGGTCAGCCTGTTGCTCAGCGCCGCGGGAAAACTTCATCAGCAGACCATTCGCGCCCAGACCGACACCCAACTGTGCCAGCATGCCCGTTATGCCTCCCCGCTGCTGGCCATACATGCCAGCCAGCACGGCTGGCAATTGGATGAGGTAGCTCTTGCTCACCTGGTTAGTGGAGTGTCGCAGAGCGATATGCGAAACTTCATGCGCGATGACCCCCATCACCTGGCCCTCGTTTTCCGCATTCAGAATGATGCCGGTATTGATGTAAACCGGACCACCGGGCAGGGCGAAGGCGTTGATGGTGGGGTCATTTACCGCCTTGAAGACGTAGGGAAAACCACCGGCTTCCTTTTGCGTAGCGATCTTTTGGCCCAGCATGTTGATGTAGTCGGTGAGCGGACCACGCTGAATGACATCCACCTGCTGCTCGATCTGCTGAGCGTATTCGCGGCCCATCTGCACGTCCTGATCCTTCTTGAAGAAGTTCATGCCGGGCTTGATTTCCTTCAATTTGCCGGACTGACCCCAGAGCAGGGCGCCGCAAAGAGCAATGGCAGTGAGTATGCGGGGTTTCATAAGGCTTGCCAAGTATAATATTCCCATGAAGCCCACTGAAAAAATCTGGCACAACGGCAAACTGATTAACTGGCAAGACGCAACCATTCACGTGCTTAGCCATGTAGTCAGCTACGGCAGTGCCGTCTTCGAGGGCGTTCGCTGTTATGAGACGAAGCAGGGACCGGCTGTGTTTCGTCTGAACGAGCATGTCCGGCGCATGTTCGACTCGGCCAAGATATACCGCATCGATATGAGCCAGTTCACGCAGGAACAGATTGCGAACGCAATGATTGAGCTGGTGCAAGTGAATCAGTTAAGGAGTTGCTACTTCCGGCCCATCGTCCTGCGTGGCTATGGGGTGATTGGCGTGAACGGCACGGGCAACCCCACGGAATGCTACATTGCCTGCTGGGAATGGGGCAAGTACCTGGGGCCCGAGGCCATGGAACAAGGGGTGGATGTGTGCGTTTCCAGTTGGAACCGCATGGCTCCCAACACGCTGCCCGCGCTGGCCAAGAGCGCCGGCAACTACAACAACTCACAGTTGATCAACATGGAAGCCAAGGCCAATGGTTATGCCGAAGGCATCGCGCTGGACGTGAACGGTTATGTCAGCGAAGGTTCTGGCGAGAACATCTTCGTGATTCGTGATGGCATCATCTACACCCCGGCGCTGGCGACGAGTGTTCTGCCGGGCATCACGCGCGACAGCATCGTCAAAATTGCCCGCGGACTGGGTTACACAGTCGTGGAACAAGGCGTGCCCCGCGAATTGCTCTACGTGGCCGACGAGGTGTTTTTCACCGGGACCGCCGCGGAAGTCACCCCGATTCGCAGTGTGGACCGGATTCCCATTGGCGCTGGCCGCCGCGGACCCATCACGGAAGCGATTCAGACGAAGTTCTTTGGAATTGTGGAAGGCACGCTGCCCGATGAGTTCGGTTGGCTGACACCCGTTCCGCAGGGAGTGACGGCCTAAAAAACGATCGGCGGCGTTGTTTCGCTTGCTGGCCACCTCCCCCGAGATTC
>VFQU01001569.1_pt1 | contig 12950 bp, 10 predicted proteins | sample 3512311 | NCBI WGS metagenome assembly VFQU01 (sample SAMN10412377, study PRJNA504923) | tailings metagenome | isolation source: Relicate 3 Philex TSF3 active mining site | place: Philippines: Tuba, Benguet | collected 2017-08-29 | reverse complement strand
ATTCCTATCGCAAGACGCTGGCGCGCGGCTTCGCGCTGGTGACCGACGCGCAAGGCCAGTTGGTCACGCAAGCCGCCGACGCGCGCAAAGCGGGCGACGTTACGCTGCGCTTCGCCGACGGCGATGTCGGCGCGCATGTCGAAGGGGCGGCGCCACGCAAAGCCGCGACGGCGAAACCCGCCGTGCCGCCGGGCAAGCAGGGCTCGCTGCTGTGAAGCGTCTCGCCTTCGCTTTGACGTTGCTCGTCGCGGCGCCGATCGCGGCCGACGATATCGAGATCAAAGGTGAGATCGCGCAAGGCGGATTCGCCGTGGTGCGCGCCGAGCCCGGCACGCGCGCGATTTTCGAAGGCCGCGAGATGCGCGTTTCGGCCGATGGGCGTTTCCCCATCGCCTTCGGCCGCGATGCCGGCCGCAACGCGACGCTGGAATTGATCTTCCCCGACGGGCGGCGCATGCGCCGCGCGCTGGACGTGAAGCCCCGCACATTCGATATCCAGCGCATCGACGGCTTGCCCGAGGCGATGGTGACCCCCGATCCCATCCTGCTCGAGCGCATCCGCGCGGAGAATGTGCGCATCGCCGAGGCGCGCAAGATCGACGGCGCGGAGCCTTTCTATCTGCAAGGCTTCGTCTGGCCCGTCGTCGGCCGGATTTCGGGCGTCTATGGCAGCCAGCGCATTTTGAACGGCCAGGCGCGGCAGCCGCATTTCGGCATCGATATCGCCGTGCCCACGGGCACGCCGGTCGTCGCTTCGGCCGATGCGGTCGTGACCTTCGCCGATCCGGATATCTATTTCACCGGCGGCACGCTGATTCTGGATCACGGAGCGGGCGTCAGCTCGACCTATTCGCACCTTTCGCGCATCGACGTTGCCGTCGGCCAGCGCGTGCGCCAGGGCGAAACGGTCGGTGCCGCCGGCGCGACGGGCCGCGCCACCGGCCCGCATCTCGATTGGCGGGTCAATCTGTTCGATATCCGCGTCGACCCGATGCTGGTCCTGCCGCCGATGCCGGCGGCATCGCGTTAAGCGGCCTTCGTCCGGAACTCGACTTCCCGCCCGGCGGCGGCGAGCATATCGACCAGCTTATCGATCGAGAACAAGTCGATCTTGCCGCGCATCAAATCCGAAACGCGCGGCTGTGTGACGCCCAAGCGCCGCGCCGTTTGGCTTTGCGTCCAGGCTTCGTCGCGGATGCGCTGCTGAAGCTCGGCCATCAACGCCGAACGCAGCTTCATATGCGCGGCCTCTCCGGGCGTCTTCTCGATCGCATCCCAGACGCTGTCGAATTTCTTGCGGCGCTTGGGTGTCTTCAAGGTCATTCGCCGACTATACAAACTTTTGTATAAATCGACTATCGGCCTCGGCCTTCGACAAGCTCAGGCTGAGGCCTCATGGTGAGCCTGTCGAACCATGAGGCCGCGGGCCAACGGCTTCAGCCGCCCGATTCCTTCTTTTCTTCCGCCGGCGGGGTCTTGGGCTCGATCAGGTCGGCGACGCGCTTGGTCATCTGCTCGACCTTGTAGTCGGGAAAGCGATAGGCCCAGCCCTTGGTCTTCGCGGCGATCTCGGCGGCCTGCTTGGCCGCGTCTTCGGCCGAGCGCAGGCGCGCATTGGGTGCGGAAGCCGGATCGACCGGGGCCGCCGGCGCTTCGAACGACGCCGCGATCCGCGCCCAGCGCGTGTCGCGGTCCTGCACCAAGGCGATTTCGAACTTCAGCCCGTCGAAGGTCGTGTAAACGGCGCGCTCGCGGGCGGCGTCGAAATCGAGGCCATCGGCCTTGCGCACGTCTTCGAGGTCGAGACCTTCGAAGGCGCTGGACAGCAGATTCACGTCGAAGGCCGATTTGACCTTCTTGTCGTCGGGCACACCGGCGAGTTCGATATCGTTATCGGCGGGCGACTTTTTGCCGGCCGACAGGCGTTCGCCGTCGATCGCGGTCAGATCGATCGACGCGATGCGCTCGCGCTCCACGTTCATCACGCGGCGATCGAGCCATTTCGCGGCGTCGCGCTCGGGCGCCAGACGGCCGCGCGCGAGATAGACCTGGTTCTCGCCCTGGCGGCGGATGAACGTGCCGTCGCCCGCCGTGCCCTGGCGGCCGAAGCGCGAACGCCCGATCAGCAGATCGGCGAGCGCGGCATTGTTCGCGTCGGCGAGCGTCAGGCGAACCGCCTTCTGGTCCTTACCCGCGCCGTCGAGATCGAGTTCGGCATGCAGCGCCGGATTGGCGGTGCGCGATTCCGACACGCGTAGGGCGACGAGTTCGAGCAACAAGCGGCGCGTCTGATCGAATTCGACCGCGTAGCCGTCGCGTTCGGGCAGAACCCAGGCTTCGCCGTCGCGTTTCAGCGTGAATGCGGCGCCATTGGTTTCGATCCGTACGGAGGCGATCGCGTTCGCCTTCGCCGCGAGGTCGGGGAACACGAGCGTGCCCGCCGCCTGATCGACGGGCGCGACATTGCGGGTCGCGTTGACGTAATAGGCGCCGCCGCCCGCCAGCAATGCGGCGACGGCCAAGACAGCGAGGGTTTTCGCGCGCATCGGACTCTCCGATCAGTTCGCGGCCGGGCGGCGGCGGCGAATGCGCAGCCAACCCAGCACCAGCGCCAGAATTGCGATCGCGACGGGCACGGCGGCGATATTGACCGCCTTGGTCGCGATTTCGACGCGTTCGATATCGCCGCGCAATTGCGCCTGCACGTCGCGCAGTTCGCGGCGGAAGCCGACCAGCTCGGCGCGGAATTTCTCGATCTCCGCCTGCTGCTCCGGCCCCGCGATGGCGCGATTGGCTTGCTCGCCCGCGGCCCCGCGCCCCTGCAACTGGGCGAGGCGCTGCTCGGTTTCCTTGAGCTTTTCCTGCAGCGCGCGTTCCTTGGCGCGGAAGCGCGCTTCGGCGTCGCGCTGGATCGATTGCAGCGCCGTGAACGGGCGCTGCGAAAGGCCGCGTCCGCGCAGACCGATCAGCTCCGACGAGCCGAGCAGATTATCGACCGCGTTGACGACGAAATCGCCGTTATAGGCCGCGGGCACGGCCACGCGCTGGCCGAAGAAATCCTGCGTCGTCACCCAGAAGCGGTCGTCGAGCAGATCGGTATCGGCCACGACGATGGCGTTCAGATCGCTCTGGCTTTTGGCGAGATGGGCCGGCGCGTTTTCCGGCGCCTTCTCGCCTTCCGCCGGGGCGGGGCGCGCGTCGAACGCCGAGTTCACGCTGCCATGCAGGCGGGCGGCCAGCACGAAGCTTTCGCCCGACGGCTTGAAGTCCTGATAGAGCTGCACGGGATCGGGCTGCGTGCGCACCTTGTCCGCCTCGATCGCCTCGGAATCGGTCGAGCTGCGGATCAAGGGCTGGAAGCCGATCGCAGCACCTTCTTTCTTGGAAAGAATGCCGACTGACGCCGCCTGGATGATCGAGGCTTCGCTGAGCAGAATATCCGACTTGTCGAAATTCGTGTCGCGCAGCGTGAGCCACAGCACGTAATCGACCGCGCGCATGCGGCCTTCGGTGCCCGCGTTCACGCGCCGCGCCGCTTGGCGGTCGCCGGCGAGCTTGCCCGGCGCCATTTCGATGCCCCACGCGTCGAAGATCTTCTTGAGGTCGGACCCGGTATTGCCGCCCATCGCCGCCGGACCGCCGCGCGCGGCGTCCGATTCCGCATGCGGATCGACGAACACGAGCAGGCGCCCGCCGCGCATCGCGAACTGGTCGATCGCGTAAAGCGTGGCTTCCGGCAACTCCTTGGGGTGTACGAGCATCAGCACGCCGATATCGGCCGAGATCTCGGTCGCGTTGGGTTCGATCCCGCGCACTTCGAAGAATTGCGTGAGCTGCGAATAGACGGCCGAGGGCGGCGTGGGCCGCATCGAGCGGAATTCGCCCGCCATCGGGATCATCGTCATCAAACCGACGACCGGCTTCTTGGGCGTGGCGAGGTTATAGACGAGCTTGGTGAGATCGTATTCGAGGAAACGCTCGCGATCCGGCTGGAAGAAAGCGATCGATTCTTCCTTGTCGGCCGTGTTCGATCCTGCGAGGCCGAAATAGACCGTCTCGCCCTGCTGGTTGAGCGGTACGGCCTGCAGGCCGAAGGCGACGGCGCGATCTTCTTCGTCCGAGAAGGGCGGCGGGTCGATGATCTGGAGGCGCAATTTGCCGCGCGCGGCGTCGCGATATTCCTCGAGCATTTCGCGCACGCGCACCGCGTACACGCCGTAGGACGGAATCTCGCGGCCCAGACGCTCGGAATAATAGAAGCGCAGCGTCACCGGCTCGTCGATGCGGCCCAGGATCGCGCGCGTGCCCTGGCTCAGCGTGAACAGCTTGTCGGACGTCAGGTCCAAACGCAGGCCCTGAAGCAGCGGACCCGCGAGCGCGTTGATCGCGACGAACAGGATCGCCGCCAGCGCGATCCCCATGCCACCGAGTGCGGAACGGCCCATCTTCATTGCTCAGCCCGCCTTCTTGAGTTCGACCAACGCCGCGTTCGCGAACAGGAACGCGGCGATCAGCGAGACGAAATAGACGAGATCGCGCAGATCGATGACGCCGCGCGAGATCGCCGAGAAATGCGACATGAACGAGAAGCTGGCGATCGCGTCGACCACCGCTTGCGGCGCCCAGCCCGCGAAGAACGCCAGCACCATCGTCGTGCCCGACACCGTGAATACGAAGCACACGGCGGCGGCCACGACGAAGGCGATGACCTGGCTTTTGGTGATCGCGGAAACGCAAGCGCCGATGGCCAGATACCCGCCCGCCATCAGCAGCGAGCCGATATAGGACGCCGCGATGATGCCGTTGTCGGGATTGCCCAGGATGTTGACCGTGATCCACATCGGGAAGGTGAGCGCCAGCGCGATGGCGATGAACGCCCAGGCGGCGAGGAACTTGCCCACAACCGCTTGGCCGATCGAAATCGGCAGTGTCAGGAACAATTCGATCGTGCCGGAGCGGCGTTCCTCCGACCACAGGCGCATCGAGATCGCCGGGATCAGGAACAGATAGAGCCACGGGTGGAACGAGAAGAAGGCTTGAAGATCGGCCTGGCCGCGCTCGAAGAAATTGCCGAGATAGAAGGTGAAGACGCCCGCGAGGACCAGGAAGATCACCAGGAACACATAGGCGACCGGGGTGGCGAAATAGCCGCCGAGCTCGCGCTTCAGGATGAAAGCGATGTTGCGCATCGTCAGGCCGCCTTGTTGGTGATGTCGCGGAAGACTTCGTCGAGCCGGCCGCGTTCTTCGCGGATTTCGTCGATGCGAATGCCCGCTTCGCGCGCCATGCGGCCCAATTCGGCCAGCATCGGCACGCCGCCGCGCGGGAAGGCGGTCAGCATGACCAAGCCGCCCTCGCCCTCCACCGCTTCGAACGCGGCCACGGCGGGATGGCCGTTCCACAGCGCTTTGAGGCGCGGCACTTCCGCCGACGCGGTGACGACCGATACCGCGTAATGCCAGCGCGAACGTTTCTCCAGCGCTTCGGGCGTGCCGTCGGCCAGCACGCGGCCCTTGGCGATGACGATGGCGCGCGCGCAGATCGCGTCCACTTCTTCCAAGATATGCGTCGAAATGACGATCGCCTTTTCGGGGGCGATCTGGCGGATCAGCTCGCGCACTTCGTGCTTCTGGTTGGGATCGAGACCGTCGGTCGGCTCGTCCAGGATCAGCACTTCGGGATCGTGCAGCAGCGCCTGGGCGAGACCCACGCGGCGCTTGAACCCCTTCGACAGCGTGTCGATCGGCTGATGCAGCACGCCCTTCAACTGGGCGCGCGCGACGGCGAGATCGACGCGCTTGGCGCGCTCGGCCCCGTCGAAGCCGCGGATGGCGCCGACGAAGTCCAGAAACGCGGCGGGCGTCATGTCGGGATAGGCCGGCGCGCCCTCGGGCAAATAACCAATGCGCTTCTTGGCCTCGATCGGCTGGGCCTCGACATCGAACCCGCAAACCCGGGCGGTGCCCGCGGTGGGGGCAAGGAAGCCCGTGATCATCTTCATCGTCGTGGATTTGCCGGCCCCGTTGGGACCCAGGAAACCCAAGACTTCGCCCTTGCGCACGGTGAAGGAAACATCCTCCACCGCGCGGATGGGTCCGAAATGCTTCTGGAGATTTTTGATTTCCAGCATCGTGCCGGCGGATGTGATCGAGGCGGACATGGTCGAGTTTATCCCGTTCCGAATTGTCCAATACGGCCGCAAACAATCGCGCGCGGCCGGCGAAGCGCTCCTCATTTAGGGGATTTGGCGGCGATTGCAAGCGCTTGGTGGTTTCCGCCCGTCCGGGTCGAAACAATTCGAGGCTTGGGCCGCGCACGACCTCCCCCGGCACGCGGTCCGACATGTTAGCCGGTGATTAAGGGGTTGTTAGGGCCGAGGACGCGTAGATGCACGATTACGCGCGGCAACGATCGCCAAGAGGCACGGAGTGCGAAAGAGACTCGCCATCAAGAACTTGCGGCGGCTGCCGGCGGCGCTGATCGGCGTGCTGTTCGCGCTCGTTTTGGCGATGATTTGGGGATCGATCGCGGCGACGTTGATCGCGGATCGCGATCGTACCCTCGCCGACGCCCGCCAGGACCTGCGCAACAATCATCTGATGTTCCGCACGAAGGTGCTTGGCGAGTTCAGCGCGGCACTCAGCCGCGCGGCGGGGGTGGAGGCATGGCTCGCCCTCGCCTCGCGCTCGCCCCTTCCGCCGCCGCTCGACGAAATCCTCGACGTCCTGAAAATGATGGAGACGGCGTCGTTTCAACCGGCGGATATCCGGCTTATCGGCGCGGGCGGCGAAGGCGTTTCGCTGACCGGGGTACTGAACCCGTATGCCGACGTCAGCGACCGGGAATGGTTCCGGGGCGCCATGGCGCTGGCGCCGGGGCAATTCTATGTCGGCGAAGCGATCTATACGCGCGACACCGGCCGCGAGGTCATCCCCATCGCGATCCGCGCGCACGAAAACGCTTACGGTGTCGCGCTGGTGGTCTCCGGCCTCGACCTCGAGAAACTGCGCGATACCGTCATCGGCGTGCTCGAGGCGGGCCAAAGCGATGCCGGAATCGTCCGCATCGACGGCACGGTTCTTTTCGACTCGCGCAGAATTCCGGGATACGCCGGCTCCCGCATTGCCGATTTCATTTTCAAGGACACGCCGAAAAGCGATCGATCGATCGCCGTCCTTGAGCATGCGAGCCTGGCCGAAAAGCTCCCGCGCCTGAGTGCCGCGACCGCGTTCGAACGCGTGCCCCTCGTCGTCTACACATCGCTGCTGATCGACGAGGTCCACCGGCGATGGTGGGCGCAGAGCCTGAGCACGCTCGCACTGGGCGGCGTGGCGACGCTGATCGTGCTGGCGCTGTCGATCTGGATTTTCGTGCTGCTGCGCCGGAACGAGCAGGACGCGGCGCGTATTTCCGAGGCCCTCGCCCAGACAGCGGCGCTAAGCCGCGCCAAATCCGATTTCATGGGCCGGATGAGCCACGAATTGCGCACGCCGCTCAACGCCATTCTCGGCTTCTCCGAGATGATGATCGATCCGCGTTTCGCCGCGATCGCCACGCGGCGCGGCGACTACGCGCGCGACATCCATCACAGCGGCAAGCATCTATTGGCGATGATCGACCAGATCTTGGAGGTTTCGAAGATCGGTTCGACCGGCGCGCCGCTGACGACGCGCCGCGTCGCCTTGCCCGATACGCTGCGCGACTGCGCCAAAGGCGTCGAATGCGCCGCCAAGGAAGCGCGCGTTCAAATCGACGTGGCAGTCGCGCAGAGTGCCGAATATCTCGACGCGGACCCCGCCCTGCTGCGTCAGATGATGCTCGGGCTGTTGTCCAACGCCGTCAAATTCAACCGGCCGGGCGGGCGCGTCGCGATCCATGCCGAGCGGACGCGGTCGGGACTCGACATTTCGGTCGCCGATACCGGCAAGGGCATTCCCGAAGCGATCCGCCCGCATCTGTTCGAGCCGTTCGGCTTCGGCGATTCGAACGTCGCCAACGACGATGCGCGCGGGCTTTGCTTGGGGCTCGCGATCGTCAAAATGCTGGTCGAGCGTCACGGCGGCACGATCGCCGTCGCCAGCGGCGACACCGGCACGGTCGCGACGCTATCCTTTCCCGAAGAACGCGTGCCGGCGCCGATCGAAAACGCCGCCTGAGCTTATTGCGACGCCGGGGCGGCCGGCGAACCCAGATCGGATTTCGGCTTGGCGCGGCGCGGCGATTTCTCCGGCGCCAGACGCGAATCGCGCAACGCCCCGGTCGCTTCCAGGATCGGGTAAGCGACCGACACCAGATGCGAATGGATGCGCTTCAGGTCGCGCAGCACGTCCAAATGCAGCGAGCTCGTCTCGATCGTGTCGGGCACGCGGCTGCGCAGACGTTCGAGATGGGTTTGCGCCGCCGCGCGCTCGCGCTCGCGGAACTCGACCTTTTCGGCCAGCAGCTTGCGCGCCATCGCGACGTCGCCGTTCAAGAACACGGCCAGCGACAGGCGCAGCGTTTCGAGCAGATCGGCATGAAGGGCCGCGATATCGGCGAAGCCCTTCTCGGAGAAATTCACGCGGTTCTTGATCTTCTTGACCGCGAGTTCGATCAGGTTCTTCTCGATGATGTCGCCCGCATGCTCCAGATTCGTCGCGTATTGCAGGATTTCCATCGAGCGGCGCGCATCGGCGTCGGACATCGCTTCGGGCTGGATGCGCAGAAGATAGGTCTTCACTTCCTCGCAGAGCCGGTCGATCGCGTCGTCGCGCGTCGCCACCGCTTCGGCGAGCTTGCGATCGTCGGTGCGGAAAGCGGTCAGCGTGTCGTGCAGCATCGCCTGAAGCTCGTCGCCCATGCGCAGCGTTTCGCGCGCGGCGGCCGATACGGCGAGTGCCGGCGACTCAAGCGCGGACTCGTCCAGATATTTGGGCTGGCCCGGCACTTCCGGCCCTTCGCGCTCCGCGATCAGCTTGTTGAGCAGGCCCGCGACGATGTTCACGAAGGGCAAGAACAACAGCGCCAGCGCTAGATTGAACCCGGCGTGGAAATTGGCGATCTGGCGGCCGACATCGGTATCGATCGCGGCGAGCAGCGGCCCGATCTGCGCCAGGAACGGCAAGGCGAGCAGCACGCCGGTCGCCCGGAAGATAAGGTTCCCGATCGTCACGCGCCTTGCGCCCGCTTCGCCATTCCACGTGGCGATCAAAGCCGGCAACGCGCCGCCGAGATTGGCGCCGAGCACGCAAGCCAAGGCGAGTTGCGGCGGCAGCAGGCCGACATCGGCCAGCGAAATCGCCAGCAGCACCATGGCGAGGCTGGAATGCACGAGCCAAGTGAGCAGCGCCATCAGCACGACCGCGAGGAAGCGTTCGCCCGCCAGCGCCGCGAGAACTTCATGGATGACTTGGGAGTCGCGTAAGGGGTGCGTCGCCTCGACGATCAAGCGCAACGCCAACAGCATCAACGCGAGGCCCACGGTCGCACGGCCGAGATCGCGCCATTTGGTCGGCAGCGTGCTCATGAACACGAACACGCCGACGATCAGCAATACGGGCGACAACCAGCGCAGATCGAAGGACAGAAGCTGGGCGATCAGCGACGTGCCGACATCGGCCCCCAGCACGACGGCGAGCGCCACGCCGGTCGTCACGAGACCGCGGCTGGCGAAGGACGCCGTCATCAACGACGTCGCGGTCGAGCTTTGCAAAACGGCGGTGACACCCAGGCCGCAAGCGAAGGCGGACATCCGGTTCGACAACGCGTTCGACAGCCATTTGCGTAAGTCGCCGCCGAAAGCGCGCATCGCGCCCGTGCGGACCATGCGCAAGCCCCACAGGAGCAGCGCCACACCACCAGCCAAATGGATCAGAACGAGGGATGCGCCGATTTCAACTTCTCCTATTTCAGTAAAGAACGCTGGCCTGGCTTGCGTCGATCGAAAGCCCGACCGACGCGCCGACTTCGTAGACCCGGGAATCGCGGCGGTGAACCGTATCGACGGTGACGCGATGCGGCCCGACCCTTACGACATAACGGATATTGCCGCCCAGAAATTCGCGATGCTGGATCGTACCGGCGAGATTGCGCCCTTCGGCCGACAAAGTCACGTCATGCGGCCGGAAGGAAACGCAAGCTTTGCCGGGTTTGGGCACGGTTAGTCCGGCCAACGCGAAACCGTCGGCGCGGAAATTCCCGTCGGCGGAAAGATCGCCTTCGATCAGATTGGCCGTGCCGAGGAACGCGGCGACAAAACGATTGGCCGGCCGGTCGTAGAGATCCATCGGCGCGCCGAGCTGCTGGATGCGCCCGCCGTCGAGCACCGCGATCCGGTCGGCGATGGCGTTCGCCTCCTCCTGATCGTGGGTCACGTAAATCGTGGTGAGGCCGAGCTTGCGCTGCAGCTCGCGGATTTCCTGGCGCATCTCGACGCGCAGCTTGGCGTCGAGATTCGACAAGGGCTCGTCGAGCAACAGCACGTCGGGCTCGATCACCAGCGTGCGCGCCACCGCCACGCGCTGCTGCTGGCCGCCGGAAAGCTGGGCGGGGCGACGTTCGCCGTAAGCCCCAAGGCCCACGAGATCGAGGGCGGCGGCCACGCGCTTGCCGATTTCGGCCTTGGGCACGTCGCGCCGCTCCAGCCCGAACGCCACGTTCTTGGCGACGGTCATATGCGGCCACAGCGCGTAGCTTTGGAACACCATGCCCACATTGCGCTTCCACGGCGGCACGTCGGTCACGTCGCGCCCGTTGACGCGCACGGCCCCCGCATTGGGCACGCCGAACCCGGCGACGAGACGCAACAGCGTCGTTTTGCCCGAACCCGACGGCCCCAGAAACGCGAAAAACTCGCCCTTCTCCACCCGCAAGGAAACGTCGTCGAGGATCTTGGTCGATCCGTAGCCGAACGAGACCCGATCGATTTCCACACCCGGCGCGCTCATGCCGCGACTCCTTCGCGGGCACGCCGCGCCCGATCGTTTTCCGCCACGCGATAGGCGGCCCACGTCGCGATCGCCACCACGACGACCGCGATCACGCCCAAAGCCGCCCCCGGCCCGCGACCGGCGGCGGATTGCATATAGACATAGATGCCGTAGGACAAAGGTGCCGACGCGTCGCGCGTCACCAGCAACAGCGTCGAGGCAAGCTCGACGGCGGCGGTCGCGAAGCTGGTCACGAAGCCCGCCAGAATGCCGCCCGCCATCAAGGGCACGACGATCTTGCGCATCACGACGGATTTGTCGCCGCCCAGGCATTCGGCGGCTTCTTCCAGGCTGCGATGAAGCTGCTGCAACGCCGCGGTGCAAGAGCGCAACGCGTAAGGCAAGCGGCGTACGGCATAGGCGATGGCGAGCATCACCCAGAACGTCGCCAGGCTTTCGCCCGAGAAGGGCAGCTTCACGTCGAAATAGACGCGCAAGATGCCGATCCCGAGCACGAGGCCGGGCACGGCCACCGCCGCCATCGCGATCTGATCGATCAATTGGCGGAACGGCAATTTCGTGCGCAGCACGAGATAGGCGATCATCGTGCCGAGCACGACGTCGATCAACGCCGCCACGCCGCAATAAAGCACCGTGTTCGCCATCATGCCGCCCGCGTCGCGGAACACGGTGATGTAATGCGCGAAGGTGAACGCGTCCGGGATCACCGAGAACGACCAGACGGTCGCGAGCGAGAGCATCAAAATGCCGAAATGCGGCGACAGCGCCAGGATCAACGCCACGGCGATGAAGGCATAGGCACCGATCTTCTCCCACAAGCGCAACTCGCGCTTGGACAGGCCGCCGCCGCCGCGCTGCGTGGTCGCGAAATCGCGGTTCTTCAGGCTCAACAACGACAGCCACACCGCGACAACCGACAGCACGACCAGAATGGTCGAGATCACATAGCCCATCGGATCGGCGAGGCCGACCGAGGTGATGCGCAAGTATGCTTGCGGGGCCAGCATGTTGTTGACGTTGAGCAGCAAGGGTGTCGCCAGATCGTCGAACACCTTGGCGAAGACCAACGCGGCCCCCGCGATATAGCCCGGCATCGCCAGCGGAAAGACGATCCGCGAGAACAGCGTCCAGCCCGACGCGCCCAAATTCTGCGCCGATTCCTCCATCGCCGAATCGATATTGGCGAGCGAGGCGGAGAGGTTCAGCAGAATGAACGGGAAGTAATGCAGGCCCTGGACGAAGATCACGCCATTCAGCCCTTCCATGAAGGGCAGGCGGAAGCCGAACCAATCCATCAGCAGCAGATTGACCGAGCCGTTGCGCCCGTAGACGAGTTGCATCGCCACGGCACCGACGAAGGGCGGCATCACCAGCGGGATCACGCCCAGCGTTTGGATCAGGGCCGCCCCCTTGAAGCGGAAGCGCACGGTGAAATAGGCGAGCGGCACGGCGATGAGCGTCGCCACGACGACGGCCATCAGCGCCACGTAGATCGAGTTCCACGTCGCCTCGATCATCAACGACGTGCGGAAGAAATCGGCGAAGTGGACGAGCGTCAGGCTTTGCCCGTCCCAGAAGGCGACGAACACCACCGTCGCCACGGGCACGATCAGGAACGCGACCAGAAAGGCCGCGACCGTGCCCGCACAGATCAGGTGGAACGGCGTGGTTTCCCAACGCGCCAGCAACCCCACACGTCGAGGCGCCGGTAAAGTGATGCTCGCGTCGGCCACGCCGTTCCCCTTCATCCGTCCTTAGCGTGCGCGCGCCGCGTTGTCGGCGAGCGTTTTGGCTTGGGCGTAGTTCTGGCGCGCGAAGGCGTCCCAGCGTTCCTCGAATTCCGCCTGACGCGTCGCGACCGGGCGATCCGGACGCTTTTCCTGGAAGGCGCCGGCGATCGCGGGATCGCTCGCCTCTTTCTCCGTGATCGGCACGGATGTGGCGAGCTTGCGCGCTTCGGCGAGCAAGCGCTTGCCTTCGGCGCTGTTGGACCGCGCCACCGCCGCTTCGGCCGCATGGATC
>VFQU01001568.1_pt1 | contig 12959 bp, 14 predicted proteins | sample 3512311 | NCBI WGS metagenome assembly VFQU01 (sample SAMN10412377, study PRJNA504923) | tailings metagenome | isolation source: Relicate 3 Philex TSF3 active mining site | place: Philippines: Tuba, Benguet | collected 2017-08-29 | reverse complement strand
CGACGTGCAGGAAACGTCGTGTCCGAGCGTCGATATCCGGTCCGGGGCATCGACCTTGTCGGTCTCGGCCGACCCGCGCGACGAATCCGCGATGAACCTCCGCTACCAGGTCAGCATCGCCACCACGGCGCGCGAATGCCGCGTCGCGGGCGGCCAGATGACCATCAAGGTCGGCGTGCAGGGGCGGGTGGTCATCGGGCCGGCCGGCGGGCCGGGCCAGGTCGACGTGCCGATCCGCTTCGCCGTTGTGCAGGAGGGCATCCAGCCCCGGCCCGTCGCCACCCGGTTCCAGCGGGTTTCGGTGATCGTGCCGCCGGACAATGCCAATGTCCTGTTTACCCATGTCGAGGACGGGCTGACATTCCCGCTGCCGCGCGGCAACGCGCTCGACAGCTACATCGTCTATGTCGGCTTCGATCCGATGGGACTGCGCAACCAGCCGCGGCCCGCCCGGCGGCCGCCGCCCCGCCGCTCGTCGAGCTAAGGCATGTTCCCGAAAGAGGCGGACGCAGGAAGACGCCAAAGCGGGATGACGATTCGAAGGCGGGTCATTCCGCTGTAGCGGTTCCGGTTTGGCCGTCCGCGCTTACCAGCCGCGCAGCGCGATCACGGTGCTCTTGAGCGCCCGCATGTCGGCGATCACCGCGCGGGCTCCGGCGTTGGTCAAATAGGCGCCGAGATTGGGGCCCGCGTGCGATCCGCCGATGAAGCCGACCGGCCTCATGCCGGCGGCGTGCGCGGCGGCGACCCCGGCAGGCGAATCCTCCACCACAATGCAGTCCGCCGGCGCGACCCGCATGCGCTGGGCGACGTGCAGGAACAGGTCAGGCGCAGGCTTGCCGCGCGGCACGTCGTTGGCCGAGAACAGGAACGGGTCGAAGAAGCGCAGCAGGTTGCAGGCGTCCAGGCTGGCGCGCACCCGGTCGAGCGGCGAGGACGAGGCCACGCATTTCGGCCCGCGCAGCCAGGTCAGCGCGTAGTCCATGTGCGCCGTGGGGCGGACGTCGGCGCGCAGCCGCCGCAGCGTCGCCGCGGCCAGGATCGCCTCGAAGTTCGGCGGCAGCCGGCGCCCGGTCGCGGCCTCGACGTCGGCCAGCATGTCGGACGGCCGGCGCCCGGCGAAGAATCGCGCGACGATGTCGGGCGACACGGCAAAGCCGGCGCGCGTCAGCTCGCTTGCCGCGACGGTCGCGGCAATGGCCTCGCTGTCCACCAGCACACCGTTGCAATCGAAGATGACCAAAGGGGGGCCCCCATCCCGGCCGCCGCTCGGACGAATCGCATCGTCCCCACACGCGATTCGCGTGGCCGGATTATGGACAGGGGGGCATGGGATTTGAAGTTTTGCGGGCGCGCGGCGGGTCTTGTGCACAGAGTTGCGCACAACCGGCTGGAGGAATGTGGACAGGGCGCGGCGCAACGCCGCGCTCTCGTGCGCGAGGCGGGCCGCGGCGGGTTCGGGCGGCCCTCAATTGCAGGGAAATCAGTTGAGCTTGGACTTCACGTCCTCGATGCCGCGCGCGACCAGATCGTCGGCGACCTTGCCCTTGACCGTCTGGGTCAGGATTTTCTCGGCGGCCGCAACTGCTGCTTCTGCTGCTGCTGCACGAACGTCCGCCAGTGCCTGCTGCTCCGCCTGCGCGATCTTGGTCTCGGCGAGCTTGGTGCGTCGCTGTAGGAAGTCTTCCATTTTGGCCTTGGTCTCCGCGGCAACCCGCTCGGCATCGGCCCTGGCCTCTGCGACGATGGCCTCGGCCTGACGCTCGGCGTCGTCCTGCTTGCGGCGATATTCGTCGAGGACGCGCGCCGCCTCCTCGCGCAGCCGTCTGGCCTCGTTGAGTTCGGCTTGGATCTTGGCCGCGCGGTCGTCGAGCGCCTTGAGAACGGTGCTGTGAACGCCGGCGTAGGCCAGAACGCCGAGGAAAATGAGGAAGGCGACGGCGACCCAGAACTCGGGCGTGTAGATCATCGCGACCATCGTCCGGCTCCTAGCGCTTGAGCACGTCTGCGACCGCGGCGTCCACCTGGGCTGCCGCAGGGGCGGAGCCGGTCAGACGCTCGACGATCGCAGCCGCTGTGTCGGTGGCGATACCCTTCACGTTGGACATCGCCGACTGCTTGGTCGAGGCGATGGTCCGCTCGGCTCCCGCCATCCGCTCGGCAAGCTGGTCCTCAAGCTTCTTGCGCGCGGTCTCGGCTTCAGCGTTGAGCCGGTCGCGGGTTTGTCCGGCCAGAGTCTGCGCCCGGCCCCGGGCGTCCGCGAGGGCCTTCTCGTAGGCGGCCTGCGCCGCCTCCGATTGCGTCTTCAGGCGTTCCGCCTCGGCCAGGTCGCTTGCGATCCGGGCGCTGCGGGCGTCGATGATCCCGCCAATGCGCGGGATCGCGACGCGCGAGATGATGAGGTAGAGGGCGACGAACGCCAGCGCGAACCAGAGCAGTTGAGATGCGTAAGTCTCGCCCTGGAACGGCGGGAAGGGGGGCTTGTCGCCCGGTACAGCCGTCTGTGCGTTCGTAGCCATCGCTCAAGACCTCGGTGTGTCGGCCGTCCGTCCGGTCAGAGCGCGAACAGCAGCAGCAGCGCAATCAGCAGCGAGAAGATGCCGAGCGCCTCGGTCACGGCGAACCCGAAGATCAGGTTGCCGAACTGGCCCTGGGCGGCCGAGGGATTGCGCAGCGCGGCGGCCAGATAGTTGCCGAAAATGATGCCGACGCCGGCGCCGGCGCCGCCCATGCCGATGCAGGCGATGCCGGCACCGATGTACTTCGCGGCCACAGGATCCATGATTTCACTCCTTCTGGTTGGAACGTGTTTGAAAGCTGGCGGGTCAGTGACCCGGGTGAATGGCGTCGTTGAGATAGATGCAGGTCAGGATCGCGAACACATAGGCCTGCAGGAAGGCGACCAGCACCTCCAACGCCGTGATCGCGACCACCATGCCGAGCGGCAGGATCGCGCCGAACCAGCCGGCCACGCCGAGACCGCCGAGCATGGTCACGAAGCTCGCCAGAACCTTGAGCGTGATGTGGCCGGCCAGCATGTTGGCGAACAGGCGGACGCTGTGGGAGATCGGCCGCGACAGGAACGACAAGACCTCGATGAAGACGATCAGCGGCAGGATGAAGACCGGAATTCCGCTCGGGACGAACAGTTTGAAGAACTTCAGACCGTTCTTGTAGAAGCCGTACACAATCACGGTGAAGAACACGAGCAGGGCCATCGCCGCGGTGACGATGATGTGGCTCGTCACGGTGAAGGTGCCGGGGATGATCCCGATCATGTTGGCGACCAGGATGAACATGAACAGGCTGAACACGAGGGGGAAGAACTTCATCCCCTCCTTGCCCGCCGTGCTTTGTATCGTGTTGGCGACAAATTCGTAGGACAGCTCCGCGATCGACTGCATGCGCCCCGGCACCAGCGCGCGGCGCGAGCTTCCCGCCAACAGCAGCGCCCAGATGCCGACCACGGTGATCGCCATGAACAGCGCCGAGTTGGTGAACGCGATGTCGTGACCGGCGACCTCGCCGAACTTCACGACGTTCTTGATCTGAAATTGCGAGATCGGGTCGGCCATCGCCGCGCTGTTCCCTCAGCCAGAAGTCCTAAGCCCCCGATCCCGGACCCCGGGGCGGGGAGAGCCCTGCCGCACGCATGACGTTCATGACGCCGGCGGCGAAGCCCAATAGCAGAAACACGAACATCCCCCACGGCGAGGTGCCGAGCCACTTGTCGAGAGCCCAGCCGATGAAAGCGCCGACCAGGACGCCCGCCACAAGTTCGGTCGAAAGCCGGAAGCCGCGGGCAATCGCCGACGGATCGGATTTCGGGCCGGACCCAGCTTCGACGCTTCGGCCGGGGCCATTGCGGCCAAGCCGTTCGCCGAGACGCTGAAGTCTCGCGGAGAGGGCGGCGTCGTCGGCCGGCCGGACCGTGTGCTTGCCGTCGTCGCGAGGGGTGTCGGCCATCGCTGTCGACCCCACGAAAATCGAGCAAATCCAGATGATTCCGGCCGCCCTCGAAGCCGCGCGGACCATAGTGAACGGGTCTCGGGGAGTCAAGAAAACGCGCGGCTTTTGCGCAACGCAGCGAAGGCCGGAAAAAGCCTTGCAGGACGTGGGTTTGCGGGCCTCCCGGGCAGCCGCCGAATCGGGTTGTCCAGGCCAGCGCCACGACTGCTACCATTGGTCGGATCGCCGCCTTCGCACCGCCCCGATTGTCGATTGCGATGTCTGACGGAAGGAGCCCTGTCCATGCCCCATCGGTCGACGTCTCCGAGCCTCGCTGCGGCAGCTCTTGCCGCGGTCCTCGCGGCTGGTTCCAGCGTGGCCCAAGAGGTTCCACGGCCCCGGGAAACGGTGCCGCCCGCAGGCGCCGAGCAGGGCCGCTTCACCTTCCAGAAGATGCAGGACTCCATCTTGCGGCTCGACAGCCGCACCGGACAGGTGTCGTCCTGCCGCCAGAGCGAAAACGGCTGGCTGTGCCAGGCTGCGCCGGACGACCGCGCGGCGCTGGACGCGGAGATCGGCCGGCTTCAGGGCGAGATCGGCCGGCTGCAGACCGAGGTGGCCGCGCTCAGGGAAGAGCTCCAGGCGCGGGGTGTGGAGGTGCCGCCTGCGGCCGATGCTCCGGTCAAGCCCCAGACCGAATCCGTGCCCCGGATGCCGAGCGAGGCCGACATCGGCAAGGTCAAGTCGTTCATCGAGCGCGTCTGGCGGCGGCTGGTCGAGCTGGTGGCCGAGATCCAGCGCGACATCCGCACCTGAGCAGGCGTCAGCCATGAACGGATGCTTGTCGCCGATCGCGCGCATCGCGCCGGACCTGATCGCCACCGCCGATCTGGAGGTCGAAACCGGCGGGCGCGGGTTCTACGAACTGACTGGACAGGTCGCGAAATTCGTCCGTGACAGCGGCGGCCACGATGGCGTGCTGCTGGTGTTCCTGCGGCACACGTCGGCCTCGCTGACGATCCAGGAAAACGCCGATCCCGACGTCCAGGCCGATCTCATCAGCGCGCTGCACATGGTCGCACCCGAGGGCGGCCCGTGGATCCACGCAACCGAGGGGCCGGACGACATGCCGGCTCACATCAAGGCGATGCTGACCGGCGTGTCCCTGCATATCCCGGTCCGCGGCGGCCGCCCGGCCCTCGGCACATGGCAGGGCGTCTATCTGGTCGAACACCGAATCCGGCCGCACCGCCGCGAGGTGGTGCTTCAGTTTGTGGGGCGGGGGGCCTGAAGGCGCCTATTGCGGCACCGCCGCGTGCATTGCTCGGGGCAACTGCGCTAAAACCGGGCGCAGAGGGGCATGCCGTTGACCGAGACACAGTACCGCCTGGTTATTGCGGACGACCACCCGCTGTTCCGCGGCGCCTTGCGCGAAGCGGTGTCGGGGCTGCTCGACCGTGCCGAGATCGCTGAAGCCGGATCGTTCGACGATCTGTCCCGGCTGCTCGACGACGGCGGGGACGTCGACCTGATCCTGCTCGATCTGACCATGCCGGGCGCGCGGGGATTCTCCGGCCTGATGTATCTGCGCGCACAATATCCGAGCATGCCGGTGATCGTGGTCTCGGCGAATGACGACCCCGCGGTGATCCGGCGCTGCATGGATTTCGGCGCGTCGGGATTCATTCCCAAGACGCTCGACACCGAGGCGATGCGCAATGCTGTGCTCAGAGTGCTCAAGGGCGGAGTCTGGACCCCGCCCGACGTCGATCTGAAGGCCGGCGCGGACGCGGAATCGGCGGCGCTGCTGGCGCGTCTTGCAACGCTGACGCCGCAGCAGGTCCGGGTGCTGATGATGTTGTCGGAAGGCCTGCTCAACAAGCAGATCGCCTACGAACTATCGGTGTCCGAGGCGACGGTGAAGGCTCACGTCTCGGCGATCCTGCAAAAGCTTGGAGTCGAGAGTCGGACCCAGGCTGTGATCGCGGCGGCCAAGATCGAGGTGGGCCAGTGGCCGCAGCCCGCGACCGCGGGCGGCTGAGCTTCCGGACGGTCCGCCAAAAAACAACCCGGGCCGGGCCCGGGTTGCAAGGCTCGGTGCCGGCGGTCCGGCTATTTCTTCTTGGCGGCCTTCTTCTTCCCGGCCGTTGTCTTCTTCTTCGCGGCGCCTTCGGACTTGGACTTGCGCTTGATGTCCATCCCGTGCGCGCGCTTGTAGGTCTGGATGTCCTTGAACTTGCCGCTCTTGTCGCGAACCGCGTAGAGCTTCGTGCCCTTGGAGCTGCGATGTGTCGTCCGCTTGGCCATGACGCCCCTCTGCCCTCGTGAAGATTCGATTCGACGCGGCGAATCTATTCACAAACGAAGCATTCCGACAATCGGATATGCACGTCATTCCGCCGCTGCGGCGCGGTGAACGCGCCACTGCGTCATCAGGGCGCGCAACGCCGCCGGCTTGAGCGGCTTGTTGAGCACCGTCACATCGGCGGCGCGCGCGGCGCCGCGGACCTTGGGCGAGCGGTCCGCGGTGATGAGGATCGCCGGAAGGTCGGCGCCGAAGCGGCGCCGCAGTTCGACGATCGCGTCGATGCCGTTGGCGCCGTCCAGATGATAGTCGACCAGCAGCCCGCTCAGCGGAGCCTGGTCGTGGGCGACGGCAGCGGCCGCAATCTCCAGATTGGAGGCCTTGAGAACCCGGCAGCCCCAGCCGCCAAGCAGCGCCTCCATGCCGTCGAGAATCTGCGGCTCGTTGTCGATGCAAAGCACGGTGATGCCGGGCAGGCGGCTGCGGTCGGCTCCGGGCAGATCGCGCGCCGCCTCGCGCGCGGTGGGCTCGGTGGAGAGCGGCACCGACACCGAGAAGCGCGAGCCGCGGCCGACCTCGGACCGCAGATCGATCGGATGCGACAGCACGCGCGCGATGCGCTCGACGATCGACAGCCCGAGCCCAAGGCCGCGGGCCACCTTCGCGCCCTCGTCGAGCCTGCGGAATTCCTCGAAGATCGTCCGCATCTTCGATGCCGGGATGCCGAGGCCGGTGTCGTAGACATCGATCCGGAGCTGGCCGGCGTGCCGCCGGCATCCGATCAGAACGCGGCCGCCCGGCGTGTATTTGACGGCGTTCGAGACCAGATTCTGCAGCAGGCGCCGCAGCAGGCGGCGATCCGAGCGGACGCTGGCCGTGCAGGGCGCGAAGCGAAACTCGAGGCCCTTGCCGCGCGCGAGAGGCGCGAACTCGACCTCGAGCTGGCGGAAAATCTCGTCGATGCGGAACGAAACCGGCTCAGGGCGCATCGCGCCGGTGTCAAGCCGCGAAATATCGAGCAGGGCGCCGAAAATCTCCTCCACGGCATCGAGCGACGCATCGACGTTGGCGATGAGCCGGCCGTCCTCGCTGCCGCCCTGCCGTTCGGTGAGCGACGTGACGTACAGGCGCGCCGCGTTGAGCGGCTGCAGGATGTCGTGACTCGCAGCCGCAAGGAAGCGGGTCTTGGAGATGTTGGCCTCTTCGGCATCGGCTTTGGCGCGCGCCAGCTCCTGGTTGAGCCGTGTCAGCTCGGTGGTGCGCTCGCGCACGCGCATCTCCAGCGTGGCGTTGGCGCGCTCCAGTGCCTCGGCCGCCTCGACGCTTCCGGTGATGTCGGTGACGGTGGTCACGATGCCGCCGTCCGGCATTCGGTTGGAGCGCACCTCGACCACCAGGCCGCGCTCGGCGAAGCGCTCCAGGATCGGCTCTCCGCCCGCGGCATAGCGCTCGATGCGGTCGCGGACGAACTGGTCTGCCTCCGCGGCGCCGAGCCCGCTGTTGAGTGCGTTGATGCGCAGAATCTCGCCGAGATTGACGCCAACGCGCGTCATTTCCGGGCGCAGGTTGAGGATTTCGCCGAACTGCCGGTTCCAGCAGATCAGATGAAGCTCCTTGTCGAAGACCGCGATTCCCTCCTGCACGTGGTCCAGCGCGGTCTGCAGGATTTCGCGATTGTAGTGAATCGCGGCATTGGCATCGTCGAGCAGCTTGAGCGCGGCCTTGGTGGAGACGGTGCGCTTTCGCAGGAGCAGCGACAGCACGAGCCGCGACGAGGCTGCGCCGATTGCCGAGGCCAGAAGATGCTCGGCGTAGCGCAGCAGTTCGAAGTCCGCCTCGCTCTCGGGCGAAAGCGATATCCGCCGTGCGGAGGCGAAGCTCTGCAGCGCCGAACCCGTGCGCTCCTCGCCGAGATATCGAGCCACAGTCTCGGTCAGTTCGCCCACGGTCACGGACGAACGCCACAGGCGGAAGCTTGGCGTCATCGGCGCAAGGTTCGGCGGCACGAACACGTCGGCCTGCATCCGCTCGATCGGTGTCGGCGCGCGCGCGAGCGAGAAACCGATATAGGCCAGGATGTTGAGCGAAAGACTCCAGATCACGCCGTGGACCAGCGGCTGCATGTCGAGCCCGAACAGCGCCTGCGGCCGCAGCCAGACCAGTCCGGCGGGACCCTCGGTCAGGATCTGCCGGCCGATGATGCCGATGTCGGCGATGCTCGGCAGCAGCAGCGTGTAGGCCCAGGCGAGGACGCCGATCGTCATGCCGGCGATCGCGCCGCGCGCGGTGGCGCGCCGCCAGAACAATCCGCCGAAGAAGGCGGGGGCAAGCTGCGCCACCGCGGCGAAGGCGAGCAGGCCGATCGCGGCAAGCTGCGCTTCGCCCGCTGAACGGTAATAGACATACGCCAGCAGCAGGATGACGGCGATGGAGGTGCGGCGGATGCGCAAAAGCAGCGCGCCGACGTCGCTCGTGCCGGTGACCAGAGCCGCGCGGCGCTTGAGCACCCAGGGCATGACGATGTCGTTCGACACCATGATCGCCAGCGCGACACACTCGACGATCACCATCGCGGTGGCGGCCGACAATCCGCCGATGAATGCGAACAGGGTCAGCAGTTCTGATTGCGCCATCAGCGGAAGCGCCAGCACGAACATGTCGCTGTCGACGCCGCCGGCCGGGAACTTCAGCAGTCCCGCCATCGCGATCGGCAGAACGAATAGGTTGATCAGCACGAGATAGACAGGAAATAGCCAGGCCGCGCGCGTGACCTCGCGTTCGCTGTTGTTCTCGACCACTGTGACGTGGAACTGGCGCGGCAGCAGTACGATCGCCACGAACGAAAGCAGCGTCATCGCCGCGAGCGTGCCGAAATTGAACTCCCGGGTCAGGACCGCCGCGGTGTCCGGGCGCCGCATCGCTTCCGTGAACAGGCTCACCGGTCCGTCGAACATCCAGAACGTGACGAACACGCCGACCGCAAGGAATGCGAACAGCTTGACCAGCGACTCCGCGGCAATCGCCAGCATCAGACCGTCCTGGTGCTCGGTCGCGTCGATGTGGCGGGTGCCGAACAGCATGGCGAACACCGCCATCGACAGCGCCACATAGAGCGCAATATCGCCGAACAGCGGCTGGGCGATGCCGGCGCCGTAGGAGGCCTGGGAGAGAATCGTCCCGAGCGACGCGGAAACGGCCTTGAGCTGCAGCGCGATGTACGGAATGGTACCGACGATGGCGATCAGTGCCACGGTCGCCGCGACGGCCTGGCCTTTGCCGTATCGGGCGGCGATGAAATCGGCGATCGAGGTGATGTTCTGCGCCTTGGCCAGGCGCACCATGCGCACGATCAGCGGCGCGCAGAGCCCGATCATCACGACCGGACCGATATAGATCGTCAGAAAGTCGTAGCCGGTGCGCGACGCGAGGCCGACCGAGCCGAAGAACGTCCAGGACGTACAATAGATCGCAAGCGACAGCGGGTAGATCAGGAGGCGCGAACGCCCGGCCGGACCGAGCGCGCTGACCCGGTCGCCATAGCTGGCGATGACGAACAGCAGCCCGATATAGCCGAGCGCCACCGCAACGACGACCCAGCCCTGCAGCATCCGGTTTCCTGCGTGCCGGACCGTCCCCGCCCGGCCGCCCTCCATCACCCGCGCCGCAGGGGACCATGATCCCGGGGGTCTTGTCCACCGCTCTTGCGCGGCCGAATATGGCCGAAAGCCCAACGGCTTGGAGGAGGGTCAGATGCTGCAGAAATTCCGCGACTTCGCGATCAAGGGCAACGTCGTCGACCTGGCGGTTGGCATCGTCATCGGCGCCGCCTTCGGCGCGATCGTGTCGTCGCTGGTGGGCGACATCTTCATGCCGATCATCGGCGCGATCACCGGCGGCCTCGACTTCTCCAACTACTTCACGGGCCTCTCAAGCAAGGTGACGGCCGACACGCTGGCCGAGGCCAAGAAGCAGGGTGCGGTACTTGCCTGGGGCAACTTCATCACCATCATCATCAACTTCATCATCATCGCCGCCTGCCTCTTCCTCGTGGTCAACATGATCCAGAAGCTCCGCAAGCAGGAGGAGGCCAAGCCCACGCCTCCGCCCCGGCAGGAGGTGCTGCTGGAGGAAATTCGCGATCTGCTGGCGAAGAAGTAGCCATCGCTCGTCAATGCAGCCGTGCGCGGCTTAGGCCGCCGCGGCGCCCCGCCGCCGCAGTGCTTTTTGTCGCCGCGGGCGCTTGCCATCCGGCGGCGTTCGCAGCAATCTTGTCCGCGCATGGAACTTCGGACGCGCTGATGGATTGGGCGACCGATGCAGACGTTCCCTGGCAATGGCAGAGCAGTCGACGGCAATGCGCGTCTCGGCTCGTTTCCGGGACGCGAGCGCCTGACTTCGCGCGAGGCTGACGTGCTGGCGGAAATCGCCGCCGGACGTTCGAGCAAGGAGGCCGGACGGTCGCTCGGTATCAGTCCGCGCACCGTCGACGTGCATCGTGCCCGCATCATGCAGAAGCTCGGCGCGCGCAATGCCGCCGACCTGGTTCGGATCGTGTTGAGTGCGGTCGCGCTCTGACCGGACGGCGGTTGCGCATTGCCGGACAGGTCATCGAATTGACGACGCACGGCCATCGCGGCATTGATCGCGCCGCATGTCCCCTCCGGCAGATTCCACGCGACAGATCGTGCTGCGGACCGCCGAGACGCTGCTGATTGCGGGCGCGGGCGGCATCGTCTTTACGCTGGCCGGATTTCCCGCCGGCCTGATCTCGGGCTCGCTGCTGTCGGTCGCCGCCGCCGGGCTGATGGGGCGCCCGGTGATCGTGCCGCGGCGGCTCACCCAGGTGATCTCCGTCCTGGTGGGCATATCGCTTGGCGCCGTGGTCACCCCCGAAACCCTGGAGGGGCTGGCCGCCTTTCCGGTGAGCATCGCGGTGCTGCTGGTGGCGACCGTCTGCATGACCGCGGCCACAACCTGCTACCTGCGCGCGGTCCATCGTTGGGATTGGCAGTCGGCACTGTTCGGAGCGAGCCCCGGCGCGCTGGCCCAGATCATGGTGCTGTCGAACGAGTACCGGCTCGACATCCGCGCCATCGCAATCGTGCAGGTCATGCGGGTGGTGGTCCTGACCATCGGCATACCGACCGGGCTGGCTCTGTTCGGCTTAACCGCGACCGGCGTCATGCTGCCGCGGAGCGCCGCGGTCGACGCCTCTGTGATCGAGATCGCAATCCTGATCGTGGTCTCGACTGCCGTCGCGGTCGGGCTCCTGGCGATCCGGTTTCCCGGCGGCCTGATCTTCGGCGCGATGATGGGATCCGCCGTGCTGCACGGCACCGGCTGGATCGGAGCCTCGCTGCCCTGGTGGGCGGTGGCGGCCGCGGTGGTGGGCATCGGCGCGGTCACCGGCTCGCGCTTCGCCGGCACCGATCCGCGTACGCTTCTGCGCTATCTCGGTGCCGCGCTCGGATCGATCGGTGTTCGCGGTGACGCTGACGATGCTGCTGCCGGTCCGCATCGCCGACGTGGTGGTGGCCTTTGCGCCCGGCGCACAGGACACCATGATGGTGCTGGCGCTGGCGCTGCATCTCGACCCGATCTTCATCGGGGCGCATCATCTTGCGCGCTATATGCTGGTTTCTGTATCGGTGCCGCTGATCGCAGCCTGGATGGGTCCGCCGGCGCCGCCCGCGGACCGCGAGATGCGCCCGGCCGCCCGGCCAACAATAGAGGACTGACTACTCCGCGGCGAGAGCCCGCTTGCCGCGCGGCAGGCCGAGCCGATCCCACACGTCAAGCAGCGCCTCGGCGAGCGCGTCGACCAGTGCATCGTCGTGATAGGGCGACGGCGTGATGCGCAGCCGCTCGGTGCCCTTGGGCACGGTCGGATAGTTGATCGGCTGTATGTAGATGCCGTGCTCGCGCAGTAGCAAGTCACTGGCTTCCTTGCACTTTTCAGGATCTCCGACCATCAGCGGCACGATATGGGTGTCGGTCGCCATGACCGGCAGGCCGGCGGCGCCCAGCACCGCCTTGACCCGCGCCGCGCGATCCTGGTGCCGCTCGCGCTCCCATCCCGAAGCCTTCAGGTGCCGGATCGCCGCGGCCGCTGCGGCGCAGACCGCAGGCGGCAGCGCGGTGGTGAAGATGAAGCCCGGGGCATAGGAGCGCACGGCGTCGCACAGCGCGCCGTCGGCGGCGATGTAGCCGCCCAGCGCCCCGAAAGCCTTGCCGAGGGTGCCCTCGATCACGGTAACACGGTGCATGGCGCTGTCGCGCTCGGCAATGCCGCCGCCATGCGGGCCGTACAGGCCCACGGCATGCACCTCGTCCAGATAGGTCATGGCGCCGTATCTGTCCGCCAGATCGCAGATCGCATGGACCGGCGCGATATCGCCGTCCATCGAGTAGACGCTCTCGAAGGCGATCATCTTCGGCCGGTCGCCGGCTGCGCGCAGCAGCTCTTCCAGATGCGCGAGGTCGTTGTGCCGGAAGATCTGGCGGTCGCATCCCGCGTGGCGGATGCCTTCGATCATGGAATTGTGGTTGTAGGCGTCCGACAGGATCAGGCAGCCGGGGATCAGCCTGGCGATCGTCGAGATGCCGGTCTGGTTCGACACATAGCCCGAGGTGAACACCAGCGCCGATTGCTTGCAGTGCAGGTCGGCCAGTTCGCGCTCCAGGTCCACGAGGGGGTGGTTGGTGC
>VFQU01001567.1_pt1 | contig 12961 bp, 12 predicted proteins | sample 3512311 | NCBI WGS metagenome assembly VFQU01 (sample SAMN10412377, study PRJNA504923) | tailings metagenome | isolation source: Relicate 3 Philex TSF3 active mining site | place: Philippines: Tuba, Benguet | collected 2017-08-29 | reverse complement strand
CGTGGGCGGAGAGGATCACCCCGGCGGAATGCACGCCTGGGCAGAGGCCTATGACGACGGGCTGGGCTGGATCGGGTTCGATCCGCGCATGCAGATCTGCCCCACCGAGAGTTATGTGCGGCTGGCCGTGGGGCTGGATGGCGAAAGCGCCCTGCCCTTGCGGACGGTTCCGGTGGGCGAAATCGTGCAGAAGGCGGATGTGAAGGGCAGCTAAGGCCCCCTCACCCGGAATGCGGCCGACCTCTCCCCCAAGGGAGAGGTGAAGAGCGTCTCACAAGCTCAGCACGAACAGCCAGCCGGAAATCGTCAGGGCCGAGAGGACCGTGGCGATCAGGATCGTGTTGGCGGCGACGCTGACGCCGCGATCATAATAGGTGGCGAAGACATAGATGTTGACGCCGGCGGGCATGGCCGAGAGCAGGATGCCGTAGCGGGCGATTTCCATGGGGACATGGAGCACCCATATCATCAGCACGTAGGCGATGGCCGGGTGGACCAGGAGCTTGATCAGCGAAGCGACCAGCGCCTGCTTCCAGTTTTCGCTGAGCTTGAACTCGTTAAGCGCCCCGCCAATGCCGAAGAGAGCCGCTGGCACCACGGCCTGGCTCATCATGATGAAAAAGGCCTCTGCCGGCTCGATCAGTTGCAGATTGAGCAGCGAACCGACAATGCCCGCGACAATGCCCCAGATCAGCGGATTGGAGACGACGCGCTTTACGGCGACGACCAGCGTCTTGCCCAGCGGCTGTCCGTCGCGGCGGGTCAGTTCCATGGTGACCATGGCCATGGTCAACAGGATCGCGCCATGCAGGCCGATAATGGAGAGCGTCACGGGCATGGCCGCTTCGCCATAGGCGCGGGTCATGATCGGCAGGCCGATCAGCACGGTATTGGTGAATGTGCTGGCAAAGCCCACCGAAATGCTTTCGCCCGGACGGTTGTTGAACACCTTGCGGGCGATGACGATGCCGATGATGAAGCAGATAATCGCGCCCAGATAATAGGGGCCGATAATGGCTGGATTGAACGCCGCGCGGAAATCGCTGGTGCTGATCGAATAAAACAGCAGGCAGGGCGTGGCGAAATTGTTGACGAAGGCGATCAGCGCCTTGATGCCGTCAGCGGGAAACAGGCGGAAGCGCACCGCGCCAAAGCCGAGAGCCATGAGCGCGAAGATCGGGGCGATGACGGCAAGAATGTCGAGCATTGGCCGGGAAACCTGGGCCAGGAGGGAGGAGGCCTCCTGCCCTACTCCTCGCGCCGTTATGGGTCAATGGCACAAGCCTGGCGCCATCAAAACGAAACTCTATCATTCCAAAACGAAATCAAATGTCGTATAAACGAAATATGGTGAAGCAGGACGGCGACATGCTGGATATTTTCGTTATCGGCGGCGGCATCAATGGCGCCAGCGTGGCGCGCGACGCGGCAGGGCGCGGCTATTCGGTGGCGCTGGCGGAAATGAACGACCTGGCCTCGGGCACGAGTTCGGCGGCCACCAAGCTGATTCATGGCGGGCTGCGCTATCTCGAGCATTACGAGTTCCGGCTGGTGCATGAGGCACTGGCGGAACGCGAAGTGCTGTGGGCCTCGGCGCCGCATATCATCTGGCCACTGCGCTTCGTACTGCCCCATCACAAGGGGCTGCGCCCGGCGGCAGTGCTGCGGGCGGGGCTGGCCATGTATGACTATATGGGCGGACGGCGCCTGCTGCCGCCGACCAAAACGCTCGACCTGACGCGCGACGACGCGGGCAAACCGCTGAAACCGGGCTATCGGCTCGGCTTTGAATATTCGGATTGCTGGGTCAATGATGCGCGCTTCGTGGTGCTCAATGCCAGGGACGCGGCAGACCGGGGCGCGAGGATCCATGTGCGTACCAAGGTGGTTTCGGCGCGGCGCGCGGAGGGCGGCTGGACTATCGAACTCGATGGCGAGGGCGGCCGGCAGACAGTGCGCGCGCGCATGCTGATCAATGCGGCGGGGCCATGGGTCGATACGGTGATCAACGGCGTTCTGGGCAAGAATGGCGCGCATAATGTGCGACTGGTTCAGGGCAGCCATATCGTGGTCAACAAGCTCTATGACCACGACCGCTGCTACTTCTTCCAGAACAGCGATGGTCGCATTTTCTTTGCCATTCCCTATGAGGACGACTTCACCCTGATCGGGACGACCGACCGGGACTATCAGGGCGATCCCAAGGATGTGGCGATCACCCCGGAGGAGACGGACTATCTGCTCAAGGCGGCGAGCGAATATTTCGCCCGCGCCGTGACGCGGGACGATATTGTCTGGACCTATTCGGGCGTGCGGCCGCTTTACGACGATGGGGCGAGCGCCGCGCAGGAGGCGACGCGCGACTATGTGCTCAAACTCGATGGCGACGCAGCAACAGGGGCAGTGATCAATGTGTTCGGCGGCAAGCTGACGACATCGCGGCGGCTGGCGGAATCGGTGATGGAAAAGATCGAGGGTGTTCTGGGCGCAAAAGGCCCGGCCTGGACGCAGAAGGGTACGCTGCCGGGGGGCGATTTCGGAGTGAAGAGCTTTGACGCCGAAGTGCGGCGGCTGGGCATGGACTATCCCGGAATGCCCGCGGGGCTGTTGCGGCGGCTGATGCGGCTTTACGGGACCAAGGCAGGGGTGGTGCTGGGCGGGGTCAAGACCACGGACGAGCTTGGGGCGCATTTCGGCGGTGATCTTTATGGGGCCGAAGTGGACTATCTAGTTGCGCAGGAATGGGCGCGGACGGCACAAGATATATTATGGCGGCGGACTAAGCTGGGACTGCGTGTCGGACCGGATGATGTGGCGCGGCTGGAGGAATATTTGGCGACGAAATAGTGCCGCGCTCGATGCAGCGCCTCCCCCTTAACGGGGAGGATGGGAGGGGGTGTTCAAGGGCTCAATGCCAACCATCCCCCACCCTGCTCGATTCAACGGACTTAGCTGAAGCTAAGTCCTATCTCGCTTCCTTCCCCACAAGGGGGAGGGTGACGAAGGAGCCGAAAGGCTGGAGGAAAAATGACCAAATTCGTTCTGGCCATCGATCAGGGCACGACGTCGAGCCGGGCAATCGTTTTTGATGGCAAGCGGAAGATCGTCGGGGTTGGGCAGAAGGAATTTACCCAGCATTTTCCTCGGGATGGCTGGGTGGAGCATGACCCGGAGGAGATCTGGGAGAGTGTCGTCTGGTCGGCGAAGACGGCGTTGAAAGAGGCCGGGGTCGAGGCCAAGCAGATTGCGGCCATCGGCATTACCAATCAGCGCGAAACCACTGTAATCTGGGACCGGGAAACGGGCAAGCCGATCCACAATGCCATTGTCTGGCAGGACCGACGCACGGCGGCGCTCTGCGCGAAGCTCAAAAAGGCCGGGCATGAAAAGCTGGTCACCAAAAAGACCGGACTGCTGCTCGACCCCTATTTTTCCGGCACCAAGGTCAAGTGGCTCCTGGACAAGGTGACGGGTGCGCGCAAGCGGGCTGAAAAGGGCGAACTCGCCTTTGGCACAATAGACGCATTCCTCGTCTGGCGGCTGACCGGGGGCAAGGTGCATGCGACGGACGCCACCAATGCCGGGCGGACCCTGCTGTTCGATATTGGCCGGAACGAGTGGGACAGGACGCTTTGCGACCTCCTGGATGTGCCCATGACCATCCTGCCGGAGGTCAAGGACTGCGCCGACGATTTCGGTGCGACGGAGGAAAAGCTGTTTGGAGCAGCCATCCCAATCCTGGGCGTGGCGGGCGACCAGCATGCGGCAACCATCGGGCAGGCCTGTTTTATGCCCGGCATGGTCAAATCGACCTATGGCACGGGCTGCTTTGCGCTGCTCAATACCGGGGCAGATATGGTCAAGAGCCGCAACCGGCTTTTGACCACGATTGCCTATCGGCTGGATGGCAAAACGACTTATGCGCTCGAAGGCTCGATCTTTATTGCCGGGGCTGCCGTGCAGTGGATCCGCGACGGTCTGAAACTGGTCAAGCATGCCAGCGAAACCGGCCCGCTGGCGCAATCGGCCGACCCCAGCCAGAATGTCTTTATGGTGCCCGCCTTTGTAGGGCTGGGCGCGCCATGGTGGGATGCCGAGGCGCGCGGGGCGATCTATGGGCTGACGCGCAATACCGGCCCCGCGGAAATCGCCAAGGCTGCACTGGAAGCGGTCTGCTACCAGACGCGCGATCTGCTCACTGCCATGCACAAGGACTGGCCGGGCAGCGGCAAGGATACGGTGCTGCGCGTCGATGGCGGCATGGTCGCCTCGGACTGGACCATGCAGTTTCTCGCCGACATTCTCGATGCACCGGTGGACCGGCCAACCATTCTGGAAACGACGGCTTTGGGTGCGGCCTGGCTGGCCGGCATGAAAGCGGGTATCTGGCCCAGCATGGACGATTTTGCCGCAAGCTGGGCGCGTGACAGCCGCTTTGAACCCGACATGGACGCGAGGACCCGCAGGGCCAAGATCAAGGGTTGGGACGAGGCCGTCCGGCGGACACTAACCGTTTAGAGCTATTCGCCATTGCCCGTTTCGACAGCGGGGCTGGGCTCTTCCTCGAGGACCGGCGGCTCGTTGATATTTGGGTTATCGCGGATGAAGGCGGTGACGGCATCGTCGAGGGCCAGAAGGAAACTGCTGATCCTTATTCCGTTCGAGCCGAAATCATGGGGGGCATTGATGGAGGCCGAACGCATGTCGACGCTGGCGCCATCGCCATGGGGCGAGACGCGCAACACCGCCTCTTCACGCCAGCCCGGCATGGTGACGATGCGCGCATTGATCCGGCCTTCGGCGGCATAGTCCGCCGGTTCGCGCCTAAGGCGAATGTCCCAGCCCTCACCCTGCACCAGCCTGTCCACCAGTGCGAAAAGCTGGATGACGTCGAGTGGATAATCCCGGCCGGTGGCATTGGGGAAATAGGCGCGCTGCTCCTCTGGCGTGAGCAGATGGGGCGGCGGCATATTGGCGGTGTCGGGTTCGAAAACCAGCGGAAGCTCACCGCGCGCGGTGGTGGCGATGTCGGTGACGAGCGGATAGCGCGCGGCAAGATAGCCATAATAGGCGAAGGGCGCAAGGCAGAGCGATCCCAGAACCAGCCCCATCAACGCCCGGCCCCAGCCCTGATCGCCGGTATTCCAGAGGCGCACCACCGCCACAAGGGAAGCCAGAACCGCGAGCAGCGCCATTGCTGCGGCGAAAAGCGCGACGACCAGAAAGACCGGCGAGTCGATAATCCGCTCGCGATGCATCATCACCGGCAGGATGGTCAGCGGCACGGCAACGCTGCCCAACCGGCGCGCCGCGATGGCCCATTTCGATGTTCTGATCAGAATCCGCAAGGCGGCGTTAGTCCCGTTAGCGGCTGGCAGATTAGGGGGAAGGTGTTTCCCTTCATTGAACAAATGCCCTCTGGCCGCAATTTTATCGCCGCCATGTCTGACACATGCTGCTGATGGAAGACCATTCCTCGTCGGTAAAGGGCGATTCCAGTCCCGTTGGCCGTGTCTTTCCCAAATCTGTCAGGGCCACGCGCCGGTCGTCGGTCAGGGGATGGGTGCTGAAGAGGGCCATGGCCCGGGAGAAATCCGTGTCCTCGCCCACACGGCCGATCAGTTCGGCCAGTGCCCAGGGTTCGAAATCGAGCCGATTGGCGACGGCGGCTGCGAACCGGTCGGCCTGCCGCTCAGCTTCGCGGGAAAAGCGGGAATCGATGATGGTGGCGCCGAGGCCAGCGGCGACCGAAATGCCGGTCATATCGCCCAGAATGAAGCCGACCAGTGCGCCGGTACCGGCGGTGGACACGAGCTGTTCCATGCCGTGCCGATAGGCGACATGGCCCAGTTCGTGCGCGAGAACACCGGCAAATTCGTCCGGCGTTTTGGCGGCGTCCAGCAAGGCCGAGAAGAAATAGACCCGCCCGCCGGGCACGGCAAAGGCATTGGGAATGTCCGACCGAACGACACGGATTTCCGGCGTGAAGGGCGAGCCGGTGCCCTCCATGGCCGCCGCGGCAAAACGGCTTATGGCACGATTGGCGAGGCTTTCCGGATCGGCGTCACAGAGCGGCAGGCCCGCATCGCCGCCGAGCGTGGCCTCCATCTGGGTATAGACGGTGGCGCCAATGGCGTCTTCCCAACCGGGCGGCACCAGAGCAACCAGACGCGAGGCGATAAGCGGAATGCCGAAAATATAGAGGGCAATGACGCCGGCCAAAGCAAGGGTGGATAGCGCCATGAGCCGGCTCTGGTGGCGCGCATTCTGCCGTTGGCGCTCGGCAAGAACCGGCAATGTGGCGCGAATACGCGCAATGGCGTCTTCCCCGAGAATGACGATCCGCGCGCCATCGGGTTGGCCGGAAGCACCGAGACGCAGTTCTCCCCTGCGGGCGGGGACCGAATAGAGGTCCGTGGCCGACCAGCGGGCCAGAACGGAGCCAGACCCCTCCTCCTCGACCAGCAGCGTGCCGCCGCCATTGCGATCAAAGGCCAGCTGCACCGGCCAGACCCGGGCGCTGTGACCGTCATAGTAACGGCCGGGGATCAGCATCAATATCCCCCCACATTGAGCGCATCGGCCAGCCCTTCGCCGGCAAGCGCCTTGTCCTCGTCGCGAGCGCGCACATCGTCCAGCGTTTCGAGCCCGGTGACGCGCGCACCGTCAGCAACCAGACGCCAGAAGCCGTAGCCAAGCACGAGTTCGCTGACAAAGGAGAAAGCCCCGAAGAGCAGCAGATAGCCGGTGATGACAGCAAGAAGGGTGACAACGCTGGACTGGACCGAGCGCATGAGGACGGAAAAATCCACCTCGCCGCCAGCAAAGGCTTCGGCCGCCACCGTGCCCATGACGACGAAACCGCCCAGCGCCAGCAGCAAATAGAGCCCGGCCAGAGCGAGGGCAAAAAGCGTGTACTGGCCGAGAAGTCGCCACGGAGAAATGCGCAGGGTGAGCTTTGCGCCGCCAAGGCTGACCGAGGACAGCATGCGGGTCATTTCGCAGGCGCGATAGAAGGTGGCGACGACCAGACCCGCAAGGCCGAGACCCGCCAGCCAGAAATAGGTTTCCGCATCGGCTCCCAGAGGGTCTTCGAACAGCCCCGCATCGCTGGCGATAACCATGGCCGAAATAGACATGATGCCGAGTATCGCCCATGCCGGGTAATAGGGCGCCAGCAATTGCCGCCACGATCCGGAAAAGCCGAAGGCGCGGTCGCCATACCAGCTATGGCGATAGCGATAGGACCAGAGATTGGCCGCCATAAAGGGATAGGCCAGCCCGAGCGTGGCCAGATTGAGCAGCGACCAGAAGAAGCGCCGCCATGCATAGGCCCAGGCACTACCCGCCTGATCGAAGCGAATGCCGCGCCAGAGGGTGCGCGACAGGCGGAAGTCGCGGGCGCGGTAGCTCGCATAGCCATAGAGCAGCCAGATGACCAAAGCCACGGCGCTATAGCCGGTGATGACGACCGGGGCCGACTGGGTGGAAAGATAGAAAAACAGTCCATAGACCGGCACGAAAATCACGAGCGCCATGAGGAAGCCGACGAGGAGCTGGCGCGCATCGCCGCTATATTCGAGGGCGTCGCCGCCCAGAATGGTATTGGCCCAGTAAAAGCGGCGCTTGCGCGTGGTCAGCCAGAAACGATTGAGCCCGATCGTCGGGACCATGAAGAGATAGCCGCGCAGCAGAAGCAGTCCGTAATACAAGCGGCTGCCGGTAAAGCTCAGATTCTGCTCTGCCATCGCCTGTTGCATCATGCTCCCCTGTTGAGAGCAGTATTAGGGGACGAGGGGTGGTTTTGGAAGCGCGGGACCGGTCAGGGATAAAGCCGTTCGCTGGTCCAGTCCGCATCGAGCGCGGTCCGGGTGAAGCGGACGCGATCATGGAGGCGGAATTCGCCGTCCTTCCAGAATTCGACGCTGAGCGGGACGAGGCGGAAACCCGACCAATGGGCCGGGCGCGGCATGTCGCCATCCCCCACCATGGCGGTGAGCGCGGCGACCTCATCCATCATCTGCTGGCGGTTTGTCAGGGGTCGGGATTGTTTGGATGTTGCCGAGGCAATGCGGCTGCCCTTGGGGCGGGAGGCGAAATAGGCGTCGGCCTCTTCGGGCGAGACCACTTCCACCGGACCGCGCATGCGTATCTGACGCCGGATGCTCTTCCAGTGCATGACCATGGCGGCCTGGGGATTGGCGACGAGCTGGCGGCCCTTGTCGCTTTCGAAATTGGTGAAAAAGCAGATGCCGCGCGCATCGCGACGGTTGAGCAGCACCATGCGCACATCGGGCAGGCCGGCTTCGTCGGCACTGGCCAGCGCCATAGCATGGGGATCGTTGGGTTCGCTTTGTTCGGCGAGGGCAAACCATTCCTCGAACACGGCGAAGGGATCGAGACCGGAACGGTCGCCGTCTTCGAACAGGCGCTCGGTCAGAGTTTGCAGCATGGCTCAATATTCCTGCTTGAATGCGCCCGTCGAAACTGGACAAGGCCAGGGGGCGTCGCCATATAGGACTGCAACAGGGCACCGAGCAACGCCCAAGCACACAAGACTGGACCAAATGCGCGATCCTTACACCATTCTCGGGGTGTCGCGGTCCGCAAGCGAAAAGGACATCAAGTCCGCCTATCGCAAGCTGGCCAAGAAATACCATCCCGACCAGAATCCAGACGACCCATCGGCGCACGGCAAATTTGCCGAGGCGACGCATGCCTATGACCTTTTGAACGACGCCGAAAAACGCGGTCAGTTCGACCGTGGCGAAATCGACGCGGAGGGCAATCCGCGCTTTGCCGGCTTCGGCAATGGCGGCGGTACGCGCGGCGCACGCCCCGGCGCCGGTGGCGCAGGCGGGTTTTCGGCCGAAGACATCCTCAAGGAATTCATGAGCGGCTTTGGCGGGCAGGCACGCGGCGGCGCACGCGGCCCCACGGGCGGCGCGCAATGGGACCCCTTTGCCGGAGCCACGGCGGGGGGCGCCGGCACGCGCGCCGCCAAGGGCGAGGATGTGATCGTAACCGTCGCGGTATCCTTGGAAGACGCCCACCGGGCGGCGTCGGTTCCGGTGCGGGTGCCTTCGGGCAAGATGCTCAACGTCAAGCTCCCCGAAAAGGTGGAAGAAGGCCAGCAGATCCGGCTCAAGGGCCAGGGCACGCCTGGCCCCTTTGGCGAACCGGGCGACGCGCTGGTAACGGTGAAATTCGAGAAATCGAAGAATTTTCGCCGCGATGGGCTCGATATCCGCACCGATGTGCCGGTGACGCTTTATGAGGCGGTACTGGGCGCGAAAGTGCGCGTACCGACGCTGGACGGGCCGGTGGAACTCAACCTGCCACCGGGCGTCGATACGGCCAAAGCCCTCCGCCTCAAGGGCAAGGGGCTTTATGGCGACGGCGATCTCTATGTGAATGTGCGCGTCGTGCTTCCGCCGGGCGGCGATGCTGACCTTGAGGCCCTGGCGCGATTCATGCGCGACCAGAAGCCGTATAAGGTGAGGGACTGACCGCTTAGCCCCGCGGCGCGGCGGCGCGTCTCAGCCGATCATTGATGGCTTCTCCCAGTCCGGTTTCCGGAATGGGCGAGACGGCTATGGTCGTGGCGCCTAGGGCGTCAAGTTCGTGCAGCATGGAAAAGAGATTGCGGGCGGCTTCGTGCAGGTCCGCGCTTTCCGAGAGATTGCGCATCGGACCATCGAAGGCCGGTATCGCGCCGAAGGCGAGGAATGCTTCGCCGGGGCGGGGCGCGGTGTCGAGCCGCATATGGGCATTGGGCGCATAGTGGCTGAGCAGCATGCCGGGGGCGGAGATTTCGGCGTTTTCGGCCACCTGCTCCACCGCAATGCCCAAGCGCGCCTCAATCTCTTCCCGCGACAGGGCGCCGGCGCGCAACTGGATGATGCGGTCGCCGGCTATGGTGACAATGGTGGATTCGACGCCGGACCGGCATGGCCCGCCATCGAGTACCGGCACAATACCACCAAAGCCGCGCCGGACCTGATCGGCCGTAGTGGGCGAAAGTTTGCCCGAGGGATTGGCCGAAGGGGCGGCTAGTGGACGGCCGGTGGCGCGCAGCAGGTCCAGTGCCACGGCATGGTCTGGTACGCGCAGCGCCACGGTATCGAGACCCGCGGTCGCTATATCGGCCAGGCCATGACCGGGGCGCAAGGGCAAGACCAGACTGAGCGGGCCGGGCCAGAAGGATTCGGCAAGGCGGCGGGCCAGCGGGGAGAAGGTGGCGAGGGTTTCGGCCACGGCCAGATCGGCGCAGTGGACGATCAGCGGATTAAAGCGCGGGCGGCCCTTGGTTTCGTAAATAGCCAGAACCGCGTCGGGATTGGTGGCATCCGCGCCAAGGCCGTAGACCGTTTCCGTGGGAAAGGCGACGGGCTGACCGGCGCGCAGCAGCGCGGCAGCGTCGTGGATGGCCTTTGGGTCGGGTGCGGTCATGGCGCGCTGTTTGACAAGCGGGCATGGCCGCGTCAAGACGGAGACAACAAGTGCGGAGAGTGCCGGTGACGACGCTTCTGGTCAGCCAGCCCAATTTTGCCGATCACCAGACCCCGCAGGGCCATCCCGAACGCGCCGACCGTATCCGTGCCGTGAACGAGGCATTGGCCGGGCCCGACTTTGCCCGCCTGATCCGCCGCGACGCGCCCTATGGCGATGTGATGCTGGCCGAACTCGTGCATGACGCGCACTATCTCGCCCGCCTGCGGGATGCGCGGCCCGCCGAGGGCATCGGGCAGATTGATGCCGACACCTATATATCCGATGGGTCGCTGGATGTAGTGGCGACGGGGCTGGGCGGCGCGCTGATGGCGCTCGACGCCGTGGTCATGGGAGAAGCGAGCAACGCCTTTTGCGCCATTCGACCGCCGGGGCATCACGCCGAAATCGCCACGCCCATGGGCTTCTGCCTCATCAATACAGTCGCTGTTCTGGCGCGGGAAGCGCAGCGGAAATATGGCGCGGACCGGGTGGCAATCGTCGATTTCGACGTGCATCACGGCAATGGCACGCAGGACATTTTCAAGGATGATGCCAGCGTATTCTATGCGTCGAGCCATCAATGGCCGCTCTATCCCGGAACGGGGCACCCGAGCGAGGCGGGTGTGGGCAATATCGTCAATACGGCCCTGCCGGCCCATTCGGGTGGCGAGGCGATGCGTGCGGCCTATACCGAAATCATATTGCCGGCTCTGGACAAATTCGCGCCCGACCTGATCCTGATCTCGGCCGGATTTGACGCCCATCATCGCGATCCGCTGGCGCAACTGGAATGGACAGATAGCGATTTCGGCTGGGTCACCGGCAAATTGATGGAGGTTGCCGGGCGGCGCTGCGGCAATCGCATTGTCTCGCTGCTCGAAGGTGGCTATGACCTCAGGGGCCTTGCCGGGGGCGTGCGCCAGCATGTGGCGACCCTCCTCAACGGATGACCGAAACGCGACGAAACGGAGTGAAGAATGGCGGACACTGCAAATGACGATGTGAAATCGCTGAGCTTCGAAGCCGCGCTGGAGCAGCTCGAACAGATCGTGCAGAAGCTTGAAAGCGGCCGCGCGCCGCTCGCCGAATCCATTGCCATCTATGAACGCGGCGAGGCGCTCAAGGCCCATTGCGAGACGCTGCTGCGCACGGCCGAAGCCCGAATCGAAAAGATCACCCTGTCGCGCGACGGCAAGGCCGTGGGCACCGAACCGCTCGACGCCAATTGATCGGCGGCGCCGGTGGCGCGGCAATCTGCCTGTTGCCTCGGCGGGACCGCGCGCGCATCTAGGGCCAAATTCAGGTCCACGGGATACTAGACCATGACCAATAAGGCGCTGCGCAATTTCAGGCTCGTGCTCTGGGTGCTGGTGGCCGTTGCCGCTATCGGGGCAACCGCGCTCTATGTGTTCAAGCCGCCGCAGCGCCCGCTGGGCATTACCGGGCAGAGCTTTGCTCTGGCCTCAACCCAGGGCGGTACATTCACCCAGAACGATCTCGTGGGCAAACCAAGCCTGATCTTTTTCGGCTACACATTCTGTCCCGATGTGTGCCCGACGACGCTGGCAGAAACCACGGCATGGCGCGCGCAACTGGGGCTCAGTGCGGATGACCTGCGCATCATTTTCGTGACCGTCGACCCCGAGCGCGACACGCTGGAGGATGTAAAGGCCTATGTCGAAGGCTTCGATCCATCGGTGATCGGGCTCGTGGGCGACGAGGCCGCAACCGATACGGCCAAGGCGGCCTTTGGCGTGTTCTCGGAAAAGTCGGGCGATGTGGACAGCGAATTCTACCTTGTCGATCACACGGCGCTAACCTTTATGATCAAGGCCGATGGCAGTTTTCAGGGCACGATTGCCTATGAGGAAGCCAGCGACACCGCGCTGGCCAAAATCAAGCGGCTGATCGGGGGATGAGCCGGATCAGGCTCGACCTGATGCTGGAACAGCGCGGGTTGATGCCCAGCCGGGCACGGGCGCGCGACGCAATTTTGCGCGGCACGGTTCTCGTCAATGGGCTGCCGGCGAAGAAGCCCAACCAGATGGTGGAGCCTGACGACATGCTGACGCTGGACGACCCGGCGGCAGGATATGTGTCGCGCGCGGCGCTGAAGCTGATTGCGGGACTGGATGCGGGCGGCATCGACCCAGCCGACAAGACCTGCCTCGATGTTGGTTCTTCCACCGGGGGGTTTACTCAGGTGCTGCTGGAGCGCGGCGCGGCGAAGGTGTTTGCCGTGGATGTGGGGCATGACCAGTTGCATGGCAGCCTGCGCGAAGATGCGCGGGTGGTCAGCCTTGAGGGCACCAATGCGCGGGAGCTGGATGCGGCGATCATCGCCGAGGCGATCGATCTGCTCGTCTGCGATATCAGCTTTGTGTCGGTAACCAAGGTGCTGCAGGGGCCGCTTGCCTTGTGCGGGCCTGACGCCGAGGCCGTGATCCTGTTCAAACCGCAATTCGAG
>VFQU01001566.1_pt1 | contig 12979 bp, 10 predicted proteins | sample 3512311 | NCBI WGS metagenome assembly VFQU01 (sample SAMN10412377, study PRJNA504923) | tailings metagenome | isolation source: Relicate 3 Philex TSF3 active mining site | place: Philippines: Tuba, Benguet | collected 2017-08-29 | reverse complement strand
TGGTTACTGCGGCGAGGTCTAACTCATCAGCAAAACTTAATAGAAACTCGGTATCAGCAACAATTAGACGCGCTTGTAGAAGAAGAAAAAGCGCAGCAATCAGAGATCCCCGAAGAAACAGAAGCAAGAGAAATTGCAAATCTACGATCGCGGTTTTTAGCAACTTTGCAACATCAATTTAGCCTAAAGCGGCAATTAGACTTTAACAAGTTTCTCAAATGGGCGCTGCTGTGGATATTCATCCTGATGTGGTATGTCGGCATTGCTCATATCCTGTCGATCGTTCCCGTTTTGATGAGGTGGGGCTTTTACTTATGGGCAACGCCTGTCGCACTCTTAATTCTCTGGTTTGGCATCAGTTTAGCGATCCGAATCAGCAAAAGTTTAATTGATCGCTTGATGCACTCTTGGAAACAGAGTTCGCTGCTTCCGTTAGGAGAAGCTCAACGGGTCGTCATGAGAAGTACGACGATCGCGGAAGCCTTGAAAGGACTAATTACTTTTGTTTTAGTCATGGTTGGAATCATTTGGACACTGGATCTATTCAGCGTTCCGACGAGTTCAATTTTGGCAGGAGGCGCAGTCATTGGTTTGGCGATTTCTTTTGGGTCTCAAAGTCTGATTAAAGATCTCGTCAATGGTTGCTTGATTTTAGTGGAAGATCAATTTGCGGTCGGAGATGTGATTCAAATTGATCAGCAGAGCGGTTTGGTAGAAAATCTCAATTTGCGGGTAACTCAACTGCGAAATAGCGAAGGTCACCTGATTACAATTCCGAACAGCACGATCGCAAATGTTTGTAATCTCACCCGTCTCTGGTCACGGATTGATTTTTCGATCGTAGTTGCTTATGAAAACGACCCCAAACGAGTGCTTGATGTCCTAAAGCAAGTTTCACAGCAAATGTATGATGATCCCCAATGGCGAGATCGCATACCCGAACTGCCTGAAGTCTTAGGAATCGATGATCTCTCGCATACCGGAATGCTCGTGCGCGTTTGGATTAAAACAGCCCCAATGGAACAATGGAGCGTTGGGCGAGAATTTCGATTACGAGTTCGGCAAGCTTTTGAAGCGAATCAAATTCAGATTGGCAAACCTCAATTGATCACTTATCACACAGATTTCAACAAAATTTCCTAACCTGGAGCATGATTTCGCTCATCATCGCCGGAGCAGAACAGGTCTGTTGAACTCATGATGAGGGCAAACTGCCCCCACAACTTATGAGTCAAAATTCCACATTGCTACCAATGAGATCGATCGCTTGATCTGCTGTAATTAACCGTTTCAAAACCACTTGCCCGATCGAGCTTGACTCGACACTTTCAGTAGGCTTGACTTCGACCATTAAAATTTCATCTTCAACACGATAAAGCCAGAGCTTTTCGCCATTTTCCCAAATACAAATATTCAATCGATCAATTTGAGGTTTGCGTCTCCAGGCGGTCTCATTCCACAAGCCACCTAGCTCCCAGACTCGACCCACACTCCAACCATCGGATAGAAAAAAATACTTCACCAGCGTCACCAAAAGCTTAAAGAGCAAAAATTTGCCTAAACCTTAGCGCTAAACTGGGACGATTCAGCTGAATTTAACCAATTTTTCCAAGAGTTCAGAGAAAGCGGGTGCTGTTTAAACTTGAAATCAATCAGCACCCACACTTAACCCCTGCATTTCATCTACTTCCAAACGCGAGTTTGATAGTTCTGCTTGCACGTATTCAAAATTCGCTGATCGTTTGCACTCACTTGTTGAATGCGGTGGTAGCCTTCTAGGCTCACCGGAGATGCAACCGGATTTAAGCGCGATGCAACGGTTGTCTCAGGTTGCTCGGTTGCAATCACATAAGGATTCTCAGAGCGATCGTATGTGTCGATCACCATGAGCGAAAGCTTTTCAGGCTCAACTGAACCATAGGTACAATCGAACGAGGAATTTGGCATGTAGAGTGCGCCAACTAATTTGCCTTGCCGAGATTCAAACACAAAGTAAGCTTGACCAAGTTGATTCGGCTGTGCAGATTGCCCATACAGGTAAACTCCATCCGGCAGTGTGGTTGCCTGCGCCATTGCAGTGTTAACCAGAGTGCGGGGAGCAGCTTGAGCAGGTGCATTCATCGCCATTAAACCTGCAACCGCAAGCGAGAAGCCAGCAATCACGGGGGTTACCTGTTTAACAGGGGCGAGGAGGTAAGTCAATAATGCTTTCATGGAATGCCCTCTCAATAAATAAAGTCTTTAACAGGGGGTGCGAGGATGCGGTTGACTGAGTTTGATTTCACCACGGGGGCTAGTGAATAGTTTCAGTCACGGTCTACGTATTACTACTCCCTCTTAGGAAGTCATTTCGGAAAGCGGAAGGCAGATATCTGAAAATTTTTCTGATGGGATCAGTCTGATCAACACGGCGGAAAAATGAGCGATCGAACATGCAAATATCGACTCTGCTATTGCATAGCGTTGCCGACACCTTGCCCTAAATCTGCTACATAACCATCAAATCACGCCTGTCATGTTGGGATTACTTGACAACGTGACAGTCCAAATTCTGACTACTTAATCCCTAGCTTCACAATTCACTAATCCTTACTCTGTCTTGAACAATCCAGTTTTGTAGCGGAGCTAACCTTTATTTAAGCTACCATGCGGAATTAAACAGATTTGTTTTAGTAATAATCGTTTACTTATCCGAGATAACCGGATGGCGATAGAGCGATTTAGCCTAGAGATCCAGCAATCCAGGCGGAGGGGTAATCTCAATTCGGCGTTGCGCTAAGTCAACTACGGGCACGATCGCTTCGACAAATGGGATTAAGATCGTTCTGCCTTCCGGCGTAACTTTTTTGACTTCTAATAAATCATGTCCAGCCGGAATCACATCGCTGACTGTTCCAATTAATTCTTGACTAGCTTGTTCGTATACCGATAAGCCCAGCAGGTCTGCGACATGAAATTCGCCTTCTTCGAGGTCTGGTCGATCGCTATCAGGTACGAGCAGTTGACAGCCGCGCAGAGCTTCAGCAGCATCACGATCGCGAATGCCTTTAATTTGAATCACATATAAACCTTTGCCATCGAGATAGCGACCGGAGACGAGTTCGATCACTTCGGGTTCGGTTTGGTTAGGACGCAATAGCCAGCGCTCTCCTGGTTCTTCAAATCGCTCGGGAAAATCTGTGTTGGGATAGACTCGCAGTTCGCCTTTTAGTCCTTGCGCCGCAACAATTTTCCCGATTTCTAAATAACCCATGCTTTATCTTCCATAAACTTGCTCTGCAACTTGCGCGAGTCGTTCCATCGCAGTTTGTAATTCTAAATCAGTTCCAGTCAAACTGATTCTTAAGCATTGTTGTTTGTGTTGCCAGTCCTCTCGTAAGCCTGGGAAGAAGGTGCTACCCGGAACAACAATGACTCCGACTTGTTTCAATGCTTGATAAAATTCCCAATCTGTGATCGGTAATTCGTCCAACCAAAGCCACGCAAAGATTGCGCCTTCTCCACGGTGGAGATACCAAGGCAGCGATCGCGGCATACTACGATCGAGCGTTGCTTCAACAATTTCAATTTTGTGTTGGTAGAACGGTCGAATCACATTGGTTGAAATTTCAGCAAGTCTGCCGGATTGAATCGCGCGCGCTGCGATCGCTTGTCCATATCGCGGGGAATGAATGCAGAGATTCGTTTGAAAACATTCGAGGGTGTGAATAATTTCAGGTTCGCCAATGGCAATTCCAATCCGTTCTCCAGGCAATCCTGCTTTCGATAAACTCATACAGTGAACAACATTCCCTCCAAAACGCGGAGTCATGTCTGTAAAGTTTAAGGCTGGATAAGGTGGAGCGTAAGCAGAATCAATCAACACTGGGACATCGTATGTTGCTGCAAGTGTTGCGATTTTATTCACTTCATCGTCACTGAGAACATTTCCCGTGGGATTACATGGACGAGAAAAAATGACACATCCAGTTTGTTCATCGATTTGTAACTGATTGAAATTTGGACGGTACTTGAAGCGATGGTTTTCTTGATCGATTTCTAATTCAGGCCGATAGGCAATCAGCGCTTCTGGAGTCAGTGTGACCCCGCCATATCCGGTATAGTCTGGACTCAGAGGAAGAACAATCTTTCTCAGTTCTCCGCTCGCGGTGTAACCCCCAAATGCATTAGCTGCATAGAAGTAAAGGCTTTGGCTGCCGGGCGTGATCAAGATGTGTCGATCGCTCAAATTTAAGCCATATCGTTGATTAAAATCTTGAACGATCGCATCAATTAACGGTTGATACCCTTGACTTGCACCATACCGACAAACAACCTCACTGTATTCGGAACTAGCAAGCAGTTCTGTCGTGCAATCTCGCCAAAGTTGTTCTACTTCGGGCAAAATTACTGGATTGCCAGCACTGAGATTAATGAAAGTCTGTCCGGCTCCGGCTCGTAACGTCTCAATAATGTCCTTCATGATTGCCCGGACTCCGGACAGACGCGACATATCGGTTCCGAGTTGGCTTAGCGCAGGATTCATCAGAGATTACAACTAATAAGGGAATCTTGATGCTACCGACGAAAGGCACACTTCAAACATTAATTTTTGCTGCAACCGTGCTTAAGGATGGCGAAACACTTGCTCAATTTTCTGAACCGCTTCGACTTCGCTCAACAAGCGATCGGCTTGACGAAGGGTTTCACAAGTTTTTGGGGCATTACCGATCGCATGATAAGTGACACCAAGCTGATAAAACGCTTGAGCGACCTCGACTTTGAGTTGATAAACCTGTGCCAGTGCCATAACACAACGCTTGGGAAGGGTGACTGATGCGGAAATTACGGAAGGGGCAAATCTCTCAGGGGGAGTGAGAGATTGCAGATAGATATCGGAATTGCCCTGATATCAGGATCTTAGGGAAAGTCTCACACTTGAGGGCTGAGGGGTGAGACCCCCTAAACATAGACGACCTTACTTCGGTAGACTTGCCTATCTCTACGTAAAAGCATACCTACGCATTTTCCTCAGCACATCCGTAGATACGCATAGGTTTCTCAGTAATTTCTAGTCAGTGTACGGAATTTTAACTGTCACACAGTTCCGACTTCCATTCCGTCTGGCAGTTCTAGCGTGTCACCGATGCGATCGCCAGTATGATACGCCGCTAAAAGTACCTCGCTGGTTTTCCCCCAGCCGATCTCTCCGGTTGCAGTCAGTCCGATTGCGCCAAAATCGCGGCGGTTTTTCTCGGCTTCTTTGAAAGATTTTTCAAACGAGCTGTATAACGAATGTCCATCTGTCACACGAATGACGATTTTTGCGGCTAAACATTCATCGATAATGTCCTCGCCGATGCCAGTACAGCTAATCGCTGCCTCTGAAGTTGCGTAATTTCCCGCAGGCATTGCAGAATCGCTGACGCGTCCAATCCGCTCAAAGCCTTTTCCGCCTGTCGAGGTGCCAGCAGCAAGTCGTCCATGATGATCCAATGCCACAACGCCAATTGTGCCTCGTCCAGCCGATTCCGAGATCAATTCTTTTTCAGCGACAACGCCTGCCATGGCGCGGTTAAAGTTGCCTTCGCGCTCTTGAATCCACTCTTGTAAGCGCAATTCGGTGAGGGGATCATAGAGAGGAAGTTGCAATTCTCGCAGCAATTCGGCTGAACCCATATCTGATAAAACGCGATCGTCAGACGTTTGCAGAAATAAGGCAAGTTCGATCGGGTTTTTGACCCGTGAGGTGTTAATCACTCCGCTAAATCTTTGCCGTGCGCCATCCATTAAGGCAGCACTCATGCGAATTTGACCATCGGATTGCAAGACCGAGCCAGTTCCAGCGTTAAACCGGGGATCATCCTCTAAAAGTTGGCATCCGGTGACAACCGCTTCGGTTGCGGTCGCACCTGCAAGGAGAAGGGCATAGACTTCTTCAACAACTTTTTGCAGCGATCGCCGAACCGCCTCGGCTCCCCCTTTACCTTTGAGCGAACTTCCGGCTCCACCATGAATGATCAACTTGGGCTGAACGCGATCGACAGACATGCTAAGCATCCTCGTAATTGGGATTAGATAGCACAAAAGCTTATCATGCCAGGGTTCTCCGTTACTCAGAGGCACGCTGATTTTTGCGGTTTCGACAGCGATCGGAACAGTATTTCACCTCGTCCCAGCAATCTGCCCATTTTTTCCGCCAAGTGAAAGACAGACCGCAGACGGGACAGATTTTGGTGGGAAGATCGGATTTGGCGCGATGGCGGGGCATGACGGTAGGCGGGATAAGATGAGGTTTGCTTCTCTCTAGCTTACTTTTTACGATTTGATCATGCCGGAAGTTTCTCAAGTTCGGATTGTCTTAGTCGAGCCTGCGGGTGCGTTAAACGTGGGGTCGATCGCGCGGGTGATGAAAAATATGGGGTTGCATCAGTTGGTTTTGGTAAATCCCAAATGTGATTTGCAATCGGATGATGCTCGGAAAATGGCGATGCGCGCGATCGACGTTTTAGAAGCTGCAAAAATTGTTGAGTCGATTCCAGAGGCATTGGTGGGATGTCATCGGGCAGTAGCGACTGCGGTGCGATCGCGGCTGGACACGACATTGGAACATCCTCGTCAGGCATTGCCTTGGTTGTTGGAGCCGGGATTAAATACAGCGATCCTTTTTGGGTCTGAAGATCGGGGCTTAAGTAATGATGAGCTTAAATATGCTCAGCGATTTGTGTATATTCCGACGAGCGATCAGTATCAATCTTTGAATTTAGCTCAGGCTGTGGCGATTTGTTGTTATGAGCTTTTTCAAATGCCAGTAACTTCGGAGACATTCACTGATTTGTGTTCGTTAGATGCACTCGATCGCTATTATCAACATCTCGAATCGGTTTTATTGAAAATTGGATATTTGCAACCGCACACCGCAGCAAGTCGAATGGAAAAATTTCGCCATCTGTTTAATCGGGCTGAACTTTCAGAAGCGGAAGTTTCCTTGCTGCGCGGGATTTTGCGGCAAGTGGAATGGGCGATACAAACAAAAACTTCTGAAGATTAGACAATTGGATCGGATCAGTTTCACGAAGTCAATGTAAAATCCCTAAGACATGTAAGGTGACACAACGCAAATCTCGGATTCAAAAACGAAGACGGATAGCGTGCATTTTGCGAAAAACTTGACGCTTGATCAACGGAGAGAATTTTCAATGTGGGACGGAACTGACGAGTCAGGATCAAATTCAAACCGCTCTGAGATTGGTGTGCGTTCTCGTATTGCACAAGCGCCACGATCGCGCCGTCGTCCGGTTGAACCCCGCCGCAGTTCTGAACCTGAACCGCCTCGCACTCGTCGAGCACGGCGCACGGACAAAACAATGGAAAAAACAGCGGAGTTTCCTAAGTCGCGCACTCAGCAAGCTCGTCGCCGTTTAGAAGTGGTTCCACCGCCTGAGCCGCGTCGTTCTAAACCTGCACGCAAAACAGTAGCCCCGCCCCGTCCCAAAAGCGCATCTGCACTAGCCTTTCTCTACGGCACTCGATTGCTGATTTTAGGCATTGGAATTGGGGTGATTGCAGGAACGAGTTTATCGATTTTTGATCCAGCCAGTCGCACGACAGCAGAAGCTCCTAAAACTGAACAATCCCCGCCTGCTGCTCCCAGCACGCCGACATTGCAGCTAGAACTTGCTCAAGAGATTGGCGGACTGAAAACTCAGATTCAAAGCGCAATCGCACCGCAAACTCAATTAACCCCTGGCTTAATGGTGGTTGATGCAGATACGGGTGCTTACTTTGATATCAATGGCTCGAATGCGATCCCTGCTGCTAGTACGATTAAGTTTCCGATTTTAGTTGCTTTTTTTCAGGCAGTTGATGAAGGTAAAGTTCGATTAGATCAACCTCTGACTCTCAAAAAAGAACAAATTGCAGCAGAGTCTGGTGACTTGCAAGATTCTCAACCGGGTTCGCAGTTCCCGGCAATTCAAGTTGCAACGAAGATGATTGATATTAGTGACAATACTGCGACGAATATGATCATTGATCTCTTGGGTGGAAAAGAGGCAGTGAACCAACGGTTTCAAGCTTGGGGACTGACCAATACCGTCATCCAGAATGCTCTACCAGACCTGCAAGGCACGAATACGAGTAGTCCGCGCGATATGGTAACACTCCTCAGTGCAGTCAATAGTGGCAAATTAGTCTCAATGCGATCGCATGAAAGAATGCTGACCATCATGCGGAAAGTAGTGAACAATTCATTGATTCCACAAGGGCTAGGACAGGGAGCAGTGATTGCTCATAAAACTGGCGATATCGGCATGATGTTGGGAGATGTGGGCATGATTGATTTGCCAAATGGGAAGCGGTACTTTATGGCTGCAATGGTGAAGCGTCCTCATAATGACGATCGCGCGGGTGATGCAATTCGCAAAATGTCTGAGTTGACGTACCAATATTTCAATCAGCAGTCGGAGGCGAGTTCACCGAGTCCGACGCTGAGTCCACAGACGAACCCAACGATGAGTCCGCCTGTCAATCCACAAGGCGCAGAGCCATCGAATCCATCGACGATCGCGCAGCCTTGATGAAATTTTCGGGGTCTAGACCTCGATTTCAGCAGCGCGATCGGCATTAAACCAAGTGCGATCGACCGTACAGCCGAGATGTTGCTGAATGCGTAAGAGATCGGTTTCCGCATTGCCTAAGCAGGTCGTTGCTCCAGGTGAAGGCGTCACATTAAACCGGATTCCGCCGCCTGGATCAATCTCTGCTTGTCCTAGGATTAATTTACCTTGGGTCTTATCAATCAATTGCGGACGAATTCCACCGACTTCGTTCGCAAACTCAAGATCTGAAAGCCGTAATGATGGCACGATCTTTTGAGCATCCTTGAGAAACAGACGACGATTGACAACAGGAATTTCAAAGGCAAAGTTTTTGAAAATGTAGTTGCGAATGTCTCGAACCTTGAATAAATCCCAGAGCACACCACTGACACTCCGATCGAGACGCAGCACTTCTAAATAATCTACAAAAGTCTGCAAATTGTAGCGCTCTAGCAGCGGTAACGGCAGTGCTGTCGGTCCAAAGCGCGTCTTTCCAGGCATGGTTACATCTGGATCGCCATGAATGGCAGCAAAAGGCAGTTTGTCATTCTGCACCGTGTAGACTTTGCCATTGAGCACTTGCGGCGTGTAGTAAAAGTTTCCTGCGATCGGTAAACAAGAATATTCCAAACCGATGCCCATCCGGTGTGCGAATAGTAAACTGTGTCCGCCTGCTGAGACGACCACAAATCGAGCCGTAATCGTAGCATCTGCGGTCGTAATACGATAATTTTCGCCGACAGGCTCGATCGATTGCACAGGATTGCCTAATCTTAGATCGACGGTCTTGCCTGAAACTTCCTGTGCTTGCTCCACCATCGCCTGTGCCAGAGCACCATAGTTCACGGCAGTATATTCATTCTGAATCGCGATCGCGGCTAATTCTTCCGGTCGTTCTTGTCCATTGAGTTGCACCACATTCGGTTCAAGCTCAGCAATTTGAGCTTTTTCGAGCAGCTGCATGTTCTGAAAATGCGGCTTAAAGTTCTCGTACCGTTGCCGGACAAGATCACTCTCTTGAGATCCAACACCCACAACCATTTTGGGATAGCGGTAAATCACGCGATCGCGAATTGCAGGCGGTAGTTGGGTGGCATAACGCACAAGCATATCTGCGGAACGACGAACTTTCAGCGCTTTTTCCAAGCTGTAATTCGTTTCGATATCGCCACAATGAATGGTTTGACTATTGTTCGTTGATTTGGAATTGACCGTCGCAACCTGTGAGTATTTTTCAATCAGTGCCACACGTTTCAAATCCGTGAACGTTGCCAGGGAATAAAGTAAAGCGGCTCCTGCAACGCCACCGCCCACTACAACCACATCATAAACTTGCTCTGTCATTTCCTAAGTGCCGATCGAGATTTACCTAGAGGGTGTTTTTAAAGGATAGAAAGACTCTGCGCTCACATTATGATTCCGCACCGAAATAGAATGCTATCAGCGCTCACCTTTAAAACACCTTACCTAGACTAACGTATGCCCGTGTAGAATATGCGCTGGTTTATCAGGGGATCATCACGGTTAATTGATTAACTGCATCCAAGTCACTTCCCAGACAAGCTGCGGCTGAACGTAAGCCAGTAACATTGTTTTCGCTTGTTCTAAAAGTTGCAGAGGTCGCTCCTGATGCTGCATCTGTGCCCAATAGCCTTGCTGCAAGTAATCAATCAGCCAAAGTTGTGTTTCACTATCGGTGTTTTTTGCGATCGCTCTTGCTGTAGTCAAGGCTTCTCGTAATGTTCTCGGAAGGGTCATTGCAGCCTGTAAGAGTTCTGGATCAATTGAATCGAGCTTTTGCTGATGTGCGATCGCGGCTCCGGGACTGCCTTGTGCTAGTGCTAGTAACTGCGGCTGTGCCAGAATCGCTTCATGTCCAGTTTTACTCAAGACTTCTGCCATTGAAGTCGCATCGAGTCGAGAAAAAGGAATGCGTTGACAGCGAGAAACAATCGTTGGGAGAACTGACTCAAGACTGGGAGCAAGGAGAATAATAGTTGCTCGTCCGGGTTCTTCTAAGGTTTTGAGTAGAGCATTTGCCGCCGCTTCGGGCATGGTTTCAGCTTGCTCAATTACAACGGTCGATCGAACCGCTTCTAATGGCGGACGACTGAGAAATTGGCTGACCTCTCGAATCTGTTCTAAGCGAATCATCGGGGGAGTTTTGCGCTTGACTCCAGCAGCCTCAGCTTCGGCAGCACTTAGTCTTTTACCTTGATGGAGATAAGTTGGTGCAACCCAAAGCAAATCAGGATGATTACGATTGAGAATCCGCGATCGAGACGATGCGAGTAAGGTTTCGAGAAAACATTCAGCAGCTAGACTTTTCCCAATGCCCGGAGAACCCACAAATAGATAAGCCGGAGCGAGACGATCTTGCGCGATCGCACTTTCTAGCAATTCGACAGCTTGAGATTGCCCGATTAACTCAGCGAAAACAGACATGGACAGCGCTTGTGAAAGACAGAGATCCAGTGTAATCGAAGCGAGTAGAGAATTGCGCAGATTCGCTTGAGAGAGTGCTAGTTTTCTTGCTCCGTTCTATCTCGCCCCGGAATGGAATTCCAGGGCTAACGGTGCGAAGTCCTTAAAAGGACTGAAGACTTGATTCTAATTGGCTGTTAGTCCCTTGAGTGGACTTCGTTCAACTAGCCCCGAATTCCATTCCGGGGCGGGTGAATGCGATGAACGATTACTTTTCTGGGGCGGGTGAACTGCAATGAACGGTACTGTTCAAACATCATCTAAAACACGATCGCATAGTTCCATCAGTCGCCGCAAAATCGAATACTAGCGGCGACTGATTGATCAACTAAGCACCCACTGCTTCTTTCGCAGCGTAAAGAACTTCGGCAGTGATCTGAGTAATATTGCGATCGCGGGCAAATTTCTCAGTGTTCCGCTTCACCTTACCGCGCACAAAGCCCGGAATACGGTTCAGTTCTGCCAGTCCGTCTTTACTCCAGTTCAAATCAGAGTCGGCTGAAACAGATTTGGTAATCACTTCTTTTGTATCGTGACCGCCAAAGATCTCCAGCAGATGATCTTCCATGCCCAAAGTAAACGAGTTGTAGATCAAATCCACAATCTGATTGCTTCCTTCGTAGCCAACAAATGGCTTGTAGCCCACTGGGAAGTTTTGAATGTGAATGGGAGCCGCAATCACACCACACGGAATATCGAGCCGTTTTCCAACGTGGCGTTCCATCTGAGTTCCGAAGATTGCAGCAGGTTCAAGCCGCGCGATCGCATCTGCAATTTGTCCATTGTCATCGCTGACTAAGACATCATCACAGTATTCGCTGACTTGTTCTCTAAACCATGCTTCATCGTATTTGCAATAGGTTCCTGCCAGCAATACGTGAATTCCCATTTCGCGTGACAGAATTTTTGTCAAGGCTGCTGCATGAGTGTTATCTCCGAACACGACTGCTTTTTTGCCCGTGAGATTTTGGCAGTCAATCGATCGAGAAAACCAAGCCGCTTGAGAAACAAATCGCGTTTGTTGATCAATGAACGATTCATAATCAACATTTGCACCTTGAGCATTGAGCACTTGCTGAATTTTGCGAATACAGCGTGCTGTTTCCACAATGCCCATTGGAGTAATGTCAACATAAGGCATGTTGAATTCTTGCTGCAAATATTCTGCTGCCATTAACCCGGTTTCGCGATACGGCACAAGGTTAAACCAAGCACGGGGAAGCGATTTCAGCTCATGAACGCTTGCGCCTGCGGGCACGATCGCATTCACCTCAATGCCCAAATCAGACATTAACCTTTTCAGTTCAGTCGCATCGTGATTGTTATGGAATCCAAGCGTCGTCATTCCGAAAATATTGACGGAAGGCTTTTCGGTTTTTTCGGTGACGAGGTTGCCTTGCTTGCGAGCTTTAGCGATGTAGAACTGCACGATTTGCTGTAACGTGCGATCGGCTGCTTGGAGCTCATTGACGCGGTAGTGATTCACATCCGCTAACATCACATCGCCTTTTGCTTCAAGTTGTGCGCGCTCGACGAAATTCTGCAAATCTTCCTGCAAAATACTGGAGGTACAAGTCGGAGTCAGAACAATCAAATCGGGATGTTCTTCAGCGTCTTTACGGGTGATATTATCAACGACTTTTTCTTGAGATCCGCGAGCCAGTACATGTCGATCGACAACACTGGTTGTCACTGGAGTATAGTCCCGCTCCCGCTCCAACATCGATCTCATGACGTTGAAATAGTCGTCGCCGAGCGGCGCGTGCATGATGGCATGAACATTTTTAAAAGAGCTGGCAATGCGGAGAGTGCCAATATGCGCGGGACCCGCGTACATCCAATAAGCTAATTTCATGAAGCGTGAAATGATGATGTGGAGATTGCTCTTGCATTCTCTCAAAGTTACTGACCGCGTT
>VFQU01001565.1_pt1 | contig 12995 bp, 13 predicted proteins | sample 3512311 | NCBI WGS metagenome assembly VFQU01 (sample SAMN10412377, study PRJNA504923) | tailings metagenome | isolation source: Relicate 3 Philex TSF3 active mining site | place: Philippines: Tuba, Benguet | collected 2017-08-29 | reverse complement strand
CTGACAAAGCACGAGGGTGGGGGCTGGCGGCGGGTGGTGATTGAGAAGCCGTTCGGGCATGATCTGGGGAGCGCGGAAGAATTGAACCGGCGCATCAGCGCAGTGATGGCCGAAGAGAGCGTGTACCGCATTGACCATTACCTGGGGAAAGAGACGGTGCAGAATGTGCTGGCCTTCCGGTTTGGGAATACGATCTTTGAACCGCTCTGGAACCGGAACTACATCAGCCATGTGCAGGTGACGGCGGCGGAGAGCATTGGGGTGGAAGGGCGCGGAGCTTACTACCAGGAAGCCGGGGCGCTGCGGGACATGATTCAGAATCACCTGTTGCAGGTGATGGCGACGGTGGCGATGGAGGCACCGCCCTACTTTGACGCGGAGGCGGTGCGGGACGAGCGGGCGAAGCTGCTGCGCAGCATCCGCATTCTGAAGCCTGAGGAAGTGGATACGCACGCGGTGAAGGGGCAGTACGGACCCGCCCGCGTGGGGAATGAGAACGTGTTGGGATTCCGGCAGGAGCCGGGAGTGAACCCGGAGGCGCAGACCGATACGTATGCGGCGGTGACTTTCTTTGTGGACAACTGGCGGTGGGCGGGCGTGCCGTTTTATGTGCGGACGGGCAAGCGGATGCCGAAGCGGGTGACGGATATCGCGATCCGCTTCGAGGCAGCGCCGCTCGCCTTGTTTGGGCAAGGGCAGGGGGAGGAATCGCCGCTGGCGGCGCCGAATCTGCTGATTTTGCGGATACAGCCGGATGAGGGGATTTCGCTGCGGTTTCAATCGAAGGACCCGGCGGGAGGGGGAATGAAGTTGCGGCCGGTGTCGATGGATTTCAACTACGGGTCGAGTTTCGGGACGCGGACGCCGTCGGCGTATGAGACGCTGCTGCTGGATGCGCTGGCGGGGGACAGCACGCTGTATACGCGGCAGGACATGGTGGATGCGAGCTGGAAGGCGGTGGAGCCGATACTGAACCGGTGGGCGGAGCAGAAGTTTGATTTTCCGAACTATGAGGCGGGAAGCTGGGGGCCGCGGGAGAGCGATGAAATGCTGGGGCGGCGCGGGCACCAGTGGAGGATTCCATGAGCACAGCGGTAGTGAAGCCCGAGAAGCTGTTGAAGGACCTCGGGGCGCTGTGGGTGGAGTTGGGCAAGGAAGAGGCGGCGGGGTCGGACCGGTCAGCAGGTGTGTTGCGCGCGGTGACGATGACGTTCGTGCTGGGGGTGGAGGAAGGCGAAGATGAAACGCTGGGGATGGAAGCGCTGGCGCAGTTGATGCATGAGCATCCGAGCCGGGCGATTGTGGTGAAGCTGCGGAAGGATGCGGGGGCGGTGCTGGAAGGCCGGGCCTATGCGCAGTGCTGGATGCCGTTTGGGAGGCGGCACCAGATCTGTTGTGAGCAGGTGGAGTTGAGCGCCGGGGCGGAGCATATTGGAGATGTGGTCTCGTTGTTGCGGGGACTGGTGGCGCCGGATTTGCCGGTGGTGTTCTGGTGCCGGAGTGGCAGGCTGTTTGGTGGGGCGGTGTATGAAGCCATTGCGGGAATGGCGCACAAGGTGATTGTGGATACGCGGGCGCACGCTTCGCCACGAGCCAGCATTGAGTATCTGCGCCGGCAGGTGAAGGCCGGGCGGCTGTACGGAGACCTGACCTGGACGCGGCTGACGCGGTGGCGGCAGACCATCGCCACTGCCTTTCAAAGGCTGGATTGCCGGGAGTTCACGGGGAAAGTACAGCGGGCGACGATTGGTTACACGCATGAGCCGGAACCGCTGGCGGCGGTGTATCTGGCGGCGTGGGTGAAGATGGTGCTGGGTGGGCAGGTGGAAGTGGAGCGGCGGTTGGTGGGGGGAGACGGCACGTGGCAGATTCGCGAGGTGCGATTTGCAGGTGCTGGGGAGGAGTTGGTGGTGGAGCGGGCGGAGAAAAGTCTGGTGGAAGTGCGACGGGGCGGGTTTTCGACGCGGAGTGTATTTGAGTTACTGGGTGAGGCGGGACTGGTGAGGGAGGAGTTGGCAATTCTGGAGCGCGACCCGATCTTCGCGCGAGTATTGGAAACAGCAGCACAGATTTAAGGACATGGAACAGTTTTTGCATATCTATGGTGATGCCGCGGCGGCGGCGAAGGCTTGCGCGGAGCGTATTGTGGAAGTGATTGCGGAAGCGATTGCGGAGCGGGGGGAGGCGCGGGTGGCGCTAAGCGGGGGGTCAAGTCCGAAGGTGATGTTCGGGGAACTGGCCAAGCTGAAGGTGGACTGGGAGAAGGTGTGGCTGTACTGGGTGGATGAGCGGGTGGTGCCGCCGGACCATGAGGACTCGAATTACCGGATGGCGGTGGAGCATCTGATTGGACCGGCGGGGATTCCGCTGGAGCACTTGAACCGGATTGCGGGAGAGCGGTATCCGGAAGAGGCAGCGGCGCACTATGTGTCGGAGATCCGGGTGGATTTCAAGCTGAAAGAGAATGAATTGCCGGTGTTTGATCTGATCCACCGGGGCATGGGAGCCGATTCGCACACGGCGAGCCTGTTTCCGGGGGATCCGCTGATTGAGGATGAGTATGAGATCGCGGCGAACACGTATGTGGAGAAGTTTGATTCGCACCGGGTGACGCTGTTGCCAGGGGTGCTCAAGAAGGCGCGGCATACGGTGATACTGGCGCCGGGGGCGGATAAAGCGAATGCGCTGTGGGATGTGCTGGAGGGTAAAGCGAACGTGAAGGCACACCCGTGTCAGATCGCGGCGAAGCCGCCGTATCCGACGGAGTGGTTTGTGGATGAGGCGGCGGCGAGGTTGTTGCGGAAGCGGGAATAGGTGCTACTTGGTTCGCTTGATGGGGCGCGAGTCGGGAACGAAGCCATCGCGATTGGGCATCTTCACCGCCGGTAAAGATTTCTCGTTGAGTTCCGCTGTTTCCGTAATGATGCCGTTCCAGTGGAGCAGCACCGCCGTCAGGGCGTAGACTTCGTCCGCCGAGAGGGTGCGCGGGGTGTCATAAGGCATGGCGCGGCGGATGTAATCGAACACGGTAGTGGCATGGGGCCAATAAGAGCCCACTGTTTTGACGGGCTTGGCGGAGGTGAGTGAACCCACGCCGCCCACTAGCCGGGGATATTGCTGGTCGCGGCCTTCGCCTTTTTCGTTGTGGCATTCGGCGCATTTTTCCTTGTAGATGGCGGCGCCCTGAGCGGCGGTTCCTTTGCCAGTGGGCAGGCCGCGGCCATCGGGGTAGACCGTGAGGTTGAGGGCGGCGACTTCGGCCGGGGTGGCTTTGGCGCCAATGGAGGATTGGGCCAGGGTGGCGAGAAGAAGGAACTCAAACATGGGTGACGCTCCCGTCGGCTTTGACCAGCCAGGGTTTGATGCCGTTGAAGTGGTAGGTGCTGTTGATGCCGCGCGCGGCGATGATGTCGTCGCGAGTGGGTTGGACGTAGCCGGTTTCGTCGATGGAGCGGGAGGCGATCTTTGTTTCCGCGCCGGCCCATTGCCAGGGGAGACGGAAACGGACGACGGCCTTCGATTGAACAGGCTCTTCGAGGCGAGCGGGTTGCCAGGTTTGGCCGCCATCGACGGTGACCTCGACGCGGACGATTTTGCCGCGGCCGCTCCAGGCGAGGCCGGTGATTTCATAGGGGCCGGGGCCGGCCAATTTCTGTGTGCCGGAGGGGTAAGTGATGATGGAGTTCGATTCCATCTCGAAGGTGAAGATGGAGGCTTTGCCGTCGGGGTGGAGATCTGTGTAGTGGGCAGTTTCCTGATTGCCCATGGCGGGCTGGTCAGATACTTCGAGACGGTGGAGCCACTTGATGCTGGCGTTGCCTTCCCAGCCGGGCAGGAGCAGACGTAAGGGGTAGCCCTGTTCGGGGCGGAGGGCTTCGCCGTTCTGAGCGTAGACGAGCAGGGCGTCGTCGAGGGCCTTGGCGAGAGGGATGCTGCGGGCCATACGGCAGGCGTCAGCACCTTCAGCGATGACCCAGGCGGCGCGGGGCTGGAGCTTGGCAGCATCAAGGACAGCGCGGAGGGGGACGCCGGTCCATTCGGTGTTGGAGAGAAGGCCGTGGGAGCGGCCGGGGGTGGGCCCGGGGGAGCCGGCGAGTTCGCCGCCGCCGTTGCCGGAGCATTCGATGAAGTGGGTGCGGGTGACGCTGGGGAAACGCTTGAGGTCAGCCAGGGTGAACTTGAGTGGCGTTTCGACGAGGCCGTGGAGAAGGAGGTGGAAGGCGGCGGGGTCCAGAACGGGGACGCCGGCGTGGTGGCGTTCGAAGTGGAGCGAACTGGGCGTGATGGTGCCGTAGAGGTCTTCGAGCGGGGTGCGGCTGGAGCCGACGCCGATGCTCTTGGTGGACTCGCGGGCGAGGCGGGCGGCCTTTTCGTGGGGACTGCGTTCGCCATAGGGACGCATGGAGAGGCCCGTGCCAGGGCGAGCCGGGGCTGCATTGTCCTGCTTGCCGCAGGAGGTGACAAGGAAGCTGGCGCCGAGGGCCAGCAGGCGCCGCCGCAATCGCGAAGTCATGAGGAGGATGCTATGCGGGATGGGGCGGCGTTGTCAATGGGAAGTTGCTCAGGGCAGCAGGGACTGGTAGACGGTGGCCGCGAACTTGGGCTGGATGTCAGTGGCGTTGGGCATGGTTTGCTGCATGAGGACGAGGACAAGGCCGCTTGCGGGATCGATCTGGTAGGTGGTGCCGTAAGCGCCGCTCCAGCCGAAAGCGCCCACTTCCGCGAGGCCACTGGCGCCGTAGCGGTCAATGGTTTGGAAACCGAAGCCGAAGCCAAGGCCGGTGGTGGAATGCAGGGTGCCGGACTGGTTGGTGCGCATGAGCTTGACGGTGCGCGGCGCGAGGAGGCGGACGCCATCGAGTTCGCCATCGCGGCGAATCATTTCGAGAAAGCGGGAGTAATCGCGGGCGGTGGAGATCAGACCCGCGCCACCGGCAAAGCTGCGGCGGGGGCCGTTGACGTAGTGGCCCTGACCGCGGGAACCTTCGGGGGCGCGTTCGGCCTTGCCATCCTGCCCGCTGCGATAGACGACGGCGAGACGGGAGGCATCGGAGGGAGGAACGAAGAAGCGGGTGTCCTTCATGCCGAGGGGGCCGGTGATGCGCTTGGCGATGAACTCATCGAGGGGCATGCCAGAGGCCTTTTCGACGATGCAGCCGAGGATGTCGGTGTTGTAGCCGTAGACGTAGGCCTCACCGGGTTGGGCAGCCATGGGCAGTGTGCCGAGGCGTTCCATGGTGTCGCAAATGGGTTCGTTCTTGTCGGCGGTGTACCAGCCATTGCCAGCGGCGGGGCCGAGGCCCTTGGGCGCATAGAGGGGTTCGAGATGAGGCTCGCGGCCGTAGGAGACGCCGGCGGTGTGCGTGAGGAGTTGGGCAATGGTGATGGGGCGTTTGGCGTCGACGATTTCGACTTTGCCGGTGGAGTCCTTGACGGCGACCTTGGTCTTTTTGAAGGAAGGGATGAAGTTGCCGGCGGGTTCGTTGATGCCGATCTTGCCTTCTTCCACCAGCATCATGATGGCGGTGCTGGTGACGGCCTTGGTTTGGGAGGCAATGCGGAAGAGGGTGTCGGTGGTCATCTTGCGGCCGGCTTCCTTGTCGGCCCAACCGAAGGCCTTCTCGTAGACGGGCTGGCCGTTGCGCAGCACGAGCGCGACGACGCCGTTCACCTGCTGGCGATCGATGTAGCCCTGAAGGAGCGTATCGAGGCGGGTGAGGCGTTCCGGGGAAAGGCTCTGGGCCGGGAGGAGAAGGGCGGCGAGCAGGAGAGCGCTGAGGCGGAAAAACATGGCGTGAGTGATCGTATCATCAGTGGGGTGAAGGCAGAGAGACAGGTGCGAGCAGCTGTTGCGATTTCGACTACGCAGCGTGAGTCGAGACCAAGCCAAGCCACGGTGCGGAGGTAATGAGAATCCTTGAAGCTGGAAACCTGGATTGATACCACAACCCCCGTAGCTCTCATCATGGCAATTGGTTGCCTAATGGTGATCGCCTATCGCCTGAGGCAGCGCGCTGAAGCGTTGAAATGGGAAGCGCATAGTACAGAAGCGGAGGCCGACGATATAGACTGCGGGCCAGAGCCAGCGCCGGCCGAAATTGAACAAGCGGAACGCAGCATTCGAGCAAAGTACAAGCAAGAGGTGCGGCGGTCATGGCAGATGTTGGGATACAGTTTGCTGTCGCTGGGGGTCACGGCGTGTATTTGCGTTCCCTTTCTGGCGAATATGCCCTTTCATGGTTACTTTCGCCCTTGGGGCCAGGTAGCGGTATTCATTTGTGGATTGTTTTACTTTGCAGCATTGTTTGCGGGGGTGAGGGTGTTTCTCGCACGGATGATGCAGCGCCAGATGGAGGATTTTCTGAAGTCTGAAAGCGACCTGCGAAGATAGTCCCCACAATTTGGTTGGGGGCAGTTCACTGATCATCCGTAGAAGATTTGCCCGAAGGTTGGCGCCTTGAGTATCAGAGCATGACGGAGGGTAGAAGATTGCGAGGTTGTGATGATCCTGGAGATGGAGCGACTTGCGAGGGGAAGACATGAACGATAGCTAAATGGGTCATATCAGTTACGGTTTTAGCTTTTTCGGGTATATTATTACTCAGTATGCCTCGCAGCACACCTTCGATTCTGCCCCGGCTGGCACGATTGCTGAGCGGCCTGGGGGACAAGCTCCGCAAGGCACGTCTGCGCCGTGCGCATTCGCTGGAGACAGTGGCGGAACGAGCGGGAATCACACGGAAGACGCTATACCGGGTTGAGCGGGGCGATGCCGCGGTTGCATTGGGCATCTATGCACGAGTGCTGCAGGCGCTGCGGCTGGAAAATGATTTGGCCCTGATTGCGGCTGATGATGTCCTAGGCCGCAAGCTGCAGGATCTGGAACTGGAGGCGAAATCGCGAGCGCCGAAGCGTCCGAAGAGGCAGCAGCAGCCGGAATGATTCGTCCAACGGAAATTGTGAACGTATTTGCGGATCTGGACTGGCTGCGAGAACCAGGACGAATGGGGTTTCTGCGCCGCCGGGCAGGTCGTGGGAACGAGGTCTTTTCCTTTGAATATGACCGGGACTGGTTGAAGACAGCGGATGCCTTCAGCTTCGATCCGGATCTGGCCCTGGTGCAAGGACCACAGTATCCCGTTGCGAATCGGACCAACTTCGGCATCTTTTTAGACTCAGCGCCTGATCGATGGGGCCGCCTGTTGATGCAGCGACGGGAAGCGCTCAGGGCAAAGCAAGAAGGGCGCAGCGCAAGATCTCTTTCAGAGTGGGACTTTCTTTTGGGGGTACGCGACGAGACGCGGCTGGGCGCATTACGGTTCGCACACACGGCCACGGGAACGTGGCTGGATACGGAAAACACGTTAGCCGCGCCGCCCATCACGTCATTGCGCAAGCTGCAAGCGGCCAGTTTGCATTTTGAGCAAAGTGATGGGGACGAGGACAGCCGGGAGGAAGAGCAGTGGCTAGCCCAGTTGTTCGCACCGGGGTCTTCGTTGGGAGGCGCACGACCCAAAGCTTCCATTCGCGATGAGGATGACGATTTGTGTATTGCGAAGTTTCCCAGCAAACAGGACCGCCGCGACATCGGAGCGTGGGAACTTGTGGCACACCGACTGGCGGCCAGAGCAGGGATCGACGTGCCCCCGGCCCGTGGTATCCGGGTTCCGGGAAGCAATTACTGTACGTTTGTGGCGAAGCGATTTGACCGGACCCGAAAGAGTAAACGATTGGCCTTTGTCTCGGCCATGACGCTCACCCAGCGAACGGACGGCGAGCCGGGCGCGAGCTATCTGGAACTCGTCGAACTGCTGCAGTCACAGGGCGCCAGACCTCGGCAGGACTGCCGCGAACTGTTTCGCCGCATTGTCTTCAGCATTCTGATCCACAACACGGATGACCATTTGCGGAATCATGGTTTTCTGCTAGGCACTCAGGGGATCACACTCGCGCCGGCTTTCGATATCAACCCCAACATTGATGGAAATGAACTTACACTGGCAATCAACGAAGTGAACACTACCTGTGATGTCGAGATTGCGCTGGAAGCGCATCGATTCTACGGACTAACTACCCGTGAGGCGAAGGCGATTGTGTCCGAGAACCGCAAGGCGGTGGCGGAGTGGCGCTCGGAGGCAAAGCGGTTGCGGATTCCGAGGGCCGAACAGGAGATCATGGCGGAAGCCTTTCCCGGCTAAACAAGGCGCTTTGATCGCGAAGAATTGGGCGCCGCTTTCGATGGTGCGTGTAGAGGCTGACGAAACGCGGAATAGGAGTGAACCGCCTGGGCCTGGCAAGCACCAGAACCTGAAGCGGGAATGACTCATTTGGGGCAGTTTGAACTGGGTTCATACTTCCTCGCAAGACATGAATTCGATTGTGGTTACGACCTCGCTTTGGTTTTCCTTCAGACGCGATATTGGAGGCCGGTGGCGGAGCGGACGCGGCGGGAAGAGGGGTAGGGCGTGGTTGAGTGCTGTCAGGAGTGCCGGTAGCGGCAAAGAAACTCCCGCATCTTGGCACCCGGGCAGCAGTTGTTCAGAGGCTCTCATGCCTGTCAGGTTGGAACACAAGGGCTAACAAAAGAATGCCGATGATCATGGTAATAATCGCGAATCGGCGCAGAGTGGCAATGAGGGAACCAAAGATCGTGCCGCCGACAATGGTCCAGGATGCTGGACTTGGGATGGTGGCGGTCAGGACCGGAGGCGCTGCATCAGGGCGATGTCGTCAAGAACCGCGATGCCAGCCTTTTGCAGAAAAGGTTCGGCCGGAGGTTCAAAGAAATCCTGGTCGCGCGTGCAAAGCGTGTCCGCCTCGCCGAGGATTGCAGTTTGCATGACGACGGTGTCGTTGATGTCTCGAATCGGGGTCACCAACAGCGGGTTGAGATGAACAATCTCAGCCGCTTGGCGAAGGAAGCCGATGTAATTGCAGATGCGACCTTCCGGAAGACCATGGAGCGCCATCATTCTCGGGTAGCGCAAAACTTTGGCCAATTCGTAGAGCATCTCGTCGGAGATCAGCAGAACGTGGTCAGACTCGATGAGTCGAAGCAGAAGGTCACGTGCCAAACCAGTTGCTCCGTCGTGCGCGCGAACGAGAATTACAGTGTCGAGAACAATTCTCACTGACGGGGACGATAACTGGGGCGAACGCTTCGCATGGCTTCATTGATGATGTCTTCTGCTTCTGGGCCGGTGACCGGCATGCGGGCAGCGTCTACTTCGGCAAAATAACTGCGCAGTTCATTCGCAATTGCTGCCTTCTGTTCGCCTGAAATCGAAGCCGGTTCGAACGTTCGAACACTGATGGCTTCGCCGTCATGAACGCGACGGCCCAGCAGTTTCTCAAGCGCTGCTTTCTGATCGGGCGAGAGATCGGTGGCGTTGCAAATCATCAGGAGACTCCTTGTTCGGGAACTTTGACAGGTGGACCGGTGCGAAGCACGGGGATGCTGTGTTCTTCGATGAGTTCAGGTAGCGGTGAGGAGTCGGCTAATGGAGCATTTGAGACGAGAACTTCGGCTACCAGCGATTCCACCGATACACCCTTCCTCTGCGCGGCGGACATGTATGCCTGCTCGACGTTCCGAGGCAGTTTGGCGTTGACGGTCATGGGAGCGCTCCTGCCTTTAAGCTAACACCGGCTGGCAAGGGCGTGCTTGTCGGAGGACTGAACCGGTCTAGCTATTGCTGAGTACAAATGCAAAAGCCGACCATGACTGGCCGGCATTGGATATTCCGAAGAATTTTAATGGTGCGGATGAGAGGACTTGAACCTCCACGCCCTTGCGAGCACTAGAACCTGAATCTAGCGCGTCTGCCAATTCCGCCACATCCGCACAGGTTGGCACTCACTATCGTGCCAAGTCCCAGGCGCTGTGTCAATTGCTTTTCAAAACCCGCGCCAGCGCCTCCGCCGTGTTCGCATGCAACTCCACCGTGTGCTCCACCTGCCGGGCATAGCCGCCCGCCAGCGTGACAAAGACCGGCACCCCCCGCTCGCGCGCCGAGCGCAACACCAAAAGGTCGCGCTCCAGCATTCCAGGAAGGGTCAGCTTGAGGCCGCCGAGCTGGTCGTCCTCATACGGATCGCTGCCTGCGATGTAGGCCACCAGATCGGGCGTGATGCGGCGGAAGGCTTCGTCGAGCCCCGCCGAGAGGGCCGCCAGATATTCCGCGTCGCCGACGCCGTCGTCGAGTTCGACATCGAGGTCCGACTGCATTTTCACGTAGGGGTAGTTGGCGCGCTGGTGGATGGAAAAGGTGAAGACCGAATCGTCGCCGGCGAAAACCTCCGCTGTACCGTTGCCTTGGTGGACGTCGGTGTCGACCACAAGGGCCGTTCGGATTTTGCCCTCGCGCTGCAGATGGCGGATGGCAATGGCCACATCGTGCACCGCGCAGAAGCCTTCGCCATGGCCCGGGAAAGCATGGTGGAAGCCGCCGCCAATGTTGAAAGCGGCGCCGTCGCGCAAGGCCGCCTCAGCCGCGGCGATGGAGCCGCCCGTGTGATAGAGAAAAGCCTCAACAATGGGGCGGGAATAGGGAATCTCGAGACGCAGGACCTCGTCGTAGCGGATGGTGCCATCGAGCAGCGCGGCCACCCATTCAGGCGAATGGACAAGCAGGAGATGATCGCGCGTGGCCATAGCGGGGGCCAGCAGATTGGCTTCGCTCAAGAGGCCACGGCGGGACAGTTCCTCCCGGATACGGCCGAACTTGATGCCGGGAAAGACATGGTCGCCGAGGGGAAGATTGTAGGCGGCGTGGTAGGCGAAGTGAAACGGGGCTTGGCTCACGGATATACTCATAGTTTCACCCTGTATTTCCCCTCAGGAAAGGAACCCATGCGCAAAAAAGTAACCGTGGTTGGGGCCGGCAATGTCGGCGCCTCCTGCGCTCTTCGAATCGCCAACAAAGAACTCGCTGACGTCGTGCTCGTCGACATTATGGAGGGCGTGCCGCAAGGCAAAGCGCTCGACTTGCTCGAGAGCGGCCCCGTGGAGGGCTACGACGTCAACGTCACCGGCGCCAATGATTACGCGCCGACCAAAGACTCTGACGTAGTCGTGATTACGGCGGGCTTCCCCCGCAAGCCGGGCATGAGCCGCGACGACTTGCTGATGGCCAACTACGAGATCGTCAAGACGGCGACCGAAGGCGTGGCGCAGTATTCGCCGAACGCGATCATCGTGGTGGTGACCAACCCGCTCGACGCCATGTGCTACACGGCGCACGCCGTCTCGAAGTTCCCCAAGCACCGCGTCATCGGCATGGCGGGCGTTCTCGATACGGCCCGCTACCGCACCTTCATTGCGGAAGCGCTGAACGTGTCAATGGAAAACGTCACGGCCATGGTGCTGGGCGGACACGGCGACACGATGGTGCCGCTGCCGCGGCTGACCAGCGTGTCGGGCATTCCGCTGACCGAGTTGCTGCCGCAGGACAAGATTGACGCGATTGTGGACCGTACCCGCAATGGTGGCGCCGAGATCGTGAAGCTGCTCAAGACCGGCTCGGCTTTCTACGCGCCGTCCGCCGCCACGGTGGAAATGGTGGAGAGCATCCTGAAGGACAAGAAGAAGGTGCTGCCCTGCGCGGCGCTGCTCGAAGGCGAGTATGGCATCAACGGCCTCTTTGTGGGCGTGCCGGTGAAGCTGGGCTCCACGGGCATTGAGCAGATCTACGAGATACAGCTTTCCGATGCCGAAAAGGCGGAACTGAACAGCAGCGCCGCGGCCGTGCAGGAACTGGTGGATGTGCTGAAGAGCAAGGGCGCTTAAGAATCAGCCCGATCAGCCCCCTGTCCGCTACTCTGGCGGGCGGGGGGCTTTTTTCTGCCATGCTGCGATTTTTCTGGATCTTCTTCCCTGCCCTGCTCGCCGCCCACTCCATCAGCGTCTCCACCAGTGACGCGGAGCTGGTGGAAAGCCGCATTCTGCTGAAGTTGCGCATGCCGCGCTATGAGGTGGAGCACATTCCGCAGCAGGGACTGGCCAATGCGTTTCAATTCCGCGGAGCGCACCTGACGAATACGGAGTGCCGGTCAGAGGATCAGGAACTGCTCTGCACACTGGGCTTTGCCTTCCCATCGCCGCCGGGTGAGGTGATTGACGCCACCGTGCAACTGGCGCGGGTGACGGTGCCGAACCACGTGCATATTCTGCGGATGAAGCGGGGCGAGACACAGCGCCAGACGGTATTTGACCGGACCTTCGAGAGTGAGCGGCTGGACTTCCGCCAGGTGAGCCAGGCGGAGGTATTGGGCCGAGCGCTGCGCATGGGGGCGACACAACTGCTCTACCAACCCGTGGTGCTGCTGCTACTGCTGCTGATTCCGCATCCACTCGCATTTGCGCTGGGGGCGGCGGGTGGTTTTCTGGTGGTGTTGCCGGACAAGTTCTACGCGCCGCCTGGATTCTTCGAACTGGCGACAGCGCTTTCGATTGCCTATCTGGCGGCGGAGTATCTGTTCTTTTCGCAAGCCTCGTCAAAGTGGGTGATTGCGGCGCTGATTGGGGTGCTGGAGGGAGCGGCGGCGGCGGTGTGGGCGCGGCCCACGGGACAGGGCGCTTTTGCGCTGGGGGCGGGGTATCTGGCAACGGCGCTGCTGGTGAGCTATTTGGCCCTGCGTTTTTCGCGGAACATTTCTGAGACGATCCTGCGTTATTTTTATTGGGCCGCAGCCCTCACAGGAGTGTTCTGGAGCATATGGGTATTCGTAAAGCGATTCTGATTCTGGCCTGCGCGGGCCTGGGGCTGGCGCAGGAAATGGCAGGCCGGGCGGAAGCCCTCATGAAGGCCTACGTGGAGCAGCACAAGTTTTCGGGAGCGGTGCTGGTGGCGCGCGCGGGCAAGGTGGAGTTCCAACAGGCTTACGGGCTGGCCAACCGGGACTGGAATGTGCCGAATACGCTGACGACGAAGTTCCGGATTGGCAGCGTGACCAAGCCGATAACGGCCGTTGCGATTCTGAAGCTGGAGGAGCAG
>VFQU01001564.1_pt1 | contig 12995 bp, 9 predicted proteins | sample 3512311 | NCBI WGS metagenome assembly VFQU01 (sample SAMN10412377, study PRJNA504923) | tailings metagenome | isolation source: Relicate 3 Philex TSF3 active mining site | place: Philippines: Tuba, Benguet | collected 2017-08-29 | reverse complement strand
GGGTTCAGGCGCATCTGCGCCAGCAGGTGGCGCGCGCCCAGGCCCAGGCTCAAGCCGCTCACCAGCGCCGCGGTGAGCAAACCGCTCGCGTACAGGCCACCGGGGTCGAGTTGCAGCCGCCAGTGCAGCAAGCCAGCGGCGAGTGCGCTGCCCGCCAGCGTGGCGAACACCGTGGTCACCAGCGCGAGCAGCGCGTATTCCCACAGCAGCACCGCGCGCAGGTCGCCATGGCGCGCGCCGAGTGCGTGCATCACGGTCGCGTCGTGCAGCTGGCGCGCGCGGCTGCCCGCCACCACGCTGGCCAGCACCAGCAGGCTCGCGGCCAGGCAGGTGAGGGCGATCACCAGCAGGCCGCCGCTGGCCTGCGCCATGAGGCCGCGCGTTTCGCGCAGCAGCGATTCCGTGCGCACGCTGGCGATGTTGGGCGCCACCGCGGCCAGCCGGTCCTGCGCGGTGAGGGCTTCGTTCGCGTCGAGCCAGGCCGCGCCCACGTGGCGCGTGATGAAGGGGTCGAGTGCGCCGTCGCTGAAGATTGCCTCCAGCCACAACCGCGCCTGCATGCGCCGCTGGCTGTAGATCGCCACGAGCCGTGCGTCCAGCCGCTGGCCCAGGATCTCGAAGCCCAGGCGGTCGCCCACCTTCAGACCCAGCTCGTCGGCCTCGCGGTCTTCCATCGCCACCAGCGGCGCGCCGCGGTGGTCGTCGGGCCACCAGGCACCGTCGCGCAGCACCACGTCGTCCACGTTGCCCGCGCGCGTGGAGAGCTTGTGTTCGTCGCGCGATTCGCTGGCGCGGCGGTCGTCGCCGCTCTCGCGCAGCGCCTCGCCGTTCACGGCCACCAGGCGGCCCAGCACCAGCGGAGCGGTGCTGACTTCGCGCAGGCTGGGCAGGGTCTGCAGGGTGTCGCGCAGCGGGCCGATCTGTTCGGTCTGCACGTCGTAGAGCACCAGCGCGGGCGCGTTCTGCGGCACCGTGTCGTTCACCGCGCGCAGCAGCGTGGCCACCACCAGCGTGCAGGCCACCAGCAGGCTCAGCGAGGCGCCGAGCGAGAGCAGGGCCGCGCGCAGCGGCGAGCCCGGGCGCTGCAGGCCCGAGAGCGCCAGCCGCACCGCAAAGGGCAGTTGCGGGCGGCGCAGCGCGCGCGCCGCGGCCCGGCGCAGGCCGCGCGTGATGCCTTCGAGCAGCACCAGCAGGCCAACGCTCGCGGCCACGAAGGCCAGGCCGAAGCGCGGATCGGGCAGCGCCAGCACCAGCGCGCCCACGCCCAGCGCGGCCAGCGCTGCGGTGGCCGTGCGCGCCAGGGCGGGCGTGTGCAGCACCGCGCCGTCGAGCCCGCGGAACAGCGCCGCCGGCGACACCGTGAGCGCGCGGCCCAGCGCCGGCAGCGCGAACACCAGCGCCGTGAGCACACCAAAGCCCAGCGCCACGGCCGAGGGCAGGGCGAGCGCGCCGAGCAGCGCGGGCCAGCCACCCAGGGGCAGGCGTTCGCCGGCGATGGCCGCGCCCGCCAGCGCGAGCCCGTTGCCCAGCAGCACCCCCGCCACGCTGGCCATCAGCGCGAGCATGAGCACCTGCAGCAGCACGAAGCCCGCGAGCCGCGCGTCGCGCAGGCCGAGCGCGCGCAGCGTGGCCAGCGTGCCGAGCTTGCCGCCCAGGTAGGCCTGCACGCTGTTGAACACACCCAGGCCGCCAATGAACAGCGCGGAAAAGCCGATCAGCAACAGGCCCGAACCGATCTGGCCCAGCACCTCGGCCATGCGTTCATTGCGCTGGTCCAGGCCGCGCACCTCGGCGTCGGTGTCGGGGAAGGCGTCGAAGAAGGCGCGCCGCCACTCGGCCAGTGGCGCGTCGGTGAGGGCGCGGTAGCGGTACTGCACGCGCGACAGCGGTTGCACCAGGCCGGTGGCGGCGAGCGCGCCGTCGGCCACCAGCACGGGCGCGCCGGCCCAGTCGGCGCGCAGGCTGCGGTCGGGCTGGCGCGCGATGAGCGCGCGCACCTCCAGATCGAGATCCCCGATGGCGACCGCATCGCCCACGCGCAGGCCCATGCGCGTGGCCAGCGCGCCGTCGATGGCGGCACCCCAGCGGCCATCGCGCAGCGCGAGCGTGGCGTCCAGCGGGCCGGGCGGCGCGAGTTCGATGGCGCCCACCAGCGGGTAGGCCGCGTCGGCGCTCTGCAGTTCGATGAGCTGGGCGCGCCCGTCGGCCGCGCGCAGCATGGTGCGCAGCTCCACCAGGCGCGAGACCGGGCCGCGGTCGTGCAGCCAGTGCAGCGCGGCTTCGGGCAGCGGGCGTGGCGCCTGCACCTCCACGTCGCCGCCGAACAGCGCGCGCGCCTGGGTCTGCAGCGCGGCCTGCACCTGCTGGTACAGGCCGCCGCCCGCGGCCACCAGGGCCACGCCCAGCAGCAGGCAGGCCGCAAAGATGCGCAGGTGGCGGCTGCCGTGGCGCAGGTCGCGCCAGGCGAGTTCAAGCAGGAACATGGCCGGCCTTCAGTTCGCGGGTCACGTCGTGCAGCACGCCGTCGTGCAGGCGCATCACGCGGTCGCAGCGCGCCGCGAACGCCAGGTCGTGCGTCACCAGCACCAGGGTGGTGCCGGCCTCGGCGTTCAGTTCGAACAGCAACTGGCGCACCGCCTCGCCGCTGTGGTCGTCCAGGTTGCCGGTGGGTTCGTCGGCCAGCAGCAGGCGCGGGCGGTGCACCAGGGCGCGCGCGATCGCCACGCGCTGCTGCTCGCCGCCCGAGAGCTGGCTGGGCAGGTGGTGGGCGCGCTCGGCCAGGCCCACGCGCTGCAGCAGCGCGGCCGCGCGCGCCGCGGCGTCTGCCCGGCCGGCCATCTGCAACGGCAGCGCCACGTTGTCGAGCGCGCTCAGGCTGGGCAGCAGGTGAAAGCTCTGGAACACGATGCCGATGCGCTCGCGCCGAAGGTCGGCCAGGCCATCGGCGTCGAGCGTGGCGAGGTCGGTGCCGTCGATGGCGATGCGCCCGGCGGCGGGCCGCTCCAGCCCCGCGAGCAGCAGGAGCAGCGAGCTTTTGCCCGAGCCCGACGGGCCGGCGATGGCCAGCCGCTCGCCGGCCTTCACGTGCAGCGCGACGCCGCGCAACACCTCCACCGCGCGGGGGCCCATGGGGTAGGACAGGTGGAGGTTCTGGATGTCGATCATGGCGAAGAAAGGGTGGGGTAGGGAGTATGCTGGCGACACTTCGTTACATGCGAAGCGCGCGCGCCGAAGCACAGGACAAGACACCGCAACCGGGATGAACCATCACGCTGCCGCTCAGGGAGGAACGCCGGAACGCACCGGGTGGCGGGCCTGGCTCGTGGCCATGCTGCTGGCCCTGGCCGGCTGCGGCGAAGCACCGCCGCCGCCGCTGACCGTGGGCATGAACGCCTGGGTCGGCTTCGATCCGCTGGTGCTCGCACGCGACCGCGGCCTGGTGAACGAGCAGCGCATCAAGCTCGTGGAGCTCGCTTCCGGCACGGAAGTTCAACGCGGCCTGCACAACGGCCTGCTCGACGCGGCCGCGCTCACACTCGACGAGGCCATGCGCCTGATCGACGCCGGCATGGCGCTGCGCATCGTGGCCCTGCTCGATGCCTCGCACGGCAGCGACATGGTGGTGACGCGCCCCGACATGCCCGCGGTGAGCGGCCTGCGCGGCGCCTTCGTCGCGGTGGAGGATTCCTCCGTCGGCACGCTGATGCTGCAGCGCATGCTGCAGACCACCGGCCTGTCGCGCAGCGACATCAAGGTGGTCAACATGGACGCCAACCACCACCTGGCGGCACTGCGCGGCGGCCGGGTGGACGCCGCGGTGAGCTACGCGCCCCTGAGCGGGCAACTGGTGGCTGCGGGCTTCAAGCCGGTGTTCACCAGCCGCGAAATCCCGGGCGAGATCGTGGACGTGCTCGTGGTGCGCACCGAACTGCTGCGCACGCGCTCCGAGGCGGTCGACGAGGTGCTGCGGGCCTGGGCCACCGGCCTGCAGGCGCTTCGCGCAGACCCATCCGCCGCCGTGCGCGATCTTTCTCGCGGTACCGAGCTGTCCGCCGACGCCTACACCGAGGTGTTGGCCGGCCTGCAGTTCATCGGCCTGGAGGAATCGCTGCTGCAGCTCAGCGGCCCGGCGCTGGGCCTGGAGGCGCGTGCCCAGGCCGTGGCCGGTGCGCTGGTGGACGTGGGCGTGCTGCAACGCGTGCCCGAGCTGCGCGAGCTGCTCGACGTGGAGCCGCTGCGCCGCGTGGTCGGTGCCGAGGGCGGCCGGTGAAGGACGGGGCCACGCGCTGGACGCCCCCCGGCCGCTGGCTGGCACCGCTGCTGCTGGCGGTGTTCGCCACGCTGGCCGCCGGCATCAACTACGTCAACGGCTACCGGCAGGTCGATGCCGAGGTGGAGGCGGCCGAAAGCCGGCGCCTGCTCGAACGCCTGGCGGTGGAGCAGACGCGCCTGAGCATGCAGGGCGATTCGACCAACCTGCCGCTGGTGCGCCGCGTGGTGGGCGGGCTCGGGCTGTACGAGGGCATGAAGACCGCCTGGCTGCTGCACCCCGACGGCACCGTGCAGGCCTCGCTGCGCCGCGCGGACATCGGCCGCGACCTGCAGGGCCTGATCGCCGAGCGGCCCGAACTGTCGCACCTGGGGGACCTGGCCCCCAGCGCGCCGGGCCGGCTCGCGATCGAAGTGCAGCGCCGCCCGGGAACCGACGAGATCGTTGGCGTGGTGCCCTACAGCAACGGCCGGCGCCTGATCGCGGTGGTCGACATGCGCCAGCCACTGGCCGAGCGCCACGCCCAGTTGCGGCAGGAGGTGTTGCGCGAAGCGCTGCTGCTGACCGTGCTGGTGGTGTTGCTGGCCGGCTTGCTGCATGTGGCGTGGTTCCGCCGCGCCGAACGCCTGTCGGCCACGCTGGCCGCCATTGGCGAGGGCCGACTGGAGCGCCGCGTCGGGCTCACCGGGCGCGACGAGCTGGCCCTGATCGGTGCCGAGACCGACCGCATGGCCGAGCGGCTGCAGAAGCAGCAGCAGCGCCTTCAGCACCTCTATGCACTGGTGGACCGCTCCCCCGCGGTGGTGATCGAGTGGGCCAATCGGCCGGGCTGGCCCATGACCTACCTCAGCCGCAACGTCTCGCAGTGGGGATACACGCCCGAGGAACTGCTCAACGTCGGCGTCGACTGGGACGACCTCGTGCACCCCGACGATGTGGCCCGCATGAACGCCGAGATCGCGGCCAACTGGGCGGCCGGGTGCTTCGAGTACCGGCAGGAATACCGCCTGCGCTGTGCCGATGGGCGCTACGCCTGGCTCGAAGACCGCACCTCGGTGACGCGCCGCGCCGATGGCGAGATCGACAGCATCAGCGGCATCCTGCTCGACATCACCGCACAGAAGCAGGCCGAGCTGGCCCTGCGCGAACAGAGCGAGGTGCAGCGCCTGTTCTACGACCTGCCCTTCATCGGCATGGGCATCTCGTCGCCGCAGCGGCGCCAGTGGCTGCAGGTGAACGACCGGCTGTGCCAGATCCTCGGCTACTCGCGCGAGCAATTGCTCGCCACGCCGTGGACCGAGTTCACCCCCCAGCCCGACCTGGACCACAACCTGGAGCTGCTGGAGCAGATGATGGCCGGCCGCACCGACCGCTACCTGCTGCGCAAGCGCTTCATCCGCGGCGACGGGCGCATCGTGCACACCGAGCTCGACGTGCGCGCCGTGCGCCTGGCCGACGGCTCGCTGCACCGGCTGTTCGCCACGGTGCAGGACATCACCGAACAACTGCAGGCCGACGAGGCCCTGCGCGATCAGAAGGCCCTGCTGGAGCAGGCCGAGGTGCTGGCCGGCCTGGGCAGCTGGCGCTTCGAAACCGCCACCGGGGTGGTCTGGTGGTCGGATCAGATGTTCCACAACATCGGGCGCGACCGGGCGCTGGGCGCACCGGACACGCTGGGCGCTTACCTCGACTGCCTGCACCCCGACGACCGCGAGCGCATCGACGCGTTCATGCGCTCGCCCGAGGCCACCGAGGCCGTGATCCATGCCGAGTTCCGGCGCCACCCGGCGCTCGGCCCCGAGCGCTGGTTCCGCGCCAGCCTGGAACGCCACCGCGACCCGGACGGCGGCTGGCGCTACTCCGGCACCCTGCTCGACATCACCCCGCTCAAGCGCGCCCAGCTCGACCTGCAGCGCATCAACGCCGAACTGGAACGCCGCGTGACCGAGCGCACCGAGCAGCTCAGCGTGGCCAACCGCGAGCTGGAGGCCTTCACCTACACCGTCTCGCACGACCTGAAGGCCCCGCTGCGCGGCATCGACGGCTACAGCCAGTTGCTCGAAGAGGAATACGGCCCCACACTCAACGACGAAGCGCGTGGCTTCATCGTGCGCATCCGGCGCGGGGTGGAACAGATGAGCGCGCTCATCAACGATCTGCTGGCCTACTCACGCATGGAACGCCGCACCCTGGACATGCAAGCCGTCGACGTCGACGCCACGGTGAGCCGCGTGCTCGACGAGTACGCGGCCGACATCGAGCGCACCGGCGCGCAGGTCGACGTGCAGATGCCTGCCGCGCTCTCGCTCACGCTCGACCGCGAGGGCCTGACGGTGGTGCTGCGCAACCTGGTGGGCAACGCGCTGAAGTTCGCGCGGCCCGGGCAGGCGCCGCAGGTGCAGATCGGCGCGCAGCGCGAGGCCGGCCGCCACCTGATGTGGGTGCGCGACCAGGGTGTGGGCTTCGACATGAAGTACCACGACCGCATCTTCGGCATCTTCCAGCGCCTTCAGCGCGCCGAGGACTACCCGGGCACCGGCGTCGGCCTGGCCCTGGTGGCCAAGGCCGTGCAGCGCATGGGTGGGCGCGTGTGGGCCGACAGCCAGCCCGGCGCGGGCTCCACCTTCTTCCTGGAGTTCCCCTCATGAGCACAGGTACCACCCGCCCGCTGCCGCCCATCCTGCTGGTCGAGGACAACCCGATGGACCTCGACCTCACGCTGCGCGCGTTCAGCAAACGCAACTTCTCCAACGAGATCATCGTGGCGCGCGACGGCGAGGAAGCGCTGGCCTGGTTGCCGCGCTGGGCCGCTGGCGAGCCCATGCCCGCGGTGGTGCTGCTCGACATCAACCTGCCGCGCGCCAGCGGGCTGGAGGTGCTGCGCGGTTTCCGCGAGCACGCCCTCGCACGGCGCATTCCCGTGGTGGTGCTCACCTCTTCGCGCGACGACCGCGATCTCAAGACCGCTTACGACCTCGGCGTGAACTCCTACATCGAGAAACCGGTCAGCTTCAACAAGTTCATCGAAGTCGCCGGGCACATCGAGCTCTACTGGTGCGTCTTCAACGAGCGGCCCTATTGAAGCGACAGGAGAACGGCATGCACAAGGTCCTCATCCCCATCGACGGTTCGCCCGAATCCCTGGCGGCGGTGCACCACGTGCTGCGCCTCGTGGGCGCGGGCCTGCGCCTGCGCTGTGTGCTGGTCAATGTGCAGGAAAGCGCCTCGCTGTACGAACTCGTCACCGCGCACGACCCGGCGGTGCTGCAGCGCGTGGCCGAGCAGGCCGGGCGCGACCTGCTCAAGCCGGCGCAGCAGTTGCTCGCAGCGGCTGGTGTGGCCTGCGAGCACGAGATCGTGCAGACCGGCGAGGTGGCGCAGGCGCTGGCCGACGCGGCCGACCGCTACTCGGTCGACGCCATCGTGATGGGCGCAGGCGCCAGTGGCCTGGGCGATCGGGTGCTCGGCTCGGTCTCGCTCGACCTGGTGCGCACCGCGCCCATGCCGGTGACGGTGGTGCGAACCGTGGCCGCCTGAGCCGTTCCTAAGGCTCGCTTAAGCCAACGCGCGTACGCTGTCGCGATGCGACTGCTCATCCTCGAAGACGATGCCCAGCTCGGCGAAGCGCTGAGCGCCGGCCTGCGCCAGCTCGGCCACGTGGTCGACTGGTTCCGCGACGGCGAGCACGCCGACCAGGCGGTGCAGGGCGCGGCCTACGACGCCCTGGTGCTCGACCTCGGCCTGCCGCGCACCGACGGCCTGACCTGGCTGCAGCGCTGGCGCGCGCGCGGCCTGGCGCTGCCGGTGCTCGTGCTTACCGCGCGCGACGGCGTGGAGCAGCGCATCGAAGGCCTGGACCGCGGCGCCGACGACTACCTCATCAAGCCGATCGCGGTGGAGGAACTGGCCGCGCGCCTGCGCGCCATGCTGCGCCGGGCCACCGGCCGCGCCCAGAGCGAGTGGGTGCACGGCGCCCTGCGCTACGACCCGGCCACGCGCCAGGTGCGCTGGGGCGAACGCAGCGTGGAGCTCACCGCGCGCGAGACCGCCCTGCTCGAAGCGCTGCTCAAGCAGCCGCAACGTGTGCTCTCCAAGGCCCAGCTGCAGGAACAGCTCTACGACTGGAGCGGTGGCGAGCCCGAGAGCAACGCGCTCGAGGTCTATGTGCACCACCTGCGGCGCAAGATCCACCCCGGCGTGGTGCGCACCGTGCGTGGCGTGGGCTACGCCCTGGGCGCGGCCGACGAAGGGGTTGCGCCTTGAGCCTGCGTCGGCGCCTGCTGGTCTATCTGCTGATCTGTGCACCCGTGGTCTGGGGCCTGGCGCTGGCCTGGTCGGCCAAGGGCGCGCGCCAGGAAGTCAATGAAATGTTCGACACCGAGCTCGTGCGGCTGGCGCGCCAGGTGCAGTCGATCACGGCCCTGCCCGAAGGCGTGGCGCCCGAGCCCGCCCGTGGCGCGCCGCTGCCCGGGGGCGCGGCCGATCTCGACGACCTGGCCATTGCCGTCTGGGACCGCGAGGGCACGCCCTTGCTGCCCGACCGCGACGGCCCCGAACTGCCGCGCCGCGCCGCCAGCCTGGGCTTCGAGGACATGGTGCTCGGCGGCGAGGCCTGGCGTGTGTACTACATGCCCTCGCCCGATGGCGACCGCCTGATCGCGGTGGGGCAGATGGCGCACGAGCGCGACGAACTGGTGTGGGGTTTTCTCGGCAGCCAGTTGCTGCCCTGGTTGCTGGTGTTGCCCCTGCTGCTGGTGGGCCTGGCCTGGGGCGTTCGCGTGGCGCTGGCGCCGTTGAACGAATTGACCGGCGAGCTCGCGCGCCGCGACGCCGATGATCTGAGGACCGTGGCGCTCGAACGCGCGCCGCGCGAGCTGCAGCCCATGATCGCCGCCATGAACGGCCTGTTCGGGCGCATCGAGGAGACGCTCGCGCGCGAGCGCCGCTTCACCGCCGATGCCGCGCACGAACTGCGCACGCCGATTTCGGTGCTCGCGGCGCAGTGGTCGGTCTACCGCGGCGCGCACGAAGGCACCGAGCGCGAAAGCGCCGCCCGCGCGCTCGACGCCGGCCTGGCCCGCATGGCGCGCCTGGTCGACCAGATGCTCGGCCTGTCGCGCCTGGACGCCACCGAACGCCTCAAGCACCCGGCCCCGCTCGACTGGCCGCGGCTGGTGGAGGAAGCCATGTCCGACGTGCTGCCGCTGGCCGAGCGGCGCCAGATCGAGCTGGGCTGCGAGTGGGCCGGTGGCGTGGACGGCGCCGCACCGCCCTGGGCCGGTGATGGCCACCTCATGAGCCTGCTGCTGCGCAACCTGCTCGACAACGCGGTGCGCTATGCGCCCGAGGGCAGTGCCGTCACGCTGCGTTTCGGGCACGCCACCGTGGCGGTGGAAAACGCCGTGCCCGCCGGCTTCGACGCCACGCAACTCGCGGCCTGGGGCGAACGCTTCCACCGGCCCGACGGCCAGCCCGAGAGCGGCAGCGGCCTGGGCGTGTCCATCGCGCGGCGCATCGCCGAACTGCACGGCTGGGTGCTGAGCCACCGCGTCGATGCCGCCGGCGCGCGCGTGATCGCCGAGCTCAGCGAGCGCCCAGCTTCGCCATCAGCGCCTTGATCTCTTCGCGCCGCCCGGCGTCGGCCACGGCGCGGCCCGGCCGTGCGGGCGCGGCCAGCGCGCGTTCCAGGTAGGGGGTGGCCTGCTCGGCGCGGCCGGTGTCGGCCAGCAGTTCGGCGTAGAAAAAGTTCGGGTCGATGCCGTCGGGGTTGATCGCCAGCGCCTGCTTGATGAGCTGCTCGGCCCGTGCCTTGTCGCCGAAACCGATCGGCCAGCCCGGCACCTTGTGGTACAGCACGCCCAGGCTCGCATAGGCCGAGCCGTCGAGGGCCTTGCCGTCGATCTCGATCGCTTTCTCGTACAGCGCCTTGGCCTGCTTCACGAGCGAGAGCGCGCCCAGGCCACCGCGTTCGGCGGCCCACGAGCTGAGCACGATGCCTTCCCACACCAGCGGTTCGCTGCGGCCTGCGAAGGCCTGGCTGGCGTCGTGGGCCTTGGCGCTGAGCGTCTCGAAGCGCTTTTCGCGCTCTTTGGCAGGCAACTGGTAGCGGATGCTTTCCCAGTCGCGCTGCAGCGCGCTCACCGCGTCGTCGACCGGGGCGGCGTGCAGCGTGAGGGGCAGGGCGGCTGTGAGCGAGAGGGCGAGGGCCAGCAGGCTGGCGCGTGCGCGAGGGGTTTTCATGTGGGGACTCCAGGTGTGGGGGTTTCGGGGGCGGCGGCGAACAAGGCGTTGCGGTGCTTGCGAAAGCCCGCGTCCAGCAGCGGGCCCAGGGCGCCGTTGGCGCGCACCGCCAGGCGCTCGGGAAAACCGATGTGACGTTCGGCCGCGCCACTGCGCAGCAGATCGATCAACGCCTGCGCCACCACCTCGGGCGCGTCGCTGGCGCTGCCGGTGGCGCGGTTGAAGGCGTCGCTCTGTGCGCTGTTGAACGCGGTGCGGGTGGCGCGCGGGCCGAGCCACTGCACGGCCACACGGGTGTCGGCGAGTTCGCGCCGCAGCGCTTCGGCCAGGCGGTGCAGGCCGGCCTTGCTGGCGCCATAGACAGCGCTGCCCGGCACGCCGATGCGGCCCAGCGCCGAGCCCACGAAAACGATGCGCGATGCCGGCATCTGTTTCAGGTGGGGCAGCAGGGCCTGCGTGAGCGCGATCGGCGACCACAGGTTGAGCTGCAGCACGGCCGCGGCCTGCTCGAGCGGCAGTTCTTCGAACGCGCCGAAGGCCGGCACGCCGGCCGCGTGCACCACCGTGTCCACACCCCAGGCCACCGCGGCCTGCGCAATGCGGGCGATATCTTGCGGCTGGCGCAGATCGCCCTGCACCCAGCGCATGGAAGGGTCCGTGGCGTCGTTGGCGCGCGGTGCGCGCGCCACGCCCAGCACGCGCGCGCCTTGCTGGTGCAGGGCCTGGCGCATGGCGTGCCCGATGCCACCGGTGGCGCCGGTGAGCAGCACGCGCGATCCGCCGAGCTTCATGCCACGGCCTCCGCACTGCGGGCCGCCTGCGGCATGGGCAGGCCCATGAACACGTCGCGGTAGAGCCGGTAGAACATGTTCGCGGCGTGCACGATTGCGCGCTGGTCCGCCGGGTTGTCGATGCGGTCCATCAGCAGCTCGAAGTGCGCGGTGTGCTCGCGGTCCAGCGTGCCGTGCGAACGCAGGTAGCTGAAGCCCGCGTCCGGCAGACCCAGTGGTTTCTGGATCGCGTCGGCCGCCAGCAGCGCGAGCGAAACGCTGGTGCCTTCGAGCACATGCACCATGCCGAAGAAGCCCAGCGGGTTGCCGCGCTGAATGGTGTCGTAGGCGTAGGCGACCATCAGCTCCGTGGCCGGCGAGGGCTGGCCGTGGCGCACCGCTTCGGCGTCGCCACCGCAGGCGGCGATGTCCTGCAGGATCCACTCGTCGTGGCCGGCTTCTTCCTCGATGTACTCGTCCATGGCCTCGTCGAGCCAGCGGTGGTGCGCGGGCAGCGCGGCTTTCATGGCTTTGAGCAGCGGCACCGTGTGGCGCACGTGGTGGTAGGCCTCGCGCAGGAAGGCGAGGTAGCTGGGCACCGAAACGCTGCCGGCCAGCGCGCCCTGGATGATGGGCGTGGCCAGAAGGCGCTGGCGCGCGGCCTGGGTGTCTTGTTGCAGGGTGGTGTGAAAACGCATGTTGATTCCTGAGGAAGGGGTGTTGTCGGACGGGTCGTCGGTGGCGGCGATGGCCGCCAGTGCGGGGCCGTACCGCGCCAGCACGCGTTCGCGCACCGGGCGGCCGTTGGGGGTGAACAGGCCATCGGCCATGTCGCGCGCCAGGTCGCCACCCACCCAGTGGCCGATGCGCGCGTAGTCGGGCAGCGCGGCGTTGGTGTGGGCCACGGCCTCGGCCAGCGCGGCCGCATTCGCGCCCGCGGGCGAGGGCACCGGCCAGAGCACCGCGTCGAGCCAGGCCTGGCCGTCGCCCAGCACCACGGCCTGCGCAATCGCGGGTTGGCTGGTGAGCGCGGTCTCCACCCATTCGGGCGAGACGTTGCGCCCGTACGCGGTGATGAGCACGTTCTTGCGTCGGCCTTCGATGTGCAGGTAGCCCTCGTCATCCAGGCGCCCGAGGTCGCCGCTGGGCCACCAGTCGGGCACCGGTGTCGGGTCGCCCAGGTAGCCCAGGTGCAGGCTGCCACGCACTTCGATCTCGCCCCCGGGCGCGATGCGCACCTGGCCGTGCGGCAGCACGCGGCCCGCACTGCCCGCGCGGTTGGCGCCGGGCAGGTTGAGCGTCTGCACCGAGGCCGCTTCCGACAGGCCGTAGCCCTCGTAAGCCGGAATGCCCAGTGCGTGGGCGTGGGCCAGCAGCGGCGCGCCCACGGCGGCACCGCCCACGGCCACGAAGCGCAGATCGGGGCTGGCGCGCTGGCCGCTGCGGGCCAGCCAGGCACACCAGGCGCGCAGCATCTGCGGCAGCAGGATCACGCTGTTCGCGCCGTGTTCGCGCAACGCGCGGTCAAACACCGCGGGTTCGAACTGCGACGAACCGGTGAGGCCCACGCTGCGCGTGGGCAGGCTCACCAGGGTGGCGCCCTGGCGCCGCGCGGCCATCGAGCCGGCCACGTTCTCCAGCAGCACCGCGTACGGCAACACGCTCAGGTGCCGCTCGATGCCCAGCGGCCCGAGGGCCTGCACCAGGCCGTTCGC
>VFQU01001563.1_pt1 | contig 13001 bp, 10 predicted proteins | sample 3512311 | NCBI WGS metagenome assembly VFQU01 (sample SAMN10412377, study PRJNA504923) | tailings metagenome | isolation source: Relicate 3 Philex TSF3 active mining site | place: Philippines: Tuba, Benguet | collected 2017-08-29 | reverse complement strand
AGCGGCTGCCGATCGACACGCTGAAGATCGACAAGGCCTTCGTCGGCGACATCACGACCGATCCCGACGACGAGGCGATCACCGCGACGATCATCAACATGGCGCACTCGCTCGGACTCAATGTCGTCGCCGAGGGCGTCGAGTCGGCCGAACAGATCGAGTATCTGCGCGAGCAGGGCTGCGACGAGGTGCAGGGCCACTGGCTGTCGTGGCCGCTGACGCAGGATGCGTGTCTGGAGTTCCTGCGCGCGCGCCCCGCGCGCCACGGTGTCGAGGCGCCGGGCTGGGGCTGAGGTCGCCGCCGCGACCGGCCGTTGCGACCGGTCGCCCCGAAACAGCCGCCGCCCGCATCGCGCGGGCGGCGGCGGGACTTCACTCGAAATCGCTCTCGAAGATCGTGTCGTCCGTCGTTTCGGGCACGGTCACGCCGTAGGTGCAGCCGCGTGCGCCGCCGGCATTGCCGGAATTGAACGCGAAGCCGATCTGGTTGACCTGCTCGGCCGTGTAGCCCATCGCCGCGGTGGCGTTGATGACCGCCTGCGCGGCCGTCTTCTGGTTGACGCTGCTGCCGGTGGTCATCGACAGGCCGCGCGCGTGCGCACGGTCCATCGCCTGCCCGCCGATCAGCTCGCGCGCGTAGAAGTTGCACGAGGCCCAGTACTGGCCCTGCGCGTGGATACCGCTGCCGATGTTGCCCGGATAGGTGCGGTTGAGCTGCCAGTTGACGACGCGGCCGGCCCAGAACGTGTTGTGACCGTCCCAGCTGAACATCCAGTAGTACTGCGCGTCCGCCGGCGTCCACTGGCCCGGGAAGTCCGCGCTGTAGGAATGCGCGAAGTAGTCGCCGACGCCCTCGGACAGTCCCTCGGTCTGCGAGATCGTGCCGGCCAGCCAGTGATGCAGGCCGTGGCCGAGCTCGTGCACGATGACGTCGGCGTCCTCGGCGTCGTCGACGCCGCCTTCACCGAACTGCAGGCGGCGCGTGGCCGGTGTGTAGCTGGAGTTGTCCTGGCCGCTGAAGCCGTGCGGATCGAAGACCACGGCGGTGTTGCTCGGGTTCGGCACCGCGGTGATGCCGAGCGTCTCGTTGACGTACCGCATGTAGGTGTCGATGTGGTAGTACGTGTTGACGCCTTCGAACGCGTCCTGGCCGCGCGTGAAGTTGAACGCGTTGGAGGCCTGCGTCACGCAGTCGCCGGCCGAGGGCGGTGCCCAGTCCAGGCAGGACGCGTAGGTGCCGACCAGGCTGTGGACGCCGCCGCTGAAGGTCAGGTCGCGCAGCAACACCGCGTGCCGCGCGGCGGTCAGCTGGGTCGTGTCGGCGTCGTTGCCGTCGACGTAGCCGGGCGATCCGTAGGTGCTGCGCGTATACGACAGCGGATCCGGATAGAACACCTGCGCGGTGCCGTCGGCGTAGGCGTTGGTGTCCTCGGCACGCAGGATTTCGCCGGTCTGCGCGTCGACGAGCACTTCCCAGGCGCCGTCGAGGCCGACCGCCTGCACCGTGGTCTGCCAGACGCGGTGCGTGCCGGTCGGCGCGCGGTAGATGACCTCGCGTGCGTCCTCGAACAGGATGCGCGCATCGGCCGCGATGCCGAGGTACCCGCGCGCGATCGACACCGCATCCGCCTCGCTGCGGCGCGACACCGCGTCGACGGTCTGCAGCCCCCGCTGCGTACCGTTGGACACGAAGATCACCTGGCCGGCCGGCGTGACGCTGATCGCGAGCCAGCTGTCGTAGACCGGCAGCCCCTGCGCGATCTGGTTGAAGCGCACGACCGAGAAGTCGTCGCCCTGATGCACCTCGTGTGTGACCAGCGTATCGAGCTCGGCGCGCTGCAGACCGAGCACGCCGTGGCGCGCGGCCAGGTACTGGCGTGCCATCTGCTCCGGCGCGGCGCGCTGTGCGGTGTACCGGGGTGTGTGGATCGAAAGCGCGGCTCCGTCGCTCAGGTACTGACCGTCCTCGCGATCGGCCGGGCGCTCGGCGGCGATCACGCCGCGCGTCAGTGCCGCATTCTGCGCGGGGATGTACGGCTGTGCCTGTACGTACCCGGCCGCGCAGGCCAGTATGATCGACAAGGTCAACGGGCGCAGCGCCCGGGTGGTTCGGTTCATTCGGTGATCTCCCGCAGTCGTGGGTGTATCGATTGGCCCCTAGTCGCCGCGACACGCCCTCGGCAACCGGTCGATCATAGCTCCGGCGGCCCGTCCCGGCGCAGCTGCGGGGGATTCGGCACTGGTGTATGATCCGCGCCCCCAAGCATCCATTCATCCGTATAGAAGGATATTCGCCGCAATGAGCAGCTACCTGTTCACGTCAGAATCGGTGTCCGAGGGCCATCCGGACAAGGTCGCCGACCAGATCTCCGACGCCGTTCTCGACGCGATCCTGGCTCAGGACAAGCGCGCCCGCGTCGCCTGCGAGACCCTGGTCAAGACCGGTGTGGCGATCGTCGCCGGTGAAGTCACGACCAGCGCCTGGATCGACCTCGAGGCGCTGACGCGCAAGGTCATCCTCGACATCGGCTACGACAGCTCGCAGGTCGGCTTCGACGGCGAGACCTGCGGCGTGCTGAACCTGATCGGCAAGCAGTCGCCCGACATCAACCAGGGCGTCGACCGCAAGAAGCCCGAGGAACAGGGCGCCGGCGACCAGGGCCTGATGTTCGGCTACGCGACGAACGAGACCAAGGACTACATGCCCGCGGCGATCTACTACTCGCACCGTCTGGTCGAGCAGCAGGCCAAGGTGCGCAAGAAGAAGAACTCGCCGCTGCCGTGGCTGCGTCCGGACGCCAAGTCGCAGGTCACGCTGCGCTACGAGGACGGCAAGGCGGTTGCGATCGACGCGGTGGTGCTGTCGACCCAGCACGATCCGTCGGTCCGGCAGAAGGATCTGGTCGAGGCCGTGCGCGAGACGATCCTCAAGCCGGTGCTGCCGGCCAAGTGGCTGCACAAGGGCACCAAGTACCACATCAACCCGACCGGCAAGTTCGTGATCGGCGGCCCGGTCGGCGACTGCGGCCTGACCGGCCGCAAGATCATCGTCGACACCTACGGCGGCTGGGCCCGTCACGGCGGCGGCGCGTTCTCGGGCAAGGATCCGTCCAAGGTCGACCGCTCGGCCGCCTACGCGGCGCGCTACGTCGCCAAGAACATCGTCGCCGCCGGCATCGCCGACCGCTGCGAGGTGCAGGTCAGCTACGCGATCGGCGTGGCCGAGCCGACCTCGATCTCGGTCACCACGTTCGGCACCGGCAAGATCCCCGACGAGAAGATCGAGAAGCTGATCCGCCGTCACTTCGACCTGCGCCCGTACGGCATCATCAAGATGCTCGACCTGGTCCACCCGATGTACCAGGCGACCGCGAGCTACGGCCACTTCGGCCGCACGCCGTACCAGGTCAAGCTGGCCGACGGCGAGACGTTCACGGCGTTCTCGTGGGAGAAGACCGATCGCGCCGAGGCGCTGCGCGCCGACGCGAAGATCAAGTAAGCGCCGCGCGGCGACGCGCGACACCTGCTGAAGACGGGGCGCCCGATGGCCGGGCGCCCCGTCTGCTTTTCCGGGCACCGCTGTGGACCGGCGCGAGCACGCCTCGCCGGGCACGGTCGGAGTTCGGCGGGACGGCGCTGCACCGCGAACGCCTCATGTCGAACCGGCCATGCGCTCGCGCAACCACTGGTGCGCGGGATCGCGGTGGACGCGTTCGGGCCACAGCATCAGCATCTCGAAGCCCGGAATGTCCAGCGGCGGCTCGACGGCCCGCAAGGCCGCGTCGCCGCGCACCAGCCGCGACGGCAGCATCGCCACCAGGTCGGTGGCGGCCAGCACCGCGCCGAGAAACAGGAAATGCGGGACCGACAGGACGACCCGGCGCGTCAGGCCTCGCTCGGCCAGGGCCGCATCGGTCGCGCCGAGGAAGCCGCCGCCGTCCGGCGACACGATCACGTGGTCGAGCCTGCAGAACTGTGCCAGCGTCGGGCGGCGCTTCAAGCCGGGATGCCCGGCACGCCCGGCCAGCACGTAGCGCTCCGCGAACATCGGCCTGCGCCGCAGGTTCGGCGGCGCCTCGGCCCCGATCAGGAAGGCCAGATCGACCTCACCGAGCTCGGCCTTTCTTTCCACCTGGCCGGGCGGCACCTGCACGACGGCCAGGCGCATCGCCGGCGCAGCCGCGCGTATCGCCGCCAGAGCCGGCAACAGAATCGTGTACTCGCTGTAGTCGAAGGCCGCGATGCGCCAGGTCCGGTCGGCCCGAGCCGGATCGAACGCCTGCGAAGGGGCGACCGCCTGCACTACGGCGGCCAGGGCCTGACGCAGCGGTTCGCGCAGCTGGTCGGCACGCGCGGTCGGCCGCATGCCGCGCGGTCCGGGCAGCAGCAGCGGATCGCCGAAGAACGCGCGCAGGCGCACGAGCTGCGCGCTGACGGTGGGCTGCGACAGATGCAGACGCTGCGCCGTACGCGTCACGTTGTGCTCGGTCAGCAGCGCGTCGAGCGTGACCAGCAGATTCAGATCGAGGCGGCGCAAGGCATTGTCCATGTCGATATCAGCCATCCTGGAAATTCATTTCCACTATATCGAAAGCGGTCCTAAGGTACCGCTCTCTTTCGATCGGAGCGCACCGTGAACATCCTGCTCGTCCATGCCCACCCGGAACGCACCTCGGTCACGCACCGGCTCGTCGAAAGCGCCCTCGACGTGCTGACCGAGCAGGGGCACGAGGTCGAGCAGTCGGATCTGTACGCGATGCGATGGAAGGCGGTCTTCGACGCCGAGGATTTTCCGGCACGCCTCGATCCGCGCCGCCTGTCCTTCATCGACGAATCCAGGCATGCCTATGCCGGCGGCCGCCAGACGGCCGACGTCGAGAACGAGCAGCGGAAACTGCGAGCGGCCGACGCGGTGATCCTGCACTTCCCGCTGTGGTGGTTCGGCATGCCGGCGATCATGAAAGGCTGGATCGACCGCGTCTGGGCCTACGGACTGGCCTATGGCTACCGCAGCGCGGGCAATGCGCATCGCTACGGCGAAGGCGGCTTCGCCGGCAAGCGCGCACTGCTGGCCGTCGCGGTCGGCGGGCCGGCGATCGACTACTCGCCGCGCGGCATCAACGGCCCGCTCGAGCAACTGCTGTTCCCGATCACGCACGGCACGCTGTTCTTTCCGGGCATGCAGGTGCTGCCCACGTTCGCGGTCTACGGCGCCGCGGCCATCGACGCCGTCGGCCTGGCCGCGGCCGACTCGGCCTGGCGCGGCCGCGTGGCGCGTCTGTTCGAGGACACACCGATCGCATTTCGCCCGCAGAACGGCGGCGACTATCCCGATCGCCATGTCCTGGCCGATCACGTCGCGCCGGAGCAGAGCGGTCTGATGGCGCATGTCGCCGCGGCGACGCGATCGCCGTTCGATGCCGTGGACGTCACGCGGACGGCCAGCATCGCGATCGATACCGGACGCTGACCCAGCGGACGATCGGACATTCCACGCGCGAGGGAACCGCCGGCAGTGCGATGCCGCACGACGCTCGCCGCGCAGGCTCGCGATTGCACGAGCCGTCGCGGCGCTGCGTCTGCCGCTCCGGTCGCATGGCGCCGACGACCGGGCGACGGAGGCCGGACACCCGCGGCGTTATGGCCGCACTGCGCCACCCGGCCGCTCGCAGGCGCGAAGTGCGAATGCGCTGCCCGCGATCGCGGGCAGCGCCGTTGCCGCTACGGCGCCGCTTTCTCGCTGCGCGGTGCCGCGTTCTTGACGTAGCGCTCGAGCCAGCGGTCGGTCTCGGCCAGCATCTGCAGCACCGATTCTCGTGCGCGGTAGCCATGGCTTTCGTTCGGCAACATGACCAGCCGGGCCGTGCCGCCGAGGCCCTTGATCGCGGCGAACAGGCGCTCGCTCTGGATCGGGAACGTGCCGGAGTTGTTGTCCTGCTCGCCGTGGATCAGCAGCAGCGGATCCTTGATGCGGTCGGCGTAGTTGAACGGCGACATCGCCTGGTACACCGGCTGCGCCTGCCAGTAGCTGCGCTCCTCGGACTGGAAGCCGAACGGCGTCAACGTGCGGTTGTAGGCGCCGCTGCGCGCGATGCCGGCCCGGAACAGCCGCGTATGCGCGAGCAGGTTGGCGGTCATGAACGCGCCGTACGAATGGCCGCCGACCGCGATGCGGTCGCGATCGGCGACACCGCGGCGGACCACCTCGTCGATCGCCGCCTCGGCACCGGCGACGAGCTGGGTGACGTAGGTGTCGTTCGGCTCGGCGTCGCCCTCGCCGACGATCGGCATCGACGGATCGTCGAGCACCGCGTAGCCGCGCGCGAGGAAGGCCTGCGGCCCCCAGTAGCTGATGAAGTTGAAGCGATACGGCGAGTCGGTGACCTGGCCGGCCGCATCGGCCGATTTGAACTCCTGAGGATAGGCCCACATCAGCAGCGGCAGCGGACCGTCGCGGCGCGCGTCGTAGCCGGGCGGCAGATACAGCGTGCCGGTCAGGTCGACGCCGTCCTTGCGCTTATAGCGGATCTGCTCCTTGCTGACGCCCTTGAGCTGCGGCGTCGGATGCGCGAACCGCGTCAGCGCAACCGGCGCGCGGCGTCCGCTGCGCAACCTGTAATTGGCCGGCTCGGTCGGCGACTCACGCGTCGTCAGCAGGCGTTCGCCGCGATCGTCGAGCAGGGCCTTGGGCTGCTCGTAGTACGGCGCCTGCGAGTGGAACAGCCGCGTCTTGCGGCCGCTGTCGAGGTCGAGCCGATCGACGAACGGCCGATCGCCCTCCGGCGAGGCGCCATCGCCGATCAGGAACAATGCGCGGCCGGCATCGGCCAGCAGCAGGCGTGCGTTGCCGGCTGCGTCGGTCACGGTCACCGGCATGCCCGGATCGTTGTAGCGGTCCTCGAACGAGCCGTCCCGCAGCAGTTGCGGCGCGGTCTGCGGCGCATCGGGCTGCACGCGCCACAGCTTGATCGCACGCGTCTTCCACCAGTACTCGTGAATCAGGGCCAGATCGCCGTCGCCCCAGATGACGCCGCCGTAGCGCTGCGCCAGCCGCGCCAGCACGACCGGCGCGCGATCGAACGGCGCCGCCTGCATCAGGACGTGATCGCGAACGGCCGCTTCGCGCGCCGGATCGCCGCCGTCCTGGGCTTCGGCCCAGACCAGCGTGGCCGGCGCGTCGCTGCGCCATTCGATCGAGCGCACACCCTCGCGTTCGGCATCGTTGCCGACCGGCAGGCCTTCGACCAGCGGCAGCGCGGCGATCTCGCGGATCAGGCCGCCGTCGCGGCCGAACACCTCGATCCGATGCGGGAAGCTGTCGATCGGCACCAGATACGAGAACGGCCGCTCGACGCGCTGGGCGAGCACGTAGCGGCCGTCCAGCGAAGGCTCGGCCGACAGCCACGATGCCGGCTCGCCGATGCGCTCGATGCGGCCGTCCAGCGCGATGCGCGCCATCTGCGAACGCAGGTAGTACTCGAGCACGCGCGCATCGGCCTCGTTGCGCAGCAGGTCCGGATAGGTGCGGATCTGCTTGACGCCGCCGCCGGCCGCGGTCTCCTGCACGGACGGTCCGGTCGGCGTGATGTCCGATGATGGCGCAGCGCCCTGGCCCTCGGGCTGCAGCAGCGCGAACAGGCCGCTGCTGTCGGGCAGCCAGGCATAGCCGCGCCCGGCCACGGCATTGAGGCCGCCGGCCAGACGGCGCGCGCGATGCGTCGCCAGCTCGACGACCCACAATTCGTTGGCGCCGCTGGCCGGGTCGACGTGATTGAACGCGAGGTGGCGCTGGTCCGGCGACCATCGCATGCCGGCGATCGCCAGCGGCGTCGGCAGACCGCTCAGGCGGACCTCCTTGCGCGTAGCCAGATCGAGCAGCCACAGATCCGATCCGAACAAGAAGCGGCTCTGCGCATGCGTGCGCGGATGGATGCGCAATCCGGCCAGCTTGAGCTCCGGCTGCGCGACGACGTCGATGCCCGGTAGCGACGGCACCTGCATCAGCGCGGCCAGATCGCGGTGCGGGCTCAGGAACAGCTGCGGCGGACGTGCCGCATCGACGATCGCGACCAGTTCGGGCGCGGGCGTCTCGTAGCGCAGCGGTCCGGCGCTCGGCTGCGCGCCGGTCGCGACGCTCCAGGCCAAGCAGGCGGCGACCGTCCATCGGCGCAGCGCAAATGCAGTCTTCATCGGTTCTCCACGGATCGGACGGCCGGATGGCGGCCGCTCGTACGCAGCATCGCAGGCGCATGCCGCCACGGCCCGTGCCGTTGGTCGTATCGCGCCGGACCGGCGGCACCGACCGGGCGCCGCCGCCATCGGCTAGGATGACGCGATGAACGACTCCGCCAATCGCCGGCCGCTGGCCTCGCGCGGCTCGCGCTGGGCGCAGGCGCTGGCCGCCGCGCTCGCGCGCAGCCCGATCACGCCGAACCAGATCTCGATCGCGAGCATCGTCTTCGCGCTCGCCGGGGCCGCCTTGCTGCTGAGGATGCCGACGCCGGCCGGCCTCGTACTGGCCGCGATCTGCGTGCAGCTGCGACTGCTGTGCAATCTGCTCGACGGCATGGTCGCGATCGAGGGCGGCAAGTCCTCGCCGCTCGGCGCGCTGTACAACGAGTTTCCGGACCGCCTCGCCGATTCGCTGCTGATCGTCGCGCTCGGCTACGCGGCCGGCCACGACTGGCTCGGCTGGCTCGGCGCGCTGCTGGCCGCACTGACCGCCTACATCCGCGTCACCGGCGGCAGTCTCGGCCTGGCCCAGGATTTCCGCGGGCCGATGGCCAAGCCGCACCGGATGGCGGTGCTGACACTGGCCGGCCTGGCCGGCGCCGCCGAGCTGGCGATGGCCGGCAGCCGTCATGCGCTGACGAGCGCGGCCGTGGTGATCGCACTCGGCGCGGCACTGACCTGTGTGACGCGCACGCGCGCGCTGGCACGCGCCCTGCGCGCACGCGGCTGAGCGAAACACGTCTTTCACGCACGACCGGTGCGGCTCCGGTCGCGACGCGCTGCGGACCATCGGTACCGGGTCGCAGCGCCTCGGCGCGGATGGACCGCCGCGTGATCGGCGAGCGGTCCGCACGGCTCGGGCGAGCGCGTCGGACAGGCATCCGGCTCGGCGGCGGCATATGGATTCGCCGCCGACCATTCCCGGCTTGACGCGCGGCGCCGGTGATGCGGCACCGCGCGCGTCGATACGACGTGCCGGATATGACCTCAGTCGCGCTCTTCGCGCAGCACTTCGCCGCTGACCGGATCGATCCACAGCTCGACGCGTACGCCGGCCGGATTGATCGCGTCGGCTTCCCAGACGCCGTCGTCGAACTCAAGGTCGCGGATGGCCCGATAGCCGGCCGCGGTCAGACGCTCGATGATTTGCGTGGCGGTCAGCGCGCCCGCGACCGGACCGCCTTCGACACGCTCATCGACGACCGCGCCGGTCCAGGCGTGCACGATCAGATCGACGCGACGGCCGGCCGCATTGCGCGCTTCGGCCTCCCAGAAGCCGTCGTCGAGTTCGAGCTCGTGGATGTCGCGGTAACCGGCCGCGCTCAAACGCGCGCGCACCGCCGACGCCGTCAACGGCGCGTCGGCGCCGCTGCCGCCGGTCGCCCACAGCGTGCCGGTCGCCGCGTCGAGCACCAGATCGACGCGGACGCCGTCGGCGCGGGTCGCCTCGGCGGTCCAGTAGCCGTGCGCGAGACCGAGCTCGTAGACCGCGAAGTAGCCGGCTTCGTCGAAACGCAGCAACGCGTCGGGCGCGCCACCGCTGACCGGGCCCTGAGCCGGTTCGGCGGCGTCCTGTGCCCGTACCGGCGCGGCGATGCCGGTCAGCGCGAGGGCGAGAACGAGAGACTTGATAGCATGCATGGGAAACGAGTCCGATCGAAACCGGCCGATCGCCGGAGGCCGCAGCTTCCCGGTCGGCGTCTAAACCGGTTTTGACGGTGTCGTTCACAAGGCGTTTAGACCCTCGTCCCGAGCATCGACGCATGCTGCGAACCGCCCTCTTCCTTGCGCTCTACACGCTGGCTCCGGCCCAGGCCGGCGAGCACGACGCGATCCGCCGCGCCGTCGAGGCCGGCGAGATCCGTCCGCTCGCCGAAATCCTCGCCACGGTGCAGTCGCGCTATCCCGGACGCATCCTCGACGTCGAGATCGACCGCACGCGCGACGGTCGCCGCGTCTACGACATCGAGCTGCTCGATGCAGACGGGCGCAAGCTCGAGATCAGCGTCGACGCCGCCAGCGGCGCCGTGATCGAGCCGCGCGCGGCAGACGACGATACGCTGAAGCCGTTGGCGCCGATCCTGCGCAGCTTGCTGACGGCGCATCCGGGCAAGATTCTCGACGTCGAGCTCGAACGCGACCGCGAGGACCGCGCGATCTACGAGATCGAGCTGCTGACCGCCGACGGCCGCACGCTCGAACTGGTCGTCGACGCACGCGACGGGCGCGTGCTCGACGACGGCAGTCACGGTCCGGCCGGCGGCGAGCCGGTGCGGCCGCTGCCCGACGTGCTCGACGCGCTGGCCGCGCAGCACCCCGGCACGATCGTCGAAGTCGAACTGGAGCGCGACCGCCGGGGCCGCCGCTACTACGAGATCGACATCCGCGGCGCCGACGGCCGCACGATCGAGCTGCGCGTCGACGCGGTCACCGGCCAGATCCTGCACGAAGGCGTCGCGGACTGATGCGCGTCCTCCTCGTCGAGGACGACGCGACCCTCGCCACCCGCCTGCGCGACGTGATCGAACAGGCCGGGCTGCTGGTCGAGATCGCCGGCGACGGCCGCCAGGCCGCGTTCCTCGGCTGCACCGAGGACTACGACGCGGCCGTGCTCGACCTCGGCCTGCCCGGCCAGGACGGCATCTCGGTGCTGCACCACTGGCGCGAACACGGCCGCGACCTGCCGGTGCTGATCCTGACCGCGCGCGGCCGCTGGAGCGACAAGCTGGCCGGCTTCGGCGCCGGCGCCGACGACTACCTGACCAAGCCGCTGCATCTGGAGGAGGTCGTGCTGCGGCTGCGCGCGCTGGTGCGGCGCACGCGCGGCCACGCCGATCCGGTGCTGCGCGTCGGCGCGCTCGCATTCGACACGCTGTCCTCGCGCTTCACGCTCGACGGCCAGCCGTTGACGCTGACCGCTCAGGAGCAGCGCATCCTGGCCTATCTGATGCACCGTCCCGACCAGGTCGTCAGCCGCAGCGAGATCGGCGAACACGTCTATGCGCGCGATCTGGAGCCGGACTCCAATACGGTCGACGTACTGATCGGCCGGATCCGGCGCAAGCTCGGCCGGCCGCTGATCCACACCGAGCGCGGACTCGGATTCCGCCTCAGCGCGCCGGCGACGCCGCCCGGATGAGGCGGCCGGGCCTCGGCACGCGGCTGCTGGCGCTCGGCATCCTGGCCGCCCTGCTGGTCGCCGGCATCGGCGGCTGGCTGCTGCGCGAGAGCCTGCACGCGGTGCTGCTGCGCGGTTTCGAACAGCGCCTGGCCGAACATGCCGATCGCATCGCGGCGCGCCTGCACGACGGCGGCGGTCGGCGCATCGCGCACGACGAAGCGCGCGCCGCCGACGAGTTCGGCCGCATCTTCTCGGGCTGGTACTGGCAGCTCGCGCAGGGCGGCGAGGTGCTGCATTCGCGCTCGCTGTGGGATGCCGACCTCGTCGTGCCGGCGAGGGGACCGCGATCCCTGCTGCGCGTGACCGGCCCGCGCGGCGAGCCGCTGCTCGGCATCGGGCGCGCGATCGAGGTCGGGACCGTACCGGCCGTACTGTGGGTGTTCGGGCCGGCCGAGGAGGTCGACGGCGAGCGGCGCGGCTTCGATCGGCTGCTCGCCAGCACGCTGGCCGGCCTGGTGCTGGCGCTGGCCGCGGCCACCTGGATGCAGGTGCGCATCGGCCTGCATCCGCTGACACGTCTGCGCGGCGCGGTCGCAGCCGTGCAGAGCGGACGGTCCGATCGCGTCGGCGCCGGCTTCGGTCCCGACCTGGACCCGCTCGCCGCCGAGCTCGACGCGGTGCTCGAACGCAACGCTCGGGTGACCGCGCGTGCGCGCAGCCACGCCGCCGATCTGGCCCACGCGCTCAAGAAGCCGCTGGCGCTGATCGCCTCCGACGCAGCGGCCGGCGACGAGCCGATCGCGGCCCAGGTGCACAGCATGAGCCGGCTGATCGACCGCCATCTGGCACGTGCCGGCAGCGGCGCCGGCGAGCGCCGCCGGCTGCCGGTCGCCGCGCGCGTCGAGGCGCTGATCGAGCTGATGCGGCGCCTGCACGAGGCGCGCGCACTGCAATGGCGACTGGATGCCGATGCCGCCGCGCACTGGCGCGGCGAGCCGACCGACCTCGACGAGATGCTCGGCAACCTGCTCGACAATGCGGGCAAATGGGCGCGCTCGCGTGTCGAGGTGACGGCGGCCCGCGACGCCACGGCACTGTGCGTGACGATCGACGACGACGGTCCGGGCCTGGCGCCGGAGCAGATCGCGCAGGCGAGCCGGCGCGGCCGCCGCTTCGACGAATCGGTCGAGGGCTCGGGCCTGGGCCTGGCGATCGCGGCCGACATCGCCGAGACCTACGGCGGCCGGCTCGAACTGGCCGCCGGCCCGCTCGGCGGCCTGCGCGTGCGCCTCGAGCTGCCGGACTGAACCCACCGCCGCGCGGATCGGCCCGCGCACGCCGCACACGCGGCGGCGCACCGCATGAACTGCAACGGTCGGCGACCGGCCGACGTCCTTGTGGACACGCGGATGGACCGTCATCTCCATCGACGGCACCCGATTCCCGCTCCGATCCGCCCGAGGCCCGATCATGAACACGATGCAACGTTTCGCCTTTCTGATGCTGTCGGCCGCCGCCGCGCTGACGGCCGCTTTCGCCGTCGCCGCGCCGGCGCCGGCCGCCGCCGATGCCCGCGTCGAGGTCACCTGGAACCCGCCCGAGGATCTGTCCGAGGTCCGCCAGGCGTTCCGGCCGCAGCGCCAGCCGC
>VFQU01001561.1_pt1 | contig 13016 bp, 2 predicted proteins | sample 3512311 | NCBI WGS metagenome assembly VFQU01 (sample SAMN10412377, study PRJNA504923) | tailings metagenome | isolation source: Relicate 3 Philex TSF3 active mining site | place: Philippines: Tuba, Benguet | collected 2017-08-29 | reverse complement strand
GTTTGGAACAGGTGGTTGTGGGGAGTGCGGATACTCTCAAAATGATTGAGGACAATATACGCTGGTTCAATGATGCGATTACTAAGTTGGAAGGAGCAAATAATGAAGCCGCGAGAAATGTATACATAGCAGAAAGAACATACTGGCAAGGATTAAGAACTAAATTCCAGGGTCTGATTGAAGACGCTCAGAATCAAGTACATGAAACTGAGATTAGAGATTCCGAATACGGAGTGTTCCCTGGGACAGGAGATAAAGGTCTTTTAACTATGGCGGAATATGAGTTGAAACTCGCCAAAATAGAATTAGAAGCACTTGAAAAGACAAAAGACCGTGCCGTAGAAGTATACGATTACGCTTTAGCCAATAGCAAAAAAACGAAAGAAGAGATACAGGCTGATCTAACCAGTTCTAAGACGGCATATGAAGCGAAACAAAAAGTTTATCTTGATTTATTGAAGGAGCTGAACGGAGGAGGAGAACTGGTCACAGGTCAATCCGGATTGGATTCGAATAGCACATCTCAGACGGAAACGAGTGAAGTTACGGTAGAGACTTATTTACAAAAGTTAGAGGCTAAGAACAAGGAGCTGGAAGAGAAACGTAAAGCTCTGGATTTGGCTCGTGCCGACTTAGATAATGCTAAAAAATCTTATGATAATATTATGAAGCTCCAGGTATATGTTCAGAATTCGAATCTAGTGACTCAAGAAATCGGAGAAGTGATAGAACTTGGAGATGATAACAATAAAGGGATACGTTATCAGATTTATGAAGCGAATCAGAATATAGAAAGGCAAAAAATCTTAATCCGGCAGAATGAGAGTAAAATTTATGCGACTATGTATGAGCAGGAGAATGCAAGAAGGTCTTTGAGTTACTATCAGGAGATCAATCAAAGAATTAAAGACTTCGAAAAGCTCAAAGACGATAGCAAAAGACTTCACGGACTTCTCGATGGATCGGGTGACATATTAGTTAAAATTAATGCTTTGATTTCCGGAGACGTGCTTACCAAGACTTATTCTCTTACAGAAGCAACTAGGATCAAAAGTGAACTGATATTTATTAAAGAGCAGTTGGAAGATTTGGATGCCCCTACTACAGAGAGCGTAACAGACTTTAATTCAAAATTACAACCTATTGCGGACGGTCATTCGAAATTACTCTTGGCTTTGAACGATACTCAGAAAGAAAAATATGAAAATTATCTTTCTCAGGCTAATGAGGCTTTCAGTCGGCTACGCAGTGTTTCTGGAGTGGACAGCAATTATCTGAATCAAGCGGATTTCGAGCTTTCTAGGGATTATTATGAAACATTAGCGGAAAATTGGGACAATATAGAGAGTGAGCTGAATTCCAAATACAACGCATTTCAATCTACATATAATGATTATAAAACGTTTATCGCAGCGAATGCTGGATTAGAGGGAACGGAAGCTTACCAGAAGAAGGTATTCGAAATGTCCAGGGTAATGCAGAACTATATGGTAGTTCTGGGACAGGCGGAGACCTATTTTACAAATTTGAATAAGGGATTCACTGCTCTAGACGCAATCGTTTTGGACTCAATCCAAAGAAGTAAAACAATGGTGGATTCTTCTTTAACGGGAGATGCAAGAACGACTTCTTTCGCTTTGATCCAGTCGATTGATTCGAATTATAAAGCAAGTCAAACTAGTTTGAGTGCTGCTAAAACTGATGTGAGTTCGGGCTTTAAAGATGTGACTTTTGCTATACAAAACTATGCGACAGTATACTCGAATTTTTTAATCAGTAAAGCAAATAAACTCACTATCTTAGAGCAGGTGGGTGGTTTCTTAATTAATACCGTACAACAAATTGATATTTCTTTAGAGATACAAGAAAAGCAAATGAGTTTCCTTTTGGATGAAAGCGGAAATGCCAGTAAGTTAGATGAGATATTCGATGAGGCCGCATTAAAGGCAAAGCAAAAAGGTGCTTATTATAATCACGAAGCTTTGGAGTTGCTTTCCAGCAAAATCAATGCATTAGGTCCAAATGAAAGAAGTTACGATATTTTATATTCAGAAGTAATCGGAGAATTATCGGATAAGATTAACTATATTAAAGTTGATGAATCCGGCTATGATCAGATCGCAATACTTTCCATTTTAAGAGACTATCTCCTTACAAACAGAGTTGCATTGAATAATATATTTACGCTTGGGGAGACTGAATATTCAAAATATTTGGAAAGTTTAGATACTGCTCTGGATAGAGCAGAGGATACTCTCTCTTTTTTCAATTCAGGAGCGAAGCTGACAAGTGCGGAGATTGATTCTATTAAAGAAGATGGAGAGGAACAAGAACAAAGAAATTTAAGTGACTATTATAATTTCGGGACGAGTTTCTTTTTTAGAGGTCAAGTAGGTCCATATTTATCCGGTAAACTTGCTGTTGCCGGAAACTTACAGACATTCAGTCAAAAAATCAAATCAGGGGAAATGTTATCCGTCATTAAGGATGCTTATTTTCAGGATCAAGAAAACAAAACGACAGGTTTAATCCAGGAAATGAGGGATTTTGTTCCAGGGCTTGTGGATTATAAATCGCAAGATTTTTATAACGATTCCAGTAATGATCCCGGTACTTTAGAAATAGATGAAACCGAGACAGAAAGAAGAAGAACTATCCTTGCAGATATTTTAAATCTAGACCCGATAGAGCTTCAGGTTCTGGCGTTGGAAGATTCTACAAAGCGGATTGAAATATTCGGAGCGAGCGAAGCTAGTAAAGTAAAACAAGATTTGGATGTAAAACTCGCCGATTGGAGAGCTGATATATATGCTGTTACAGAACAAGGAAGAGGCGTAAAAGATACAATAGAATCCATAATTTCTAATTATCAAGGATACTTGGATGTTTTCTCTTCAACAAATAAGAGCAGTTATGATAATTATTTGCAAACCTTAATTCACACGGAGGGTTTGAAGAATGAATATGATTTATCTAAGCCTATATATACTCTTGTAGATGATAATTTCGGATTCACGCCTGGAAATCCCCTTTATACAACTACATATATTGATTCGACCGGAAAAAAATCTTATCAGGCTGGCTATGATGTAAGTAAAAGAATTAATTTCTTACTTGTTTCGGATGGCAACGGCTATTCTCCGGATAATCCTTTATACACACTAACTTATGTAGACTCTAACGGTAAAAAGTCTTACGAGAGCGGGTATGATATCCTACAGAGAGTAACGAACGGATACGAGCAGCCATTATTGGGAATTGACTCCAGTTATTTGGAATCCACTAGGGGAGATTTAGCTACTCAGTTAGGAAATTGGAACACGATTCAGACCGGGTTAAATCTCGCATTCAATGATTTTAAAGTAAAAGCTACTGATCTTTTGAATTATGTGAATGCAAATCCAACTAGTTATATGACAAGTGCTGAATTTGCTGGTAAACTTTTTGCGATGATTGGGGAGGTAATGGAACTTGAAGAGGCTCACGTAAGTTCCTCAGATTATCTTCGTGACTTAAAAAATAAATATGATATGTCTAAAGAAGGTAAAAATGCCTTCTTATCTCAAGCAAAGGAACTTTTAGGAGAAGATAAGGCAAAAATTTTGGTTCTTGCCGACGATTTAACAGGAACATTACCGCAAGCAATTCAAGACGATGTTCTTGCGAATCCTTCTAAGTATAGAGTGGTCGCCGGTACAGAAAATAATCTTCTAAAGAAAATTGCTAAAGAAGAAGAATCTGTTCTTTTGAACTTGTTCAACGATCAGGTTCAAGTGATGGCGAATCAGGCTTCTACAAAGTTAGATGAGAATAGTGCGAATATATTCACAACTTATTCAAGAATTCAATCTTACATTGCAAAATATGAGAGTAAAGACAATAGAGTTCCGGAAGTTCAAGCGGTTTTGAACGGGTTTTCCTCTCGAGTTGTTGTATATAAGACAGGGACACGGACGGCTGCGATTTCAGATGATGAAATTTTACGCGTAACAAAAAGCTTAAAGGAATTTTTCTTAGAAAAATCGTTCAAAGGTTTTCAAAATAATTCAGATGTAGGTAGAGGGGAGGTAAATCCTGCGATTCTACAGGCATTTTCGGAACTGGAAGCTTTCACCAATGAGATCGAGAATCTAAAATATTTGCAATCGAATCCATCTAGCAATGCGGATATTGTTACGTCTGATGCAGCGCTTAAAAAGGCAAAGGAAGATAAAGAGAGTATTCAGAAAGCGACAGAAATGTTAGGTGAACTGGAAAATCTTTTAGGAAGTCTGGATGCAAATGGAATTCCTGCCTATCAAAGCCCGACAGCAGTAGACAAGATATTACAAAAGTATAACGAGATTTCCGTAAAATTAGTACCGACAGGCTTTAATTTTTCCAGCTCTATAACAAGTCAATTAGAGGCATTGAAAGAACATGCTTGGGTCGGATATATAAAACAGGTCGCTGTATCCTATCTAGCAGGACAGGCTTTAAAAACGGACGGAAAAGATTTTGAAAACCTAACACAGTTTATTGATGCATTAAAGGCAGGTAAGTTTCTGTTGCTTGGTGCTGATGGAAAGGGAACACCGAAAGATGCGAAATTTTTAGGAAATGCCTTAACCGATTCACAATTAGATGAAATAGCTGATTATCTTAAAGTTTATGAAGAGAAGAAGAAAATTTTAAGCGCACAGACAATTGTCGATTTGGGCGCTTATCTTGAGGATAAAGATCCATCTTTAAAGGAAGAATTAAACGAGCAGGCTTTATTTACCGCTTACCGAAGGATAAATGCCACTTTGGACCAAGGTAGTTTTGTGAATCTTAACTTGATCATGCCGGAAATGAGAGAATATGGAGCAGTTAGGACCTTTTTGTCTTATTTATATAATGCAGTCGATTTAACAGCGACAGAGGATGCACAAGGGAACCTTCCTAAAAAATTTAACCCGGAAGATCCAAATGCTCGTGAAGCGGCAAAGAATGAACTTATAATCCGGTTAGGAGTAAGTGGTCAGGCTTATTTAAGCACCTTGAACGATTTTTTAGCAAACTATGATACACGAAATGCAAGTTATTATTTAGATGATAAGTTGAAAGAGTTACATGCGGTAGAAACTTTCATCTATAGAAGTGAAACAGAAAAAATTAAGCCTGGAGACATGGCAAAACTTACTGAGTGGATTGTAAAAGAGAAGTATGAAAGTTCGGTAGAGATCATCTTGAAAGAAACGTCTAGAATGGACTATCTATTGCAAAATTATTATGGAGAGAAAAGTGATGATTATCTTCAAGAGATAGATAGCAAACTTAAAATTCTAGATAATGGAGTGGGGCTAAAAGATGAGGAAAAAAGCTTATTCCTTCTTACTCAAGTGGGGTTTTCACCTAGCAGCTACTTCTCCGGAGTTTTAGGTTATTTGGAAGACCCGATAGAATCAATCCAAAGCCAATTTTATTTAGATAACTTTAACTATACGAATGAATTCACAAATTTACAAAAGAATTTAAGCGATGAAGCACTTCGATTTTCCAAAGAAGGTTTAACGAGAGAATCTCAAGAAAGAAAAGAAAAGTATGTTAATGACGTAAAGAAAGGTTTAATCGTCATTACCTCCTTCGAAGCATACTTAAACATCCCTAAAAATGGAACAGGGTGGACAGAACCAACTCAAGAGCAGCAAATCACTTTTAGATTACAGGAACTAGAAAAGTATGCCGAATTGAAGATGGGGGCGTTCCTTGAACTGTTGGAAGAATACAATTCGAATGCTTATCTTACGCCGACAGGCGCAACGGATGATAAATCCAGGCTGAGTCTCTCTCTTTCAAAAACAATACAAGCAGTGAACGAACATTATGATTATACTGTAGATCATGAGTTGGACACTATTGCCAATGATGGGACATACCTATTTGAAAAAGATTTAAATATTAACGTAATTACAAAGTTAAATAATTATGTAAATGTCACGGACGTAAGTTTCAAAGACAATTCAGAATTTTCCATAGTGCAAGCCGCATACGGGGCATGGAATTCTGTGAAAGAAACAATCATTGAAGCTGGTAAACGCGTACCTATATTATTAGGTTATGCAGGTTCCAATCTTGCAGGACAATTACAAGCAGCAAAAACCTTATACCAAACTTATCTAGGTGATTTTGAAGGAAAACAAACCTCATTCGATCAAACAAAAACAAGCCAAGAGGCGGCATTAGAAGATTATACGGTCAAACAAAAAGAGACAAGTGACGCATACAACGAGATGCTTGCTACAGAAAAAATATTCAGTAACTTAAGTGCCGTCTATGATTATGCCACGTTAGAAGAATACTCTCAGCATCAACTTGTAGAGAAAGATGGAGAAGGGAACCCTATTAAGGATAGTACAATAGCTACCCCTCTCGACTTGGCCAAAAAGAGGAAGGACGATGCTGAAAAGAAGTACAATGAGCAGAAAACAAAAGTCGAGGATTTGACAAAGAAACGAAACGAACAAGTCACTCTTTTGGAATTGCAAAACGACCCTGTCTTAAAAGCGAAAAAAGAGGAACTAGAAGAATGGGCTTTGCGTGCTATGAGGTTCAGTGAAGCAGAAAGACAGATTCGAGATGAAATCAACATGCTTCGCTCTGAAGTAACCTCTGCAAGAGATAGTTACATAGCAAAAATCAACACTGCATTCAACTTTGCCACACCTCAGTATGGCAATAACTTGGAAGGTTATGTGGACTATGATTCCACCGCTTACAAGAATAGCGAACTTGCCTTAAGACAATCCTACTTTTACGGTAATAAGATTGCTGATGGAACGATCACAGCAGATACTTTTATAGGAATGTTTCTTAAAAATGATTTTATGAAATATTCATCCATTTCTCCGGGAGAAAGAAATTTAGAGAATTCGCTCAATGCGATTAGAAGCTCTTCTTTATTTGTGAATGTAGAATCTAGTTGGGTACTTCCTGTTGGGTATGAAAAGTTATGGGACATAGGTGTAAGAAACGGAGCGGGGGGTGTTTTTAAAACTTCCAGTACCGACGGCCTAAGAACATTTATATTAGGTGGACCTAATGACGCTGCTAGGCCAGGGATCGTTGCGAACTTTGGAACAAATTTAGGGAGAGCCGGAGTTGACACCGCTACCATCATTCAATCTGGAATCAATACGATTAATTTTTTTATGTTAGGTGTAGGTTGGAATACCTGCGGTCCGAATCCATACTGTTGGGTAGGAGTTGCGCTTGCTGCGAATTCTAGAACTGAGAAAGGTTATCCTTCTTTGGGTGCTCTAAGACAGGATTTCAATGAATTTAAATATGGTGTACCCGGGAATGCAGGTTTAGATAGCCGTAGAAACAATTTTTTAAGCAAACAAGCACAATTAAACGCACTGACTCAAATCACAGATGTGAGTCAGTTGCTTCAGACTTTAGGATCCAAATATGGGTTAACAAATGAAGATTTATCTTACTTGACGAATACGAATGGAACCTTCGACGGACTTGAATGGAAAATTGATAACAAAAGTTTAGCGCTAAAGGAATTGGTAGGAGCTGACGGGGAAAAACTAATTCAAAGTAGAATTCAAAGAGACGGATATGGTTTGGTCGTCCGAGACGGTTCCGGCAATGTATACACCCCACAAATGGCTAAGGCAAATGAAGTAGCGGATTCCCTCGCTACTTTAGCGGAAACCCAATATACAGTTCTTAGAGATCAATACTTTAATATGGCTAAGGAGTTTATCAATTCCAAGGGAGTTAAAGTAGACTACAGTGTAGTGTTGAATGACAGAGAAAGCTTTTATAATGATTTGATCAATCAAGCATTTGATGTGGGAGGAGCATCGGAAGGAGCAAAGAACAAGATGTACAAGCGCCTCGTTCGAGACTACATGGGAAGCGATCTAGCATCGTCGGGTGCGAAAACAGTAACTAATGGATTGTCGATAGTAGATGAAGCGATGTTACTTAAGAATTCACAGATCAAAGAAGCAGAGTTAAAGATTTGGGCGGAAAAAGAAAAAGAATTTTATCAGAAAAAACAGGAATGGGTGGAAAACGTAAACTTCCTGAAGAAAACGGGAGAGGATAGATTCAAATCAATCACACAGGAATTTACGAATAATTGGGAGAGTTGGAGAACTGCAACAGATAAAAAAATAGATGACGAATCGAATAAATATACAGAGCAGATCAAAAAATCATTAACAGAACAAAAGAACTGGATCGCAAATTTCTCTCAACAAGCTTCCCAGTCAAATGAGCAAACATTAAGACAAATGTATGATAGCATCTTGCAAACTACTTCAGAGCTTAAGGCCGGGCTACCTGCAAATGTGCAAATAGACTTATTAGATGCGAACACTTTATTACAGAAATATTTAACGAACAAACCGAAGGATTTGGCAGATGCAGTTTTTGCAGGAGCAAAGAATGTAAACATAGATTTCTTTATCAACGAGATCACAGGTAAAGGTTATGATTCCAAAATCCAAGAGGCCTATGCTTCTCTTCAAAAGGAAATGAAGCAGAAAGGGGAGGTCATGGTACGTTTACAACAAGTGTACGAGTTACTTACCCTAAAAGATAGATATGCAGATATCATCAAAGCGGCGAACGAAGCCTTGAAGTATTCCTTGGACCAAGAAATACAAGGCTATGGATGGTCAGTGACAGATACCGGGTATATGCTCATAAAGACGGTTGGAAACATCACAGCGCCATTCAATATAGACGGATATAAATTTTATGAATACAAACCTGTAGAGATCCCTAAGATCAAAGACAGTAGTGGTAAAGAATGGGATTTAAGGAATATCGAATCTTTGCTAGGAGATAATGCTCCTTCCGGAGCGGAACTAGGGGCGATGGTAACAGTTGCTCAGGAATCCTTAGATAAAGAATTCAAGAAGCAATACGACCCTCAACCTAAAGGAAAAGGAATTACTTACGAGCAACCGAGTACGTATTCTCTATACCGCCAACAAAGAGCTTATAAAAGCTGGGAAGCGAGTGGAAACGGATCAAACTTTAGCTGGGATCAAAGCAAATACTTCTTAGTAGGAGAGGTAGAGAAGGGAGAGTTTGGGGTCAATCGCCATAATGAAACATGGCGGATCCTTACAGCAATAGAAAATGTGAATCTCATGCAGCAGGCTTATGATGAGCATAAGAAGCAGCAGGCGCAAAGACAAGCGAACAGAGATCAAATTCAGGATACTGTAGTGACGGCTGTTGCGATAGCGGCAAGCTTTATCCCCGGTTGTACCGGCTGGTGTACGGTAGGAATCTATAGTGCTTACTCTGCATATAAAGCGGAGAGAGCCTACCAAGCAGGTGGAGAGATAGGAGCAGGATTGTCCTTAGCGAGCAGCACGATCAATTTTTTCACTCAAGATATAGTAAGCGTGAATATGAGTTATACTTATGCAAATGGGTATGGCGGAAGTATAGGAGTTGCAGGACCGTTAGGAGAAGGATTGAAGGGGAATGCAGCCATTTCTTGGAATGAGAAGGATGGATTTGGGGTCAGTGTTGGTTTAGGAATTGCCTTGGGAGAAAAAGGTCAACATGGATTAAATTTGGGATTTAACACTTCGGAGAGATGTCGGACGGGAGTAAGTTTAGGTTACCAGGAGATGTCTGGAAACAAGGCACAGGGTTTTGGATTTAAGGTAGGATACAGTTGGGATAAGAACGGGCAGAATGGTGGGATGAATGCGAGTCTAACATATACGGGTAGCCTAAAGATAGGCGATACTCCTGCCACAATGACGGGAGGATTCACTTATGATTATAAGAATGGATTTGGAGTGACAGCAACTATCCAGGGGCAGCATGACAAAGGACTATATGATTCTACCGGTAATATCTCATGGAGCCAGAAGGGAGGATTTAACTCTAGCTACGAGTTGGCACTGAATCGAGATAAATTGCTTTTACAAGATTTAACTGAGAAAGATAAAGAGGCGATGCTTGAGACGGTTAAGCTTAAGGTAGCAGGTAAGGTTAAATTGAGTGAAGTAGAGGAAGCATTACTTAGAGATGAGGCAGAAAGGAAAGCTACTGAAGCTAGGGCTAAAGATAAGAGTAATATCTTAGAAGGACTTGGGTATGCAAGTGAAGAAGAGTATTTCATTTCAGAAGCAAAACGTAAAAAAATGCAAGAGAAATTAGACAGTGATTTAGGCCTTTCTATGGAAGATCGAAATCAGCTAAAAATCATCATCGATAATTGGCATAATATTTCTTCTGATGATAGATCCGTTGCAATTCAATTGTTTCTAAATGGAAATATGTCAGGACTTCATGAATCTAGAGATAACTGGTTTAAAAGAGCAATAGGAACAGCTACCGATAAAATATTATCATTTTTTACAGACAACCATTATGACATAGATGGTATAACGTATCGAGATGCTAAAGGTAATCTGCAATTTGAAGAGAGGGTATGCTTTAAAGCAGGAACTATGGTAAATACAATAGATGGACTAACGGCCATTGAGAAAATCAAAATTGGTGACTATGTTAGAAGTTGGAATGAAGAAACCGGAGAAATTGGGAATAATATAGTAACGGAAACTTTTAGGCATAACTCAAAGGTAATATTCAAAATTAAGTATATTGACGGTCAAGTTGTAGAAACAACTTGGAACCACCCATTTCGAAAATTAATAGATAATGAGTTTTGTAAACTACTTACAACTACAAATAGTCATATTAGTACATTGGAAAAAATTTCAGTGTCATTGAACCCAATCGTTTCCGAGTGGGTTGAAGCTAGGAATTTAAGGGTAGGTGATAAATCAATTTTACAAACTGGCGAAATATTAGAAATAGAAAGCATAGAAAGAGAAATTGGAGAAGAATTTCCCGTCTACAATATAGAGATTGAAAATGACCATACTTACTTTGTCACAGAAAGTAAAATATTAGTTCATAATTATGTTTATACACTTAACGGTTTATCAAGCCGAGAGAGAGTAAATAGATTTATGGAGGCTTATGTCTTGGATGATAGTGCTGGGGCAAAAGCGTTTCTAGAAAATCCAGATTTAACGGAATTTGAGAAAATTCAGCTCGGTAATTTATTTAAAACTATGAAAACAGCATGGTATAAAATCGGAAAAGAACAACAAGACCGAATGATCATGCTATATAGAGAACAAAGAATGAATCGCGAATTTGGAGTTAACGAAGGATATACAAATCCTTACAATGCGAATGTAGTAGAAACTAAGCGTTATAATGGAACAAATAGATTATGGAAGACCCTTCCAAGCGGTACAATTGTATATGATCATGCCGCAGATGTAGAACTAATTTCTGGAAATTTTAAAGCAAATACATCTCAATGGGATGATGTAGAAGAATCCGGTGGATTTGATACTTCACATTATCCAGGGGGTAATGATCAAACCTGGAGAACTGATTTATCAAAGAAATATAATTCCTCTGAAGCTTGGTATGGGCCAAATGCTAAATTTAGAGTAATAGAAGCAAAAGTTGGAGGCAATCTCCAAGGATCTTCGAACGGCGAGGGTTCATCTGTGGTTATAGAAATATTAAATGATCAAGGTAATGCGGTAGGTAGAGTCAGAATGATGCACTTCGGAAAAATAAACAATGAGATCTTTCAAGCTGCAGGTGATACTACAAAAATTTTTGGTGCAGGGACATTTATTGGGACGACGGAAAAATTAATTGGAGCCAATACTGGAAACCATTTACACATTGAAGCAGTCAACTCTACGATCAATAGATCAACTGTGATTAACTGGATGAGAGGTATCTAATGAAAATGCAATTCTTATTTATAATAATTATTATTTTAATATTGGCATCTGTCTCCTGTGAAAGTCAGACTGATAATTTTCTAAAGATTGAAAAAACTTTTTACTGGCATGTCGGAGTAGGATTTAGAGGGCAAATTAAAGACTCAGAATATTCAATTAAGGATTCTGCACTTGTAGGTAACATGGCGATAGCATTGACACAAATAAACGATAACAAGTATCTGTTGGCCTTCAAAAAACTCGCAGAGGATAAAAAATATTATATAATCCAACTTCAAGATAAAATTCTGCTAGAACCTATCAGCGAACCATTTCAATATTTTTTCCCTTGGGATACTAAATGTGGAATTAAAAAAAATTCAAAGTGGAAAGAAAATCAATCGGAGGCTTTTCTAGTGAAATTTAAGCCTGATGTAGTACTCCCCGATATAATTAAAATTTGGGCAATTGATACTAAATTAGAAAAAATAGTAGAGTTAGATCCAAAAATAGGGCATTGCGAATATATAATACCATGACTTATTTTACAGAAATAACATTCAGAAGTTATTTACCTATATCTCATGGATTTATTATTTGGAGTCTCTGTGCCGGTATTAATACGGGGAATCAGAGGATATTGGATATGGCGTTTTTTCTAAAACAGATTTAAATCAAATCATTGCTAGCGGAGGAACTTTAATTAACTTACCATTTAGGATCAACACTTGGGAATTGCCCATTTTTGGAAAAGATTATTGTGACTAAGTTATACTGATATTAATAAGATACAGTATTCTCAACTAAATTCTCTGCAAAAGCCTCAAAGAAAAGCTTACCTTGAGCTTTTTTTCAAGGTATACTCCTAATACCCATTCGTAAGCGTATGACTGAAAGCTGAATCGTAGATTGTATACGAATAACTTGTCTTAATATAGCGACCTTGTCCCGCTTGTGTTGCAATACCGGATACCGTAGCCGCAGTACTATTGGTATTAGATGAAGCTGAGTTAAACACAGTTGTAGGGGCAGTCACAGGGGAAGAAACTGCAAGCACCATAGACAAGGTTTGAGGCCCAGTGTATGTTTTTGTCTGAGTGAATTGCGCGGTTGAATTTGTAGGGGAAACAAATAAGTAATAACAAGGAGATGAAGAAAAATGGCTTTGGAAACTCAAGGAAATGTTGCTTTCGTGGGACTATATCAAAAAATTGTGTAAATGTGTAGAATTAGTATCCCATATTATTT
>VFQU01001560.1_pt1 | contig 13017 bp, 9 predicted proteins | sample 3512311 | NCBI WGS metagenome assembly VFQU01 (sample SAMN10412377, study PRJNA504923) | tailings metagenome | isolation source: Relicate 3 Philex TSF3 active mining site | place: Philippines: Tuba, Benguet | collected 2017-08-29 | reverse complement strand
AGCACCATGCTGACCATCCCGGCCGTGACCCCTCGCCTCGGGCGCTACCTGGCCGACGCGCCGGTCGCCGGTCCGCTGTTCGATCCCAGGGCTTCGCGCTGAGGCAGCGCCGATGCCGCGAATTGCGCTGCGGGTCCCGCGGCCCGTAGAGCCGAGCTTGCTCGGCGGGGTGCGTCGCGCAGCGCAGCGAGCTGCGCCCGGCGGAAGCGGGATGGCTGAGTCGCGCGATGGCGGCGTCGCTACTCCTGCCGCAGCGCGACCATCGGCGCGACGCTCGCCACGCCGAAGTAGACCGCTGCGCTGAGCGGCGCCACGCCGAACAGGAAGCCCTCGAGGAAGCGCGACAGGTAGAGCGCTGCGCCCAGGCCGAGTGCGAGGCCGGCCAGCGCCGGCTGCAGCCCCTTGGCCAGCACCTTGCCGACCAGGCGCCCGGGACGCGCGCCCAGCGCCAGCTCGATGCCGATCTCGCGGATGCGACGCCCGACCATGTGGCTGAGCACGCCGTAGATGCCGATCGCCGCCAGCACCAGGGCGAAACCCGCGAAGGCCAGCATGAGCTGCATGCGGAAGCGCTGCTCGGCGACCGACTGGGCGTGCACCGCGGCCATCGGCAGCGTGCGTCCGACCGGCAGGTCGGCATCGACCTCGCGGAACACCTGCGCGATGCCCTCGGTCAGCGCGCCCTCGGGTCCGCTTCCGGCCACCACGAGGTTCATCGGAAACCAGCCCTCGAAGATCTGCAGCGTCGCCACCGGCGTCTGCGCGATCGGCAGGAAGACCGTCGGCGGCGCATCCTCGGACGGCGACGAGCGCAGGTCGGCGGCGACCGCGATGATCTGCCAGCGATCGTCGGCGGCATGCAGGAAGTGGCCGAGCGGATCGCGATCGGCCAGGTGCGCGCGGACGAAGGCCTGGTTGACGATGACGACGCGGCCGGCGCCGGCGCCGTCGCGCTCGTCGAACTCGCGGCCGCGCAGCAGCGGCGCGCCCAGCGTGGCGAAGTAGCCCGGACTGATCGCGCGGAAGTCGGTCGACACGAAGCTGTCGGGGTCGGGACTGCCCGGGCTCACGCCGAAGTTGCCGCCGCGTTCCAGCGGCAGTCCCGCAGCAACCACCGCGGCCGATCGCGCGCCCGGCAGCGCCTCGGCGCGCGCGCAGGGCCTCGGCGATCGCGGCGATCTCCGCGCTGCCGCGGTGCCGCGTGCCGCTGGTCCAGAACTGCGCCGCGACCTTGCCGGCCGGGTCGAACCCGGGATCCACGTCGATCAGGTGATCGAAGGTGCTGGCCAGCAGCCCGGCGCCGACCGAGAGCACCATCGCCAGCGCGACCTGGCCGACCACCAGCGCGCTGCGCAGGCGCTCGCCGCCGCCGGCCGCCGTGCCCGTCGCACCTGACTTGAGCTGCGCGCCCACGTCGGCGCGACGCGACTGCAGCATCGCGGGCAGCGACGTGAGCGCGCCCAGGGCGAGCGCCAGCAGCACCGAAAAGCCGTAGGCGCGCAGGTCGACGGCAACCGCGTCGGCGCGCGGCAGGCCGTCCGGACGCAGCCACAGCAGCGCCTCGACCAGCAGATGGGCGATGCCGAGGCCGACCAGGCAGCCCAGCCCGGCGATCGCCAGTCCCTCGGCCAGCAGCAGCCGCTGGACGCGTGCGCTGGAGGCGCCCAGCGCGCTGCGCACGGCGATCTCGCGGCGCCGATCCGCGGCGCGCACGGTCAGCAGGTTGGCGACGTTGGCGCAGGCGATCGCCAGCACCAGCGCGATGGCGAACGACAGCAGGGTCAGCGGCGCACGCGCCTCGCGCACCATCGCCGCCCCGTAGGGCATCAGCTCGATGCGCAGCCGCGACGCCGCGCGTTCCGGCCACAGGCGGGCGGCGAGCGCCTCGAAGGCCTGCTGCGCCTCCGGCAGCCCGCTACCCTCGGCCAGGCGTGCCAGCACCTGGTAGTTCGAGCCCTGGCCGATGCTGCGCGCCACCGGGGCGAGCGGCAGGTAGAGCTCGACGCCCGCGCTGTCGGCGAATCCGGCCGGCAGCACGCCGATCAGCGTGTGCGGCCTGCCGTCGAGCGCGATGCTGCGGCCGGACAGTTCCCCGTCCTCGCCGAACAGGCGCTGCGCCAGCGATCGGCTGATCACGACGACCGGCTCTGCGCCCGCGCGATCCTCCTCGCTGCCGATGCCGCGGCCGACGACCGGACCGACGCCGAGCACGTCGAAGTACCCGGCCGAAACGTGCAGCGCCGCCAGCCGCTCGCTGCCGGTGTCGGCCGACAGGGTGTAGCTCGCCCGCGTCCGCGCGGCGATGCCGGAGAATCCGCTGGCGCCCTCGGCGAACGCGCGGAACTGCGCGTCGTCCATGCCGACGCGCCATTCCTGCCAGGTCCAGCCGACGTCGATCAGCCGCTCCGGCGCGGGCAGCGGCAGCGGCCGGAACAGCACGCCGTGGACCACGCTGAACATCGCGGTGCTCGCACCCAGGCCCAGCGCCATCACCAGCACGGTGAGCGCGGCGAACCCGCGCCGCCGCAGCAGGGCGCCCATCGCGTGGCGGAGATCGCGTATCCAGTGCTCCATGGCGTCGGTCGATGTGCAGGCCCGCGCGGGGCGATGGGCGATGCTCAGCAGGTTTCGTGCCAGCGGTCGGCTTCCGCGTCGCCGCGCGGCTTGCGACGTCCGGCGCGCGCGTGCGCCGTCCGGTTCCGGACGCGATCGTCCACCGGCGGACGCTTCGGCCGCCCGTCGACCGCGGACGAAAAAAACCCCGCCGGATCGCTCCGGCGGGGCCGTGGGAAGAGCCCGAATGTCGGGGCTCGTAAAGGTGGTCGCTCAGAACCGGTAGTTGACGCCGAACAGGTAGTTTCGGCCGTACTCGAAGAACTGCCGCGGGCGGTCCTCGATGTCGTCGAAGTTCGAGCGGAACGGTTCGTCGGTGAGGTTGTTGACCTGGAACAGGAAGGTCAGGTTCTTGAAGCGGCCTTCCTGGATCTGGTAGCCCAGCTGCAGGTCGACCACCGCCTCGCCCTCGAAGAAGATCCGCGTGCGGTCGCCGCCGAAGCCCTGCACCTCGCCGAGGAACTGCGAGCGGCTGCGCCGGCTGGCGCGCACCTGGTAGCCGTAGTTCTCGTAGTACAGGGTCACGTTGGAGGTGTACTTCGAGAAACCCGGCAGCGGCGTTTCGGAACCCGGACCGTCCGGCGCGATGCTGGTCGAGCTGTCGGTGTAGCTGGCCTGCATGCCGAAGCCTTCCAGCGGCTCCCACAGCATGTCGAACGGTACCGACAGCGCCAGCTCGAGGCCCTTGAGCGTGCCGCCCTCGCCGTTGGCCGGCGCGCTGAACTCGCCGATGGTCGACGGCGGGATGTCCTGCGGCAGCGTTCCCGGCGGCACGGCCAGGCCGGCGAAGTCGAACGGCAGGATCTGCGTGTAGATGTAGGTGCGCAGGTCCTTGTGGAACCAGGCGGCGGAGAAATAGCCCTTGCCGCCGAAGTACTTCTCGTAGGAGATGTCGAAGGCGTTGGCGATCCAGGGTCGCAGCGCCGGATTGCCGCCGCCGCCGCTCCAGATGTCGCGGTCGCGGTTGATGCCGTACCCGGCGCTCGCACGCAGCTCGTCCATGCGCGGACGCGCCATCTGCCGGCCGGCGCCGAAGCGCAGGACCTGGTCGTTGACCAGCGAGAAGCTCAGGTTGAGGCTCGGCAGGTAGACCCGGTAGTCGGCGCCGCCGTCGATCGGATCACCGATCGGGTTACCGTCGTAGGTCGCGAAGCCGGAGGACTCCTGCTCGGTGTCGACCGCCTGGATGCCGACGTTGCCGCGCACCGGGACCGAGCCCCAGTCGGTGTCGATGTTGGCCTGCACGAACAGCGTGGTCAGCCGCTCGTTGATCTCCCAGTTCTTGTTGGCGATGTCGCCGTTGAAGTTGCCGTCGAGGTTGTAGACGCTGGCGAAGGCGCGGCGGGCGTCGTAGCCGTAGATCGCCGGCAGGCCGGCGAAGCCGAACGAGGAGTCGCCGGTCAGGTCGGCCGGAATCGCCCGCACGGTGCCGTCGCGGCAGACGTTGAGGCACAGGAAGTTCTCGTTCGAGCCGCGCGACTTGAAGCGGTCGGTCAGGTTGGCGCCGAACTCCACCGAACTCAGCATGCCGAACTCGAACTCGCGCTCGAGGTCGACGCGCAGCGAGTTCATCCGGTCCTTGACCTCGAAGTCCTTGATGTAGCCGTCCTGGCCCCAGCCGCCCGGATCGTACAGGCGCAGGATCTGCGGGTTGCCGTAGTCGAGCCCGAAGTCGAAGTCGAAATAGCCGTCCGGATTGAAGGTCAGGTCGACCGTGTCGGTCGTCCCCGGGGCGAGGCCGGCGTAGGTCTCGAGGATGCGCTCCTCGCGGTCGGCGTTGCTGTGGCCGAAATCGGTCCGCAGGGTCCAGTCTTCGCTGAGCTTGAATTCCTGGTTCCAGCCGAAGGCGAGCAGGTCGTCGTCGGAGCCGTTGAAATCGTTGCGGATGACCGGCGCGAAGTTCTGCCAGCGGCCGGCGACGGTGGTGCCGGTGGCCGGGTTCACGGTCGAGCTGATCGGATTGCCGGCAGAGCCCCAGACCAGGCCGAACTCCATGCCGCGCTTGAACTCTTCCTTCTCGAAGCGCGAGTAGTAGAGGTCGAGGATGGTGCTGTAGGTGTCGCTGGGACGGTACTCCAGCGCGGCCATGAAGCCGTCGCGGGTGTTCTCGTTCTCGAAGTCGTACAGCTTGCCGCCGCCGATCACGCCGTCCGGATAGCCCCACGACTCGAACTGGTGGCCCTGCGTGGGGTTGTTCAAGCGCGCGTAGCCGAGCGCGATGCCGACGGTGTTGTCGGCGAACTGGTCGATGTAGGAGAGGCTGAAGCGATTGCCGTATTCCTTCTCGTCCTCGAGCCGGTTCATGTCGCCGCGGAGGTTCAGCGCGACCGCGCGGCCCGGGAAGTTCAGCGGGCGGACGGTCTGCAGGTCGACCGTGCCGGACAGACCCTGGCCGACCAGCGTGGCGTCCGGCGTCTTGTACACGACGACCTGGTTGACCAGTTCGGAGGGGTACTGGTCGAACTCGACGCCGCGGTTGTTGCCGAGACTGACCTGCTCGCGCCCGTTCAGGGTCGTGGTCGAGAAGTCGCCGGCGAGGCCGCGGATGTTGATCTCCTGGGCGCGACCGCGGTCGCGCTGCGCCGTCAGGCCGGGCAGGCGCGCGATCGAGTCGGCGATGCTGATGTCGGGCAGCTTGCCGATGTCCTCCGAAGAGATCGCCTAGACGATCGAGGTCGACGACTGCTTGGTCTCGATGGCGTTCTCGATGCCGGCGCGGATGCCGGTGACGACGACCGCGTCGAGCGACTTCGCCTCTTCTTCCGCCGCTGCCTTCGCCGCGGCTTCCTCTTCGGTGTCCTGGGCGGCCTGGGCGTGCGCGCCCGCGGCCATCGCAATCAACGCCGACGCCAACGCCGCGCTCAGCATGTTGCGCTTGTGATTCAACATCTGCCCCTCCACTGCATGGTCGATTCGATGTGGGCCTGTCGGTACGCGCGGCCCGCGTGCGGGCAGCCTCAGGCTCTGTCGTCTGCGGGTCGGATCAACGACTTCGCAACGTGGAAAGGATGGTAAGGGCAGCCTCCGCGGGTGTGCGGATGTTGCATACGTATTCATGCAGGGCCATGCCGCGACGGCTGTCTGCGGAGCCTCGGCGGTGGAATAGTTCGCCCTGAAACCAATGGTGTGGGGCAGCCCAGGCTCACCGTCCGATCGCGACAGGTCCCGTTTGCCGTCATTCCGGCGAACGCTGGAATGCAGAACCCGGCGCGGCGAAGAAGCGCTGAATTCCAGCTTTCGCCGGAATGACGGTGTTGCCTCGGCGGCGCATGTGGCGGTCGCGGATGCGCGATCGCCCTTCGCCCTTCACGAACCTTCGACATTCACGTTCGCAGCGGGGACCGCGCATGACCACCCGACGAGGAAGCCGACTCGCACTGGCCGTCGCCGCCTCGGCGATGCTGGGCAGCGTCTGCGCGCAGGAAGGTGCGCTGCACGTGCCCTCGCCGGACTGGCGCGACCAGGTCATCTATTTCCTGATGATCGACCGCTTCGACGACGGCGACCCGTCGAACAACGACCAGGGCGCCGGCGAATACGACCCGGCCGATCGCCGGCGCTACAGCGGCGGCGATCTCGCCGGCATCACCCGTCGGCTCGACTACGTCGCCGGGCTGGGCGCGACGGCGGTGTGGATCACTCCGCCGGTGGCGCACCAGTGGTGGGACGGCGAGGTCGGCTACGGCGGCTACCACGGCTACTGGGGCGAGCACTTCAGGGAAGTCGACGCCCACTTCGGCACGCTCGACGATTACCGCGGCCTGTCGCGCGCGCTGCACGGCCGCGGCATGTACCTGGTGCAGGACATCGTGGTGAACCACACCGGCAACTTCTTCGGCTATCCGAAACGCCACGACCCCGCCCGGCCGTCCCGCGGCTGGCGCGCCAATCCCGCCTCGAAGCCGGTGGACGCCCCGCGCCAGTGGCCGTTCTCGCTCAACGATCCGCGCCGCGCCGAGGACCGCGAGGCCGGCATCTACCACTGGACGCCGGACATTCGCGACTTCGCCGATCCCGTGCAGGAGCGCAGCTGGCAGATGTCGCGGCTGGACGACCTGGCCACCGGCAATCCGGCGGTGCGGCGGGCGCTGCGCGACAGCTACGGCCACTGGATCCGCGAGGTCGGCGTCGATGCCTTCCGCGTCGACACGGCCTTCTACGTCGAGCCGGAGTTCTTCGATGACTTCCAGCACGCCGACGACGCGCAGGCGCCGGGCGTGCTGAAGGTCGCCGCCGCCACCGGACGCGACGACTTCCTGCTGTTCGGCGAGGGCTTCGGCATCGACCGCGCGGGCGAGGAGTCGCAGGCGCGCAAGATCGAAACCTACGCCACGGCGCCCGACGGCAGGCCGCGGCTGGGCGGCATGATCAACTTCCCGCTCTACGGCAGCACCCTCGACGTGTTCGCCCGCGGCCGGCCGACCGCCGAGCTGGGCGACCGCATCCGCAGGATGATGGCGGTGCATCGCGATCCGCACCGGATGCCGAGCTTCGTCGACAATCACGACGTGGACCGCTTCCTCGCCGGCGGCAGCGAGGCCGGGCTGCGCCAGGCGCTGCTCCTGATCCTCACCCTGCCGGGCATTCCGACGATCTACTACGGCACCGAGCAGGGCTTCACCTCGGTGCGGCGGGCGATGTTCGCCGGCGGCCACGGCGCCGACGGCCGCGACCACTTCGACCCGCAGGCGCCGCTGTACCGCTATCTGCGCGGGGCGATCGCCCTGCGCCGCGCGCAGCCGGCGCTGTCGCGCGGCCGACCGAGCGTGCTGCACGAGAACGCTGCCGGACCCGGCGCGCTGGCCTACCGCATGGACGGCGAGGGCGCACACCTGTTCGTGGCCTTCAACAGCGCGGCGCATCCGGTGCTGCTCGATCGGCTGCCGACCGGTCTGCTGCCGGGAAGCCGTCTCGACGGCCTGTTCGCCATCGAGGGCGAGGCGCCGGCCCTGGACGTCGACGCCGAAGGCCGGGTCAGCCTCGTGCTGCCGCCGCATGCCGGATTCGTCTGGCGTGCCGCTGAAGGGCGCGGTGCGGTCGAGCCGGTGCTGGCCTGCCTGACGCTGGACGTCGAGCCGCTCGCTGATGGGCGGCTGCGCGCGCGCGGGGAGGCGCAGGGCCTGGACCGCATCGCGCTGGTGCTCGACGGCGACCTGTCGCGCGCCATCGAGGCGAGGCCGGGGCGCGATGGTCGCTGGGAGGCCGAGCTCGACACCCGCAGCCTGGTCGATCCGGCGATCGAGCATCGGCTGGTGGCGTGGTCGCAGACGCTGCAGGCGGCGACCGAGCCGGCGACCTTCCGCGCCGCGCCGCAGTGGACGCTGCTGGCCGAGGCGCGCGATCCGGCCGGCGACGACCGCGGCCCGCGCGGGCGCTATCGCTATCCGACCGATCCGAGCTGGGGCGACCACCGCCAGGCCGACCTGCTCGGCGCGCGTGCTTTCGGCGCCGGCGGCTCGCTGCGGCTGGAGCTCGACCTGCACCGCGTCACCCGCAGCTGGCAGCCGGCCAACGGCTTCGACCACGTCGCCTTCGGCATCTACATCGCGCTGCCGGGGCGCGACGACGGCATCGCCGTGCTTCCCAAGCAGAACGCCTCGATGCCCGACGGTCTGCGCTGGCAGACCCGGCTGCGCGCGCACGGCTGGAGCAATGCGGTGTTCTCCTCGGTCGGGGCGAGCGCCGACGCCGAGGGCGCGCCGGTCAGTCCCGGTGCGGCGATCGAGGTCGACGCCGATGCGCACAGGATCAGCTTCCTGCTGCCGGCCGCGGCGCTGGGCGATCCGGCATCGCTGGCGGGCGCGGCGATCTACGTCACGACCTGGGACTACGACGGCGGATGGCGACTCCTGCAGCGCAAGGCCGGCGGGCATGCGTTCGGCGGCGGCGACGGAGCGAAGGACCCGCTGGTGATGGACGACCTGCTGCTGCGCATTCCCGAATGAGCCACCGCTCAACCGATCGCGGTGCGACAGGTGAAGAAGCCGTTGAGCGTCAGCCGGCCGCGCGTGGGATCGTCGTCGAGCAGATCGGGCCGGTCGATCTGTCCGGCGTGGAACTGCATGCCGTCGTAAATGATCAGCCGGTTGAACCGCGCCGGCACCGTGGCAACGCGGGCGAACCAGCCGTTGTCGGCGACCGGATAGCCGGGCGCGATGCCGTAGCGCGCGGCGAAGTCGGCGCCATCGAGGCGGCCGGAATCCTGCACCATCAGGGCGGTGTCGAGCGGCGGTCGCAGCGGTCGATGGAAGCTGGTGCCGCCCAGCGCCGGATCGTGGAACAGGTACAGCACGCAGGCGGCGACGCAGCGTCCCGGCTCGAGCTCCATCCGGTCGCGATGGCAGATCCACTGGCGCGGCGCGAGGCGTACGGGCGGCAGGTTCACTATCGACAGGCGGCTCCAGGCGCGCAGCGTGCGGCGCCCGCCGAGTCGGCGCCGCGCGTGCCGGGCGAAGAATCCGTCCAGCTCGGCGGTGAAGGCATCGGGCATGCGCAGTTCGGGGCCGGGAAAGGCGTTGGCAGGCGACCACCGGAACTCGCCGCGGTACTTCACCGCCAGCGCGACGAGCTTTTCGGGCTCGCGCAGCGCGTCGTCGATGACCAGGCATTCGCCGCCGTCGGCCAGCGGCAGGCTGTCGATGCGCGGGGTCGGGTTGAAGATCATCGGGTGGAAGCAGGCGAGGGCGGGATGATGCTATCGAATCGGACGCGGATCGGCGCACGGGTGCGGCGCGTGGCGGCCGGAATCGCCGGCGTCTTCATCGCTGCACTGACGCCCGTCCCGGATGCCGTTGCGGAAGGGTCGGCGCCGCTGCCCACGGTCTCCAATGGGCGCATCGAGCGGCTGGCCGACTTTCCGTCGCGCCATGTCCCCGCGCGCCACGTCGACGTCTGGCTGCCGGAAGGCTATCCCTCCGCGGCCCCGTATGCCGTGCTCTACATGCACGACGGCCAGATGCTGTTCGACGCGACGACGACCTGGAACCGCCAGGAGTGGCGGGTCGACGAGATCGCCGGTGCCCTGATCGGCGCGCGCAAGACGCGACCGTTCATCGTCGTGGGCGTGTGGAACGGCGGCGCCGCGCGCGCCGCCGAGTACCTGCCGCAGCGGGTGTTCGACGGCCTTGATGCCGCGATGCGCGAGCGCCTGCTGGCCAGCCAGCGCGGCCAGCAGGCCTTCCTGACGGAGCCCGTGTATTCGGACCGCTACCTGCGCTTCCTCGTCGATGAACTCAAGCCGGCGATCGACGCGCGCTACGCCGTGGATCCGGCACCGGCCGCGACCGCGGTGATGGGATCGAGCATGGGCGGACTGATCTCGCTCTATGCGCTGGTCGAGTACCCCGACACCTTCGGCGCAGCGGCCTGCCTGTCGACGCACTGGCCGGGCAGCTTCCTGCTCGATGACCCGACCCTGCCCGAGGCGCTGCTGGGCTACGTCGAGGCGCGGCTGCCGCCGGCCGGACGACATCGGCTGTACTTCGATTACGGCACCGCGACGCTCGACGCCTGGTACCCGCCCTGGCAGGCGCGCGTCGACGCGCTGGTGCGCGGCAAGGGTTACGGTGAGTCCGACTGGCTGACTCTCGGGTTCGAGGGTGCCGAGCACAGCGAGAAGGCCTGGGCTGCGCGGCTCGATCGGCCGCTGGCTTTCCTGTTTCCGCCGCGCTGAGCGCTGCAGTCGCACGGCTGCTCCCACGAGCGCCGCTGCGCGGGACATGCAGGGCAACCCAGGGAGTCGCTGGAGCAGCGACTCACGCACCACTGGGCTCGGCGCCACCGCGCACTGCGTCACGCCCGACCTCGACGAAGGCCCGATCATCGAGCGGGACGTGGCGCGGGTGGACCACGCGATGACCCCACGCGAACTGGTCCGCATCGGCAGGGACATCGAGTCGCAGGTGCTGGCGCGCGCGGTGCGCCGTCACGTCGAGCATCGCGTCCTGCTCAACGGCCACCGCACGGTGGTCTTCCGCTGACCGCCCACCGCATACCGCTGACCGCTCACCGCTGACCGCTGACCGCTGACCGCTCACCGCTGACCGCTCACCGCTCACCGCCCACCGCCCACCGCTGACCGCTGACCGCCGAACGCGTAGTCTGGTGCGGCCCGAACCGGCGGAGCACACGATGGACGCAGCACGGGACCTTGATGCCGCCATGTGGGGCAAGCTGCTGCCCGAGCTGTCGATGTGCCTGGCCGTGATCCTGCTGGCCATCGCCCCGAGATCATGGCTGACCCCGCAGCCCGAGGCGATCTACGTCGCGCTGGTCGCCGAGGGCGCCTCGCTGATGTTCTTCTGCACCCTGGTCGACATCGCCTCGCGGGTGAAGAAGCGGCCGCCCTGGTGGGCCATCGTGCTGATCGTCGGCGGCGTGTTCCTGATGTATCCCGAGATGATCGAGATGCTGGTGATGGTGTTCGAGTTCGGGATCTGGATCTTCCTGCCGCTGGCCTGGTCGCTGTTCGAGCGGATCCGCGAGCTGTGGAGCCTGCCGGGCGCGCCCGACGCCGAGAAGGTCCGCCGCCGCACGCTGACCTTCGATCGGCTCTGGGTCGGATTGCACATCATGGGAGCGAGCGCCGTGCTCGCCGTCGTCCTGGTGCTGGCCAGCGAGGAGGGGATGGGCGCGCTGGCCAATCCGATCCTGCCGATCGGCGTCGCGCTGCTGTTCTACGGGGTCGCGGCCTTCAACGCCTGGCGCGTTCACCAACCGGCCTTTGCCCGCAAGCCGACCAGCCTGGTGCCCTGGCTGGATCGCGGCGAGGGCACCCACCTGTCGCCGCTCTGATCCACGCGAAGGCTCAGCCTTCGCCCTCACCCTCGGACTGCGCTTCCTCGGCCTCGCGCCTGCGCTTCAGGTCGTCCTGCAGCTGGCCCTCGACCGCGCGCGCCTCGTCCTGCGGCGCCTCGATGGCGCGCTGCAGGGCCTCGTCCTCCTCGCGCGGCGGCTCCTCCGCGGGACGGCCGCAGCCGGCGAGCAGGCCGATCGCCGCCAGACAGGCCGCGGCGCGCAGCACGGCGCTTACGCGGCGGCGGCCGCGCTGGCCGAGCAGTAGCGATCGATGAAGGCCTCGTGGGTCGGCATCGCCTTGACGCAGTTGGCGATCACCCCGCGCACGCTCTCCATGTGCTGCGCCACGGCCTCCAGCGGGTGGGCATCGACCAGCGCGTGGTAGCTGCGCGGCACCAGGCGCTGGCCGTGCATCACCTGCACCCAGCTCGGCTCGGCGAACAGCTCGTTGCCGTCGCGGAACACGCGGCCGTTGCTGCGGAACAGGTCCATCTTGCGCTTCAGCGACTCGGGCACGTCCATGGTGCGGCAGTAGTTCCAGAACTTCGTGTCGTCGCGCTCGGTGGCGTGGTAGTGCAGGATCAGGAAGTCGCGGATCTTGTCGAACTCGAAGTGCGAGTGGTCGTTGAATTCGTCGATGTCGACCTGGTCGAAGCCCGCGTGCGGGTAGAAGGCGGTCAGCCGGGCGATCGCCGACTGCACCAGGTGGATGCTGGTCGACTCCAGCGGCTCCATGAATCCGCTGGCCAGGCCCAGCGCGACCACGTTCTTGTGCCAGAACTTCTCGCGCTTGCCGGTGGTGAAGCGCAGGATCTTCGGCTCCATCAGCGCCTCGCCCTCGAGGTTGGCCTTGAGCTTGGCCACCGCCTCGTCCTCGCTGATGAACCTGCTGGAGAACACGTAGCCGTTGCCGACGCGGTGCTGCAGCGGGATGCGCCACTGCCAGCCGGCCTCGCGCGCAGTCGAGCGCGTGTAGGGCGTCAGCGCCTGCGTGCTCACGCACTGCACGGCGGCGGCGCGATCGCAGGGCAGCCAGTGGGTCCAGTCGACGTAGCCGACCTTCAGCGCCTGGCCGATCAGCAGGCCGCGGAAGCCCGAGCAGTCGACGAACAGCTGGCCGCCGACGCGCTCGCCGCTCTCGAGGTTGACCGCGGTGACGAAGCCGGTCTCGGGATGCAGCTCGACGTCGCGGATCTTGCCCTCGGTGCGGCGCACCCCGCGCGCCTCGGCGTACTCGCGCAGGTAGCGCGCGTAGAGGCCGGCGTCGAAGTGGTAGGCGTAGGCGATGTCGGCCAGCGGCGAATTGGGCCGATCGGTGCGCGCCGGCATGAACTTGTTGAAGCGTGCCGCCCAGGTGTTGATCGAATACTCGTCGAGCACCCCGGCCTTGCCCATCTGATGCAGCTTCAGCCAGTAGTGGTAGAACGCCACCACGCCGAGGTCCTGGCCGATCTTGCCGAAGCCGTGGATGTAGCTGTCGCCGATCCGGCCCCAGTTGACGAACTCGATGCCGAGCTTGAACGAGCCCTTGGTGCGGCGCACGAAGTCGTTCTCGTCGAGCTCCAGCGCGCTGTTGAACAGCTTGATCAGCGGGATGGTGGCCTCGCC
>VFQU01001559.1_pt1 | contig 13018 bp, 12 predicted proteins | sample 3512311 | NCBI WGS metagenome assembly VFQU01 (sample SAMN10412377, study PRJNA504923) | tailings metagenome | isolation source: Relicate 3 Philex TSF3 active mining site | place: Philippines: Tuba, Benguet | collected 2017-08-29 | reverse complement strand
ACTTCTTCCTGGGAATCTATATTCACTTTGATGGAGAAAGGAACGCCGTCCTTAGTTCTTAGATCTTTTGTATCTTCCTGGAAGGGGACGGATGAGGATTTGATTTCGCTTTGCAGCCCGAATAGTTTGATGTCTTCCAAGCTGGGAAATCGATTTAACAAACCTTTGGTGGCATCCAGAAGTACGTAATCTTCGTCTTCCGTATGTGATGTTATATTTTTGAGACCTACGATGGTGGGGATCCCGAAGTTACGGGCGATGATTGCCATATGTCCCGTTTTTCCTCCGAAGTCTGTCGCTATCCCTTTGATTTTGGATTTGTCGATCGTGATCATCTCGGAAGGAGTGATTTCCTTTGCAATCAGAATGATGTTATCCGGCAAATGATTGTTTGGTTCCGTTTTTTGATTCGGTTCTAGGTTGCCTTCTAATCTTTTTCCTATATCCAGGATATGATCCGCTCTTTCTCTGAAAAACTCGTCGGGGATCGCTTGGAATTCGTCGTAGAGGGAACTGACTGTGGTCTCTAAGGCTAAGTTGGCGCTTTCTGCACTTTGGGTGATTCGTTCGAAAACTCTCGCACGAAACAACGGATCGTTTAGAAAAACGATTTGGGATTCTATGATTTCTACTAATTCTCTTCCGTTCGGATCTTGGCTGTGTTTTTGAACGATTTCTGCAAGTTCCGATTCCGTCCGATCCAAACTATGTTTGAACAGATCCAATTCGATTTTGATTTCTTCGGGAGTGAGAGCGGTTCTCGACTCCTTTTTTTTACGAGGAGGGCGCCATTTGTAGACTTGGCCGTATACTACACCCGGGTAGGCAGAAATTCCCTTGAATATGCTCTTTTCTTCTACCATGGCTTTCTACCTTGGCAGAAGTGTCTCTCAGAGGAAGTCTATTGAAAAGAAAAAAATAATCGTACTTATCTAGCTGCTTCTTTTTTGGAGAAAAGAGGCACTCTTTTGCTCTTGAACTTGGTCAATTCGTCTCCTGTGACCTGGCTCATGATGCATTTGGCAAGAGAGATATCCAAAGCATGGCCTGCTTTAGAAGCGATCAAATGTCCGTAGAACGGTCTTCCCATCACTGCCAAGTCACCGATTAGATCTAGGATTTTGTGGCGAACACATTCGTTTTCGTAGCGAAGGCTTTCGTTCAAATACCCGTCGTCGGTAAGTACCACAGCATTGTCCAAAGATCCTCCCATCGCCAGTCCTCTGGCTTGGAGAGCTTCCACATCTTTCAAAAACCCGAAAGTACGGGCAGGAAGGATGTCTTCGGATAGGATGTTTTCGTTTAAGGTAGTGGTGTAGGATTGGCCTCTGAGAAGAGGATGGTTGAAATCGATATTATAAGTAACTTTGAGTTCATCGGAAGGGAGCATCACTAGATATTTGTCCCCATCTACCACCCACATTGGGTTGGCAATTCGAATTGGCTCGATGGTTTCTTCCAATTCTTGGATTCCTGCGGAGCGGATTCCTTCCCAGAAAGGAGCGGAAGATCCGTCCATGATGGGAACTTCTACTGCATCAATTTCCAAGATACAATCTGTGATTCCTAAGGTATGTACTGCTGCTAAAAGGTGTTCGATGGTTTGGATTCTGTTGGAGCCACCGTCTCCGATGGTAGTTGCGTTGCTGGTATCTACCACATGGTCCAGAGATACCGGAATTCTCACTTTGGAGAGTCCCTTATAAAGAAAGAAAATAAGGCCGGTTCCTGCCTCGGCGGGGTGCAAACGAAGCGTTACCGTCTTCCCCGAATGAAGTCCGATTCCCTTCAAAGTGATCGAACTTTTGATTGTCTTTCTATGAATTTGCTGTATCATCTATTTTCTCTTCTATACCTTTCTCAAAGCGGCTTTCGCTTTTTGCCGGCGTATCTACCGTAGAAATGCAAACTCCGTGCCAGATCTTCAGATCAGGTGAAAAACCTACCAAATCCCTAAAAGAGGGCTGGAAGGCCGAAATTTGTAGTTCTTTTGTTATCTAGTCGGGCAGGATCGGCGAGGGGCAATCGGAAATCCGTAAATGGAAACAGAAAAACTGTCTCCTTTTTACAACAGTGTTGTTTCCCTGCAACAGGGCTAAAATGCGGAAAGTGCGGACCGAATGAAGCTTGTAACAGGCGCTTGTTCCCTGGTATCCTCCAATCCTTCCCTAATTTCTTTGAGAACGATCTGCGCATCTCCTAACGTAGTGTTTACGGACTTATGAACATCGTTCTCGTTGATCAGCTTTCCCAAGGTTCCTTGTCCGTTGTTGATTTTTCCGGTGATGCTCGCTATATTTTGGACCGTTTTACGGATGTCGGAGCGATTTTCTGCAATGAGTTCTGAGAGAGAGACAAGAGGGTCTTGCGTGACCTTTCCTTGGATGGGAACGAGTTTCCCTCCTTTAGGAAGGATCGTAAGTTGGGAGTGTTCTTTCTCTCCCATGATGTATTGTTTGGTTTTGGGGTCGACAGGGTATTTGGAACCTGGGTCTAGTGCGACCACTCTTCCTGAGAGTAAACTTTCGTTTTTGATGGTGATTTGGTAGTTGTCGAAAAGCTGAACCGGGCCTTTGAGAAGAAGGACCAATTCTACCTTGGTTCCAATGCCTGTGTCTCCTTCAGGGAGGATGTTTCCTTGTTCATCGATTTGAACGAGCCTGATTTTGGATACATAGCCGAAGGGAACTCCGTGGATAGTGACTTTGCCTCCCACTTTGATTCCTTCTGCGTCCGGAAAGTAGACGGAAAGTCGAAAACCTTCTTTTTGAAAGGGGCCGCCTTCCGTAACGATTGTGAAATAACCGACTGCTACAAAAGCGAAAACAAATAGAAACCCTACAATGAGGGTGCGTCCAAAAGAAGACATTGTGGCTTGATGATCTCCGTTCCCTGAAGGAAAGTCAATTATTTTGTTTGTTTGAGTTCCGAATGATCCAGAATCATCGGTCCTTCCGTTCTTCCGTGTATGAATTGTTGTATGATGGGATTGGGAGAGTTTTGGATCTCGTCGGAGGTACCACAAAACAACACTTGTCCTTCATAAAGAAAACTGATCCGATCTGCGATTCGATATGCGGAACTCATATCGTGAGTGACTACGATGCTTGTTAGACCCAGTTCTTTTTGCATTCGGATGACAAGATCGTTGATGACGTTGGACATCACAGGATCCAATCCCGAAGTAGGTTCATCATACATTACGATTTCCGGCTGAGAGGTGAGAGCTCTTGCCAAACCGACTCTTTTTTTCATACCACCGGAGATATTACTGGGAAGAGTGTCTTTGGCGGGAATCAAATCCAGCCATCTTAATTTTTCCATCACGATTCGATCGAGCTCTTCTCCATGTGCGATTTTATGTTCTCTCAAGGGAAGTGCTACATTTTCATAAACGGTGAGCCAGTTGATGAGAGCGCCTGACTGGAATAAGACGCCTAGTTTGGATCGAAGCGCCTTTTTTTTCTTTTCATCCGCATGAACAATGGATTCTCCGAAGATATAACAGTCTCCTTCGTCCGGATCGAGTAAACCAGTGATGTGTTTTAGACTGACTGATTTTCCGGTTCCGGAAGGTCCCAGGATGACCATCGTTTCTCCTTTTTTTACTTTAATGTTCATTCCTTTCAGGATCTTTCTATGTCCGAAAGTTTTATGAACGTTTTTCATTTCAATTGCGATGGTTTCCATAAAGCCTCACTTATAAAAAACGGCAGTCAACACATAACCGAAGAATATGACCATAAGAAAAGAAGTCACTACCGCTTGTCTTGTGGTTTGACCCACACCGATCGCACCTCCGCTGGTGCGAAGACCTTGGCTGCAAGATACAGTGGAGATGATGAGTCCGAAGATATATCCTTTGAAGACTCCCACATAAAGATCTTTTAATCCGGGAAGAGAAGAAATGCGGTAAAACACATCTTGGAAGTAGGAGATCATATCGATTCCCAATTGAAAATGGCCTACGATGGCACCGCCTAATATTCCTAAAGTGGAAGAATAGATGCAAAGTATGGGAACCATAATCGAAAATCCGAAAATGCGAGGCATCACCAGATAACGAACAGGATCAATCGACATCACTTCCAAGGCATCTATCTCTTCGGAAACCTTCATAGTTCCTATCTCCGCCGCCATTGCGGAACCTACGGAGGCCGCTAAAATCAAAGAGGTCATAAAAGGAGCCATCTCTCTTGTCAGAGTGATCGTAAGTAGGAGACCGATCTGACCTTCCGCACCGAAGTCGCGAAGTCCAAGCCCCGTATTCAAGCCCATGATCATTCCCGTAAAGATGGAAACGACGGAAACAACGAAGAGGGAACCGACCCCAGCGATAAACATCTGATCCAAAATTTCTCTTCTTTTGAAAAAGGCGTGATGGGATTGGGAGAATGTTCTGAATAAAAGTAATACAGTGAATCCTACCGCATAGATGGTAGGTTGGATCGTTTTCTCAAAGAATGATTTCATATTTTTAACCATAAAATTTGATATTGAGTGCGTTCTTCTCTCGTATCGATTCCCAATAAGCCGTAAAAAAATTGGTATTCGAATCCTGTTGCCGTTTTATTGAATTCCGCAAGAAGAGGAATGTGGATGCTGGTTTCTTTTTCCGTCCATCTTTGCGTATAGAGTCTACTGAGCAGATGGATTCGTTTTTCTCCGTTAGATGACTTCCTGAATTCAACGATGGAAAAAATCGGTTCCCAGGTTTCTTCCATTCCCTCGAAACGGATGGGAATGATCGAAATCGTATTCCAAACCGAATTTCCTTCCGAATCTCTATGATACCGAAGAAGAGGCCAGAATTTCCAATAGAGATCTGTCCTTCCTGTTTCCACAAACTCTTGTTTGATATGAGAGAAAAAAGGAATCAGGAAGTAGGATTTCGATTTCAAATGATTCGTGTTCTGCGCCAAACTGAAATAAAAGGGAGATATGAATTCTGATTCTTTTTTTGCAAAATACGAATATCCGTAGAAGGGAAACAGTATAAACTTTTCCGTATCTTTTTTCACGGACGTTGTGTATTGAAATAGAATGAACAAAGCGGAATAATTGGTTTGCCCTGTTTTGCGGTCGTATCCGTAAGAGAAAAGGGAATTCAAAACGGGAAACCAAAGATAGGCGCGGCTTTTCATATTTCCGTCTTTGGAATCTTTCGTATTGTAGAAAGGAAAAAACATAAAGTATCTAGAAGGTTCTTTTTTATCCAGCCTTTCTTCTCCCCATTGCAGAAAGGGCCAAAGGATGGATTGCCTTTTGTATTTTCCGAAATGTTCCTTCTTCGAATAAAACGGGAAAATTCGGAGATCGTCTCTGGATTCAGATTTTCCCCTCATCGTCAAAGGCCAAAGAATGGATCTGGCTTCGTAGGTTTTGTATTTCCAATCAGTATAAATAGGAAACAAAAAGTAGTTTAACTCTTGATAGCTGAGTTTGTTTCTGATCTTTCCATAGAAAGGAAAGATGCTGAAATAATTTTCTCTGGGAGAATCTCCCTTACCCCAAAGAAAAAGAGGAGTAAGTAGAATGTCTTCATCCTCGTCGCCTTCTTCATGTTTAAAACCGGTTCCTGTAAAAAAGAAAAGAGAGGACCAAGTGTACCAATGATTTGTTTCTTCTTTATAATAAATGGGCGCTAGATAACTTCGAATTCGAAATGCGGTCGTTTTGTCCTGAAAATCGATATAAAAAGGACGAACTGCCGTGAAAGTTTGGTTCCCTCTTTTTTCGGATTCATATAAAAACCAAAATTGATGATAATCGGAAGGGATATCTTCCGTAAAGGAATTTGGCAATTTAGCGGAGAGAGGAAAGGAGGATAAAAACAGGCAAAATCCAAGAAGGAATTGTTTTTTTAATGCGGATCTCACTTGATTCCTTATTATAGATGGAATTGGAAAGGAATCAAGTGATTTCATGATACGCAAAAAACTAGGCCTGATTTTCGGAGGAGTTTCGTCTGAGCACGAGATTTCAATCCGCTCTTCTTACTTTATTTATAAGACGATTGATCGTACAAGGTTTGAAGTAAAACCTATTTTCATCGATACGAACGGAACCTGGTACATTCCTAATGGATTCGAATCGAACTTCCCCGATCCTCTGCAACTCAAAGGAAGTTTTCTTTCCGAATTCACTTCCGGAAATCAAATATTACAAGACAGCGACAAACATTTATTAGTGAAACTCGGATTGGATGTAGTCTTCTTAGGTCTTCACGGAGGACAGGGGGAGGACGGTTCCATACAAGGTTTTTTGGAAGTGATCGGCCTACCATATACCGGTTCAGGAGTGCTTGCTTCCGCATTGGCAATGGATAAATACAGATCCAATCTGCTTTTCGAAAAGGCGGGAATTCCTGTCGCTCCTTTCGTAGAGGTTTCGAAAAAGGAAATAGATGTGAAACGTTTCGTTTTGCAGCTTCCTATTTCCTTTCCAGTCTTCATCAAACCGACGCTTGGCGGATCAAGCGTAAATACAGGTCCTGCTAAAACCCCGGAAGAAGCGATTCTACTCATCGAAAAAATATTCGTTACGGAAGACCGAGTTTTCGTTCAGGAATTGATTTCAGGAACGGAAGTTTCCATAGGAGTTCTTGAGAAAAAAACGGGAGGACAGTGGGAACCATTTCCATTGGTTGCGACTGAAATTCGTCCTAAATCCGAGTTCTTCGATTTTACCGCCAAATATACGAAAGGTGGTAGCGAAGAGATCACTCCCGCACCTGTTTCCCAAGAGATCATGGAAAAATTACAGGCATACACTCTCGTTTGTCACAAAACATTGGGTTGCCGAGGTTATTCCAGATCCGATTTCATCATCAGAAACGGGATTCCTTATGTATTGGAAACGAATACTCTTCCCGGAATGACTGGAACAAGTCTAATCCCTCAGCAGGCACAGGCTCTGGGAATTCAAATGAAAGATGTGTTCAACTGGCTTTTAGATCAGTCTCTCTCTTTGTAGGAAAAAGGACCATTCCTAACAATATCCCCAGAAGGCTGGCAATGGTTCCGTAAAAATGGCTGGTGGTTTCGTCATGAAACCACTCCAAAATTACCCATGTAGTCATACCAAAGACTAAGGAAAGTAAGGCGGCTTTTTGGTTCGGTCTTTTGGAAAGAAGACCGAAGACCATCGGTATGAACAGGGAAACCAAAGAAATTCCTCCCGAGTCTTCCACCAAAGCATAGATAGACGGTTTTCCTACCGCCAAAAGAAAGGAAGTCACCGATATGATGATGACGGATGTTCTGGACAACCAAAGTAGTTTTTGATCCGATTTGTCTTTTAATAAATATTTTAGAATATTCTCAGATAGTATGGATGACGGAGCGAGTATCGCCCCGGAGGCAGTGGAAAGAATGGCAGAAATCAAAGCCGAAAAAAATAGAATTTGAACGACAGGAGATGCAAATTTAGAAACCATTTGAGGAATCAGCAACTGACTGTTTTCTCCGTTCAAATCGAAATCCGTCAATAGTTTGGAAGCTTGTAGTCCTAAAAACAAAGGAATCATCGCAAAACTGATGTAAATGACGGAAGATAAATAAGAGGCAAGGATGGCCGTTTTTTCCGATTTGGCGGACATCACTCTTTGGAATATATCCTGCTGGGGAAGAGAACCCAGTCCCACAACCATCCATGCGGATATATAAACCACCCAGGAACGGTATTCCGCTTTCGGGAAAAAATGCAAGAACCCGTCCGGAGTGGATGCTAATGTAGAAGTGATCGGTTGGATCAAGTTGATCTCATAGAAAACCACGATCAGACCTATGATGATGGAGATGGATTGAAAAAAGTCGGTAAGGGAAACGGACCACATACCGCCTAAGTAAGTATAGAAAACAACGAGTAATGCACCGCAGGCAATTCCCATAAACTGGGACATCCCGAAGATGACCTGCATCATAATTCCCAAGGCTACAAACTGTGCCGCCACCCATCCGAAATAGGAGAAGATCAAACAAATCCCTCCTAAAAATTCCATCCATCTTCCGTAACGATCTCTGTAAAAATCACCGAAGGTAAGGATCTGCATTCGATACAATGATTTTGCAAAGATGAGCCCTAAAAGAAAGAGGCAAAGTGCACCACCGAACGGATCTTGTATGACGGAAAGATAACCGCCTTTAGCGAATTCTACGGAAGAACCTAAAATGGTTTCACTGCCGAACCAAGTGGCGAATAGAGCCGCAGTGGAAATGGGAAGGGGGAGGCTTCTTCCTGCGAGAATAAAGTCTTTCGCATTTTTTACCCTTCTTGCCGCAAAGATTCCTATCGCTACAGTAGTCAGCAGATAGGCGGAGATAAAAAAAGCCTGCCAGTTCATTCTGTAGGATTAAAACAGATCGTCTTCTTCTTTGGAGTTCGTTTTGGAAGATTCTTCTTTCTTCTTTTTCACAGTGGATTTTACGATTTCTCCGTTTCCACCTTTTGCTAAAAATTCGATTTTGGCTTCCGCTTCAGTGAGTCTGTCGCTGCATACTTTTTTGAGTTCCATTCCTCTTTCGTAAGCTTTGATGGAATCTTCCAGAGAGAGTTGTCCTTTCTCCAATTTTTCAGCGATTTCTTCCAATTCTTTTAAAGCATCTTCGAATGTTGTGTTTTTATTGGACATAGTTATTCCTTCGTTTTACCGGTAACTTCTATTTGGAGACGACCGTCGGAAAGAATGAGTTCCGCGGTTTCTTTTTCTTTGATTTGATTTAATGAGGAAATGACTTCCTTTTTCTGATTTCTCAAAACGGAATATCCTCTCTTTAAAGTTCCCAAAGGGGAAAAATGTTCCACTCTGGATTGTATGAGTTCGTAATCCTGCTTCTTTTTTCGGATATATTGTTCCATTCTCATTTTGAGAATTTCCGTTCTGGAAAATTCACTTTTCTTTTGGATCAAAAAGTTTTTTCCTAGAAGGCCGATTCGGTTCATCACTTCATCCACATGAATGGAACGGGTTTCTAAAATCGTATAAGGATTTTGGAATATGGAACGAGTGATGAGACCTTGGTATTTTTCCTTTCCTATTTTGGTTCTGTTGGAAAGGGAGTGTTTCAATCTTTGCCCCATTTCTTCCAATCTGGAAATCATATCCGTTACGTTGGGAATGGCCAGTTTTGCGGCGGCGGTAGGAGTAGGTGCTGTCGCATCCGCTGCCAAATCGGTGAGGACTCTGTCGATTTCGTGGCCCACTGCGGAAATGATGGGAACCTTGGAATGATAGTATGCCATCACCACGGCTTCCGTATTGAATGCCATGAGATCTTCGAAAGATCCTCCTCCTCTTCCTGCAATGATCACATCCACTTCCCATTTAGGATCGTTTAATTCTCGTATTGCGCCTGCGATGGAGCCTGCCGCTTCATCGCCTTGTACCAAACAAGGAGAAACTAAGATTTGAATGGAAGGATTTAGATCGGTCGCAATTCGGATGATGTCTTCCACTGCGGCGCCTTTGGGAGAGGTGGCGATCCCCAGTCGTTTGGGAAATTTAGGAAGAGGTTTTTTTCTATTCGGATCGAAGATTCCTTTTTCGGAAAGACTTTGTTTCAGTCTTTCGATCTGAAGCAAAATATCTCCTTCTCCCAGTTCTTCCACTTTTTGAACGGAAAGACTGTAGTAACCACCCGGTTCATAAACGGAAACGGAACCGAAGAGTCGAATCTCCATTCCGTTTTTCAAAGGCCTCCCTTTGTATGATTTGGACTGGAAGGAGAAAAAGGCACACTTGATGACGCTTGTGGCATCTTTCAGGGAAAAATACATATGCCCGGAAGATGCCGTTTGGGAGAAGTTGGAAATCTCTCCCTTGACCCAGATGTTTTTTAGACCGTCTGACTCTTGTAACGTGGCCTTGATGATGCGATTGACTTCGCTTACGGAAAGGGAATTCGGTTCAGCCATTCTTCGAGTTTTGGAAACCTGTCTCTTTGAATATTTTCCAAAAATCCCATAAGATGATGATGAGAGTGAGCGCCATCGGCCCGATGATGATCCCTGCAACTCCGAATTCCTGCAGACCTCCGATTAAGGAAAGAAAGATCAGGAAGGGATGGGTTTTTAGTTTTTTATCCAGGATTTTCGGTTTTACCAAGTTTTCTAGAATCAAGTAGGCGGAAGCACCGCCTATCATAAATAAGATTCCGTAAGACCATGCATTTTGCACAAGGCCCAGATAGATTCCTACAGGGAGCCAAACCACAGAAGTTCCTATCACAGGAATGAGGGAGAAGATTGTGGCGATGCTGGATAATAAAAATTTATTGGAAACGGAAGTGAAGAGAAGCAATACGTAAATCAAAGCACCTTGCAAAAGTGCGATAAATAGATTTCCCAACATCACAGTACGAATGGCTTCTTCTATCCTTCTTCCCAGTCGTTCTTCTATTTCTTGAGGGAAGGGGAGATTTACGAATAACGCATGTTCCATTCTGTTCCCTTCTTTGTAAAAGAAAAACAAAAGAATGAAAGTGAAAAAGGCGTTGAATACGATCGTTCCGGGAAGTTCCATCGATCCCAATAAAAAACCGGACGAGTTTTTCAAAAGGCTGTAGATGGAATCCAAGTTCAAAACGTCCATGTGTTGGCCCACATATTCTCTGTAAAGAGCGGGAAGTTTGATCCAGAAAAATTCGTTCTCCGTGAAAAAATCTGTCAACATAGGAGAGTTGAGGAGTAGAGAAACGATGGATTCTTCGGAGAGTTGGTTTCTTACATAACTCACCAGGTTTAGTGACTCCCTAATGATCGTAGAGAGAATGAGATAGGAAGGAACGAACACACCGGCTAACATCACGATCACCATGATGTAGGGAGAAAGAAAAGCGATCTTAACTCCCAAAAGGTTTCGTAGCCGTTTATGAAGTTTTCTTGTCGTTAGATAAAATAGGAGGGCTAAGAAGGCGGCCCAAAGATAAGGTTTGAATACGAAAAAAAGTGTAAAACATGTGGCTACAAAAAGAGAAGCCAGAATGATATAGACAATGATTACGTTTTTGTTTTCCAGCCACTTGGTCATATCGTTTTGTTAATAACTGCTTTGTTTTTTAAAAAAATACTTAGCGTATCTTTTGTCTCCTTGATCGGTCACAAGAACCGACATGGACTTGTTGAGAAAACCTTCGAAGAGATACACCGTTTTAGAACCTTCGCTGTCTTTTTGGATGAGTTTCCAGTCTCCCATTGCACTTCTTGCTTCCAAGGTTTTTTCAATCTCTTCTTTGGTGTTCGTAGATTCCAAAAGAAGATAAGATTCCCTTGCATTCGCAAATCCGGATCTCAGTTCAGAAGAATCGATAAACACTGCCGATTCCGGCAGAAAAGAGCGAGGGATGGATGGGGGAATCTTTTCCGGATAATGAGCCAGATTCAACCGATCGAAAGAATAAGATTCGGGGGCGGAAGAAGGGGTTCCGCTACAGTGAAGCAAAAGTAGGGAAAGGAACAAAAACGAAAAGAGACGCATTACGGAAATCAAATCCGACCGAGACCATAGTTCCAATCATTTTTTAAAAACTTTCTTGCTAACTCATTTTATCTTTGCGATAAATTTGCTTTGAGTGGAGATCTTTTCTAGTATTCCTCGTTTCATCGAATTCGTTTCGGGAATGCCCGGCTGGGCGTTGTGGTTGTTTTTTGCCTTTTCCAATTTTTTGGAGAATGTATTTCCCCCTTGGCCGGGAGATAGTTTCACAGCCTTTTCCGGTTTTTTGGCCGCCCAGACTCATCCTGCCATTTCCTTATTTTCTGTGATCACTGCCAGTTTGACGGGAAACTGGTTGGGAGCTTTTCTTATGTTTCGATTCGGAGCAAGGGTATTGCAGTTTTTAAAGAAAACGAAATTGCCCTTTTTGAAAGCTTTGTATGAAGAAGAGTCTTTGGAAAAAACTTTCCACTGGTTTCGTAGAAATTCCATTTTAGTGGTCATTTTGTCCCGATTTTCCGCAGGGATTCGATTCTTCGTTTCTATCGTTGCGGGGATGGCCAAAATGAACATCATTCAATTTATGTTCCTTTACACGGTAGCCATTGTGCTGTGGTGCGGACTACTCATCGGGGGAGGGTTCAAACTGGGAAAAAATTGGAACCAAATTCTTGTTATATTATCGGTTTATAACAAAATTATTACTATTGCGATTGTGTTTTTTGCGGTCGTCTTTTGCATTTTTTATTATCTAAAGAAAAGAAGAACGAAGTTGACACCGTAATTTAGTTTGGTTAATTTTTTACCACCATGGCAAATTGGGGCTCCGTTTCTTTCGATTTCTACTCTTTTGGTTCGCTGATCGGCGTAATCTTCACTTTTTACAACGCACAACTCTTTCTTACAGTGAAAGAAAAATCCAAAGCTACGTATCTGCTTGGAATGGGAACTCTTTGGCTCGGTTTCTTTCACCTGGCCTATATGATCAATTTTTCCTTTATGGGCCCATCTTCCGCTTACCTTCGTTGGCTTGTCATCACTTCCGCTTTGATGGGTGCCACTTATCTTACCAGCTTCTTTCTCTCTTTTCCGGAAGAGTATTTTGTAAGAACCAGAAAGTATCTGTTCATCACGATGACTTCTTTCGTAGTGATCGTGACTTTATATTTTGTTTATATAAGTTTGAATGCGGGAAGGCTTTACTTCTTTTCAGGGCATTATTGGGATTTCCCGTTGCCTCAATTCTATAAATTCTATGCGCTGAACGTACTTTCCTTTTTTGCCATCTTTATCATTTCAGGAATCGTACAAATTGTCCGAACAACGAAGGATATGAAATTGGTTTTGGGAAGCATTCTCATGTCGTTCGCTTTCCTCACGATCGTTCCTGGAATTTTAAATGCACAGTCCAGAGACGGAGCCATTGACCGAGGGATCTATCAAACTTCTACGGATTTGTTTTTGGTGATCGGTCTTTTCGCATCCACAGTGATGTACATTAACAACACTAAGGATAAAACCACCATTCTTTCTCGCATCATAGGAATCTCCCTCGCTTGTTTCCTTCTTATCATTCAATTGGTG